>JACCDX011433501.1_pt1 | contig 12738 bp, 13 predicted proteins | sample 7449681 | NCBI WGS metagenome assembly JACCDX01 (sample SAMN15323450, study PRJNA562643) | freshwater metagenome | isolation source: river surface water | place: USA:Blue River Watershed | collected 2017-08-18
AAAACAAAAACAAAAACAAAAACAAAAACAAAAACAAAAACAAAAACAAAAACAAAAACAAAAACAAAAACAAAAACAAAAACAAAAAAAAAAACAAAAACAAAAAAAAAAACAAAAACAAAAACAAAAACAAAAACAAAAACAAAAACAAAAACAAAAACAAAAACAAAAACAAAAACAAAAACCAAGTGGTTATAATATTGTACAGTTCAGTTGTGGCATTTCTGTTCTCTTCGCATTCAGATTAGGGTCATCTAATTTAGCAGAATCAAATATACCACGTTTTTGACCCGAACCAGAACCAAAATACTCATTCGTCGTGATTTTTAAATCCAAAGCATCCGCAACATCTCCTATTTCATCAATATCTACATCATTCATATTAGAACCACCTTTCTTGTTGCGATTTTTATTATAACTTATTTTACGCTTACTAGAGACTTTTTTACTCTTACTACTTTTAACTTTTTTACCTTTAATTTGTGATTTCATCTTCTATCTTTACATTTATTTGGATATTTTTTATTTGGATATTTTTTATTTCATTTTATTTGATATGTAAAAAAATAAAAATAAAATTGAAATAAAGCATAAGGTTATTTTTGTTTTATATATTTTAGATATGACAGAACATACAAATTTTGAAGCTGAGTTATATCAACAAAATCAGGAAAATGATGATATCTGGAATATTTTTAATCAAGTTAAACAAGAAAATAAATCTTCATTAAGTAATTTTAATAAAAAAACAAATCTTTATGAAACCGAAACCGAAACCAAAAGCAAAACAGACACCGTAAAAGAACAATTAAAACTTGAATTAGAATCGGAAAAGAAAAATGATTTGAGTAATACTCCGAAATGTTCAAATTGTGTTGATGTTGATTTAGTTCAGACTGATGGTTTGTATGTATGTCCGCGTTGTTGTATGATTAACGACAATGTTATTGATGAAACCCCTGAATGGCGTTACTATGGTGCCGATGATAATAAAAGCGTCAATCCAACTCGTTGTGGTATGGCAACTAATGAATTTTATTCGGAAGCTAGTTTGGGCTCCAATATTTCAATTGGCGGTGCTACATCATATGAAATGTGGCGTGTTGCGTGGTATCATAACTGTAATATTATGAACTATAAGGAACGTAATTTCCACGAATATATAAGTTTAATGAATAATTACGCTTCACAGGCTGATATTCCTGGATGTGTTATTAAAGAAGCCGAGAATATCTATAAGAGTATTATTGATTATCGCACATCGGTTGGACTTCACGAATTTCGTCATCCAACCCGGGAAGCTGTTTTGGCTTCTTGTATTAATGAAGCTTGTAAAATGAATGATTGTCCACGTAGTGCTGCTGAAATGGCGGAGATCTTTCATATGGACCGTTCGGTTTTTGTTACAGGTCATAAGGAATTTGAAAAATACTGGGACATAGTTCAACGTCTTAATCAAAATATTAGCACTGAAGAATCCAAATTATCTATTCCATCAGATTATATTAATCGCTTTTGCTCTCGTTTAAATTTGGGAAATGATTTTAGAAAAGTATGCCGACAGATTTGTAATAATATTAGTGAAAAAAATATTGTACCTAAATATGTGGCAGTATCAATTGTCGCCGGGGTTATTTATCTCGTAAATAATCTCTTTAATCTAGGATTGAAAAAAAAACAAATCTCAAAGGTTTGTGATAATGTATCCGAAGCTACAATTCACAAATGTTATCTTGATTTAAATAATAGCCTGGAACACATTGTTCCACAATATGTTTTAGATGAAGTTATCAAAAATACATCAATTTAACCCTACAATTTATATATAATATATTATTGATGGTTCCATTTCATTTTCTATATTTTTATTTTCCATCGTTTCTTAAATAAATTCAGGCAATGGTATTATTTCAACCGATACAATAATATTTTTGAATTCCATACCTTCTTTAATATCACCAATATCAACTAACATCTTACAATTATTAAATTCAAAATTAGTTAAATTACCATTATATGTTTCTTTTTTATACGAAAAGAAACTATGAAATACACCCGGTGGCTGTTCTTCAGTTGATAAATCCAATGTGTATTCATTTATAATAGAACTCATTAAATCATTATTTGCGTGTAAGCGAAAATTAATCACAATCTTCTTGTATTTAGCATCAGCTATCAAATTAGATGTAGGAACATCTCGCAACATACAACAATCAACATAAATCACCTCACTATTATATGTGTCATCTTCTTCATTGTATGAATCATAATATAATATCTTATTATATGTAAAAATTCCACGATAGTTATTCATTTTATTCTTTCTTTTGATTTTATTTATTATTTTTATTTATTATATTCCTTCAATTTTTTTGATTTAGATTTAGATATTGATTTAGAACTTGATTTCTTTTTTGATTGTTTATGTTTATGTTTTTGGGTTGATATTGTTTCGTAGTTATAATCTAACCATCCTGCGACAGGAACTTCAAACACCGGTGATATTCCATATCCAAATTTAATACCGACTGCTTTGTATCCTAATAGTTTAAGCAAAACCAAAGCTTGACTACTAGTATGACCTACATAACAAATCAAGAATATTATTTTATCTTTTGGTAATTTTTTTAAATTTTCTTCTTTCAACAAATCTAACCAAAAAATATTGGTTGAACCTTTAATATGATATTTATCATAAACAGATTTTTCACGTAAATCAATTAAAACATACTTTCTAGCTTCTTTTTTATTGGTGTGGTATTTATGATAAAAATCCATTGGTGTTATATAATTCCAATCAGATTTTGTTGATTTTATATATTCATCTAGTTTTAATTTCAAAGTTAAATCCATTTATTACTTTTTTAGAAAAAAAGTAATATCAAAAAAAATAAAAAATATAAAAAATAAAGTTTTGATAACACTTTTGTTAAAAGTGTGTAATATCAAAAAATAAAAAACAAAAAATAAAAAACAAAAAATAAAAAACAAAAAATAAAAAACAAAAATAAAGGTCGTTTAAAAAGTATTTATTTTTTATCATAATTAAAGAAAAGAAAAGCAAAAATGCTAAATAATTCGTTAGTAATTGGATTAGCTATTATAAGCTTAGTATGTGTTTATTTAATTTGGGAACATTTTAAAATGTCAGCGAAGTTAAAGTATCTAGAAATGTCAATTCACGAAACTGTCCAAACAGTTCAAGGATTAGTAAATAATAATATGTGTTTGCCACCTCATCCACAACATCCATCACCACCTCCTCAATATCATCCTCAACCAGTTCAACCACCACAACCGCCACAACAACCACAGCAGCCATCACAACAACAAGAACAACAACCTCAATCAGAAAAAAAAGAGACAAAACAATCAGAGGGAATTGACATTAGTAAATTAGCTGGTGGGTTATTTCAATCAGGTGGTGGAGTTTTTCAAAATATATTAACTAATTTAATGACATCACTTGAACAAAACGAAGATGCTGACGGAGATAATGTTGAAAGTAACTATAATTCCGAAGAAGAAGAAGAAGAAGAATCAAATTCTGACACAATTGAGCCTCTGGAAATAACAGAAGAATTAAAAGAACAAATTGATAGTCTAGTTTTCAATGAACCAGAAGAAAAACAACAGGAAGTTAATATTGAAGAATTATCTGATTTAGAAGAAATTGAACCATCACAACACAAAGAAGAAAACGAACAAGTTGAAGAACACTCAGAAGAACAACAAGTAGAAGAAGTTGAGCAAGTAGAAGAACACTCTGAAGTACAAGTAGAAGAAGTTGAACAATCTGATGAAATTGATTTTGGCAATATGTCTGAGATTGAAGAACTTGGTGATATCAAATTTGATGATATGGTTGGAATTGATATGAATTCTGATATGAAAGGTTATGCTGAGATGGGATTAGAAACTGAGAAAGAAACTAATCCAGCTCCTGAGGAATTAACTCATATGACTTTAAAACAACTCCAAGACCTCGCCGAAAAACACAAACTCGGCAAGCGTGGAACGAAAGAACAACTCATCACTAGAATTAAAAGAAGTATCAAAATGTCCAACTAAACACAAAATGATTAATGATTTAATGATTAGTTAGGTTCTGATTTAACATCAATAGTTGGTAATTTTTTAATTATGAAATTAATTTTGGCTTTTGATAAATTAATAAGAGCATCCAATTCTTTTTGTGTCTTTTCATCATTTATTTTTTTATTAATCAAAAAAGTTTTGATTTTAGATTTATAATCATCCGAAACAGTTTTGTCTTTTTTTTCATTTTGTTTTTCATTTTGTTTTTCTTGTATATTTGGTGTTTCAATAATCGCCGAAAAGTTTTCTAAATTATCTTTTAATTGTAAAATGATATTATCAATCAACATAGTTGGGGCCTTAACTAAGTTTGATCGCAATTTATAAGCCTTAATATCATTTTCGTTTTCGTATCCAATCAGTTCATTCACGTAAATATTATTTATCTCCGGATTTTCATCAGTATCATCCGGTAAATTATTAACTTCATAAAAGTATCTTGAATATATTGCTTTTTTATTTATCAACTTATAAAATTTACTTCTGATTTTTTCAAATCGTTTGATGTCTTCATTTTTTATATCCATCCCCAACTCAATCAAATCATTTTGGATAAGTTTAATTTCACCCGACAAAATATTCAATTCAGTCGTTATTCTAGATAACTCTTCCCTAATATTTAAATACTCTGGTGGACTTAATTTAATCATATAATTCTTCTTAAACCCACTATCATTAATAATATCTTGAACACTTTCTTTCAAATTTTTTTGTTTCACTCCCTTTTCTTTTAAATCTTTCTTTTTCTTATTTTTATCTTTTTTATCTTTTTTATCTTTTTCATCTTCATCATCATCGCTAGAATTATCATTTGTTTGGTGTTTTTGGGTTCGTTTAATTAAATAAATATTACCTTCAATATCTCTTCTAACTGAATATTTTTGATGTGATGCTGAATGAATTATCTGGAAATATTTTAAATACATACTATATTCATCCGAATTATAATAATCCAAATACATTGCCACTTTAGCATCAATATCCGCTTGGTTCATTTTATTAATCATATCATCATCATTTTCAATATTTAATTCCGGATGAATCCACGTTGGAGGAGGACCCATCGCAGTCGCAATCGCAAGTGGATTAACCTCATACTCAGGTTCTAATTCATCATCCGCATTTGGTGCGTCTTCACCGGGATTATCTACATTACCATATTCTTCAATATTGTTTTCATTTAAATCTAATTCCTCTATTTCCATTTCCATATTATCACTACCCTCTCCAATTCCACCACCTGTTTGAAAATTATCCTTAACTGGTACGATTGTTTCAGTGAAATCTGTTTTATCCAATGATATTGAAGGAGATGGTGAATCATCTCTTTGTAATTCTATTTTGTCAAATAATTGAGGATCACCACCACCTCTCTGAAGAAATTCAACTTGTCCAGATTCATTAATATTATTAAGATCTACTTCGTCAAATTCATCATCACTCGCATTCATTTCAAAATCAACATTTTTCATACCCATACCCATACCCATACCATTGCCACCTCCAATACTTTTTCTTCCACCACCACTCATAGGATGAAAACCAGCACCTATTTCAACCTGAGACATATCAACCCCATTCATATTATTATCATTATCAAATGACGTTTCTACATCTAACGGAACATCAAATAAATTTTTGGTTTGTATTTTAATTAAATCATTATGATAAGAAGAAGACATTTTGATTTTATCTTTTATTCTTTATCTTTTATTATTTATCTTTTATTCTTTATCTTTTTTTAGAAAAAAAATATAAAAATAGAACAAATAATTACATATAAATATAAATATAAATGGATAACGAACCATCTAGAAAACGAATTAAAATAGAGTCCATTGTCAAAGATGAAATTGAAACTATTATTATTTGTAAATTTTGTAATGATATTCTAGATATAAATCTATTTGATAAAAATAAAATGATACACTGTCAGGGATGTCATAATATCTGGAACGGACAAACTCAATGTTATTGTTTTTGATTTATTTTTAATTCATTATTTTTAATTCATTATTTTCATTTCATTATTTTTAATTATTTTATGTATTACTTTTTTCTAAAAAAATAATAAACAACGATATGTCAAATCCGTCTCCTTCTGCCGCGCATAAGATTAACATTCTTAAGCAGTTTCATAAACGATTATTAAAGGAGCGTTTCATTAATAATCAGGCCAGTGTCTATTACAGTTCTCAGAATTCTAAATTCGTTATTCCAGGTATTCTTATAACTGGAATTAGTAGTGTCGCTAGTTTTATGGCAACAAGTGACATTCTCACTAACAATACCAAACGTGGTTTTAGTATTGGTGTTGGTATTTTCACGGCTGGTGCGACAATTCTCCAGAGTATTTCTAGTAGCTTTGGGTTTCAATCTAGAGCAGAAGGTTTTCAAAAAGCCGCTGATTCATATGATACACTGATAACTAAAATAGAATTTGAAATTAGTAATCCCAATGAAGATTTCAATGAATTTTGTAATGGTCTAGAAACCGCTATTCTAGAGATTAAAAACAACTGTAAATATTTACCACCCCTTTTTATTTATAAAGTATGGGACCAACATAAATCAGAACAACAATCAGATAAATTAGATAGTTTATACAATGAATCAACACTCGGTCGTTCAGGTGATGACCAATCAATTCATCATAATCGTCGTAATTCACAACAACCACAATCACCTCCCCAAACTCCAGTTGTTAGAAACAGAGATGAAACTTTAATAACAATTGAAAGTAATTCAAATGATACAGATTAAATATAAATTGAAAAATAAGTATAATTGTAATTATAAATATAAATACTAAATTATATCTTGAATGGATAGAAATTATTATTGCGATATTTGCGATAAATTACCAGGTGCTCATTCATTTGAAATAATATGCACTGCATACGAAAAAGAAAACAATAACCAATATCCTATTTCAGTTTATTATACCAAAGTTGCCAATGCGATTAGATATGATGATCGCGAAGGTATTTTACAACATTATGAAAATTTACTGAGATTTGATTTTCCAACTGATTGGATATGGATTTTTGATTGTGATGGATTTGGTTTTAAACATTCTCTGGAAATTAAAACAGCAATAGGAATTGCCAAAATAATAAATAGATATAGCAGTCTTCGGCGGATTCTAGTTATAAATTCTAATTTTTTCATTAATATTATTTTCAAAACGGTTCGTGTTTTTTTGAATAATGAAATAATAGGTAATACTGTAATGATTAAAAAAGAAGAAAAGACCAAATTTTTATTAGAATTAATAAAATTCACGTTTCACCCCGATGACTTTAAGACATTATTGAATTTTATGAAAGAATGAGTTTTTTCTTCAGATCAGGGTCAAATAAAAAAAAATTGAATGTCAGTTAAAAACAATATAAGGAAATACATTATAATAGTAAATATACTATCAAACCAAATCAAACAATCAATTAATCAATCAAACTAAAATGTCCAACCAATCAGTCATTGACGGCAGCAAACTCGATCTCTCTTTGATCACTTTTGGCAAAATTAACCGACTCGCAAACGGATCTAAATCAGTTCGTGTATCGTATAACGGCGGTCCACTTACAATTCAAACACCTATTATGAATATTCCTTGGGGAGTTAATCCTCCTTATTCCGAGAAAGATAAGAAGGACGATGATGCTCCTGCTCAGCCTTCGGCTGATGGCAAGGGTAAAATGAGCAAATGGAGTCTTCAGATGTCTTTTAAGGGTATTGACCCTAAGTCTAAGGACCCTAACATTCAACGTCTTAACAAATTTCTTGAGAATATGAAAGGTCTTGACGAACTCTTTCTTAAGAAAGTCGTTGAGAACCGCCAAGAATGGTTTGATGATAATAAGAAAATGAGCCCTGATACAGCTGAGGCTATTTACGAGCGTTTTTACACGAAGTCAATTCGTGAGCGTTCTAACAAGGTAACTAAGGAAGCTTACCCTCCTTCAATTGACCCTAAGGTTAATTGCTTGGACGGTGAATTCCAATGTAATGTCTTTAATATGTCTGGTGATAAATACGACAAGCCGATTGACAAGATTAATCTTAAGGGTTCGTCTGGCATTGGTATTCTTCGTTTAACTAACTTTTACATTCAACAATCGCGTTGTGGTGCGACTTGGACGCTTATGCGTCTTCGTGCTGACGAACAAGCTGCGCTTGGTGATTTCGGCTTCGTTGATTTTGACGAAGAAGAAAAGAGTGAATCTAAGCCGAAGGCTAAGGCTACGGCTAATGTAGGTATTACCGATTCGGATGAAGATGAAGATGACGATACCAACAAGAAAGGCGGTAATGCTGAAGATGACAGCGAAGATGAAAAACCTGCTGCCAAAAAGGAATCTGAAGAAGAAGATTCTGATGAGGAAGAAGAAGAACCGGAACCGGTTCCTGTTGTAAAGAAGGGTGCTAAGAAAGCCCCTGCTGCTACAACTGCTACTAAGAAGAAGTAAAAACAAACCCTCAAAAAGGGTTTAAATCCCAAAAACTTAATCTTTTTGATTTTTTATTTTTTATTCAACTTTAACCGACTAAAAATAGGTCCGGTTTAACAAGAAATCGCAAAACTTGTGTAAGTCTTCACGCGTCAGCTTTTCTGTGAGAATCTTACACCTAAGTTGCGATTTTTGTTAGACTTCTAGTATTAATTTATATCCTAGCCTCATAACTATAATTAACAAACTTTTTATCAAAAAATATTAACATCCGAAGGATAATTTGTTCTGTTTAGTTATGTTTCTAGAAATGTAAATAAAAATACTTTTTTGAACCAAAGGTTTTAAAAAGTAATATCAAAAAAATTAAAAATAAAGTTTTTGGGATTTAAACCCTTTTAAAACCTACGGTTTCAAAAAGGGTTTTTTTTGGGGCGGCGAAAAGTATTTTTTGCCAATGCTTTTTTCTAAAAAGCGTGAAAGAGCTTAAAAAAATTGAAATTAATATATATACAGTTTATTTATCAATTGTTCAAAATGAATTCAACCGATATTAAAGTTAAAAAATCTAAAAAAGACACTAAAGAAGATGAACCTAAGAAAATGATTAAAGCTCCTGAAGGAGACACGCGTAAAAAAACACCTAAAACACCAAAAACACCTAAAAAATCAAATGAAGTCATTCAGGAACTACCAATAGAAACAATTGAATTAGAAACAAAAGTTGCGGTTAATCAAGAACCATCTGAAGTGGATGCCGATAATGAGCAACCAAAAGAAGATGTTGTACAAAAGAAGCGTGGACGTCGTCCTAAACAAAAGTCCGAAGAAGAAATTATCAAGACAAAACCACCAGCTGTTGTTAGTCAATCTAATCAACCAACGAAGAAAAAGGGTAAAAATCCAAAGGAATCTTATGGTTTAAACGATGAATTTGAGGAAGACGACCCGTTCTTTAATCAACAGGAACCAGAGAAGGAATGTTTGGAAACACCGATTATGCGATTGAATGTAACCGCGAATGATATTAAAAAAATCAAGGACCCCAATTTTAATATTGCGGAAGGTGATAATGATTTAAATATCCCTAGTGCTTTTAATACAGTTGATGGATTCAGTTATTTCCAAGGTAATGTTTCTAATAAAGAAAAAGATAATCAACAAGAAACTGTGATTACAGAAGAAGATTTACAAAAATTACGTAATAATCGCGAAAAAGAACTGGAAAACGTGGATTCAAACAATGAATCAAAATTACTAAATCAATATATTGAACATAATAAAAAAGGCACTTGGCCTGAAAAATCAGTGTATGATTGTATGTGGTGTCGTTTTCCTTTTGATAATACTCCCTGGGCTGTACCTTTCCGCGTTAATTCAAATGGTCGTTTTGAAGTCTTCGGAAATTTCTGTAGTCCAAATTGTGTAGCTGCTTATATTTTTGATTCATTTGATGATGATGAAATGTGGGACAGATATGCCTTGCTTAATCAACTTTACCAACGTGTTTATAATATTCCAGGTGCGATTGTGAAAGCAGCACCTGATGTGCTTTTCCTTAAAAAACTCGGAGGTATTCTCAGCATTGAAGAATATCGCGAAGTTAGTTTGAATAATAATAAGAACTATTTCCTCAAAATGCCTCCAATGGTTTCTATTATCCCATCTGTTGAAGAATTACAACAAACATCGCTTTTCAACGAAAATAATAATCGCGAACATCTCAATAAAGAACTGATGATGAAAGCCAATGATGAATTACGTCTTCGTCGTAGCAAACCAATCTACGATGATACTAATACTCTTGACAATTACTTTCATATATCACAAAAATAAAGAGATTTATTTTGCTAATTTTGGTTTTGGATATTTTAGATTATTTTTATATACTAAAATTGATTTTATTTTTTTGTTATAATAATAACAACCTATATTTTGTCTCGGTTGAAGAATTCTATGTCAAAGCTCTCTGCTTTAAAGACTGACGTGAACAAACCAGTCGTCATCTTTGAGACTGTAATTTTTCGTGGTGGTGAATTAATTTTTCCACCGACACCTTCTAAAAATTTACACACGACGAAGCCTTCTACACCCAAACTGTTGAACTACGAAGATGACCGTGCGGCTGTCTTGCTGATGAGCTTAAATAAAAATTCGTAAGACAATTACGACCACAAGTCAGAACAAAACAAATTTTTTTATTAATTATTAATTATTAATTATTAATTATTATTTTTTAGATTTTTTAGTTATAATAATATAACAAAATTGAATAATATTGGTTATTATTTATATTAGTACTATTTCTAAAATGGCTCTCACGTCTATGCAGGAAGCAGTTGATGAAATTCAACGCGGTTACAGCATCTACTACAAGAAGAAAGACCAACCAAAGAGCCTTCTTCGCTCGGTGCTTGAACGGGAAACCATCATTACGGCGCAAAGGGCAATCCGAAAATTGCAAAACCTCGTTGCGGAGGAACGTGAGCGCCAGGTCAGAAACATCTACTATGGCATCGGGACCCCTGTGGCGCCTCCGCGCTCCGCTGCTTCGCCCCCACCGCTGCCGCCAAAGGTCAGTCAGCCCGTGGCTCCGCCCCGGAAGGACTTGCAGCCAAAGGACAGTCAGCCCGTGGCTCCGCCCCGGAAGGACTTGCAGCCAAAGGACAGTCTGCCGGTGGCTCCGCCCCGCCCAGCTGACCTGATGGAGCATTTTCCGGTTAAGCGTCGCCGCCAAAGCATTCGCGATTTGTAAATAAACATTTGCGAACAAACATTAAAATTTTTCTTTTTTTATTTTTGGTTATTGTGTATAAATATAATAAAATATATGTTATAGAAAATAAAGAGGAAACAAAAATGATTAATCAGTTATTTTCTAAAAATCCAAATCGCGAAATTATGTTGGAGATACTAAACGCCTTTGGATTTCAAAGTTTTAACAATATTGATCAACCTTTTAATAAAAAGGATTTAGAAAAGAGAAAAACTGTTGAAAAATTACAAAAATTGAAACCGAAATTAGAAGAGTTTTATATTCCTTGCAAAGCTAAATTATATTTAAATAAAAAATTCACTTCCAGATCAATTATGACCATCCTGAGACAATTTTTAAAAAATGAAGGATATTTTATAAATTACTGGGAAACATATGTTGATGGCGTTAAAACAACATATTACCAAATTAAAGAAAACAGCAAAATTACAAAAGAAAAAACATATATTGTTAGTTTCTCTTAAAGCCCCTTTTTTTGTAAAAAAAGGGCGCCCGCCCCAAAAAAACACCCTTTTAAAACTAAAGATTTTAAAAGGGCGTAAGCCCCAAAAAAAACACCATTTTTTACAAAAAAGTAATATCAAAAAAAGGAGCTATAAATTAATAATTTTTTATTTACTATTCTAGCATCATAACTAAACAGAACAAATCATTTTGAATTTTACTTCGTGGATATCAAACTAATTTGTTAGAATTAGTTAGAATTCTAGTTATTAAATAATCTAACAACTAATCGCAACTTGGGTGTAATAATTTCCTATAAGGCTAACGCCGGAAGATTACACAATATTTGCGATGTCTTGTTGGTAGGCAGGTCGGTATGTTAGGCTAGGGTGGTAAAGGGAACCTGATTTTTTATGAGAAATCGGCAACATCATTCTTATGGGATTTTGATTTTTTATTCATAACCGACTCAAAAATAGGCTCGGGGGAAAGCTCGAATAATCTTAATAAAGTTTTTTTGGGCTAACGCCTTTTTTTGTTAAAAAAAGGTGTAAAAAAAGTATTTTTATTTTTTCGGTTTTTATCTATCCCAGATTTTGATTCATTTCATTCAAAATCTGATTGTCTTGTTTTTTATTTTTTTCCAAATTAAAAATCTAATTCCAAGGTTAGAATGACCAAAATTCAAAACCTCCTAACTAAATATCCCGACCGTGTTCCTATCGTCCTTTCAAGTAAAACCTATATCAAAGGCAATCCATTACGTTTTATTGTTCCACTAAATTTAACCGTTACACAATTTATGGTTCTTTTACGAACCAAAATAGAACTAAAACAAGAAGAAGCAATCTTCATTTTTGTTAAAGATATGCAAACAGGACAAGATATTATGGTTCAATCATCAGTTACAATGGAATCTTTATACTCACAATACAAAGACAAAGATAATCTTCTTAATTTATTCTT
>JACCDX010250660.1_pt1 | contig 12737 bp, 11 predicted proteins | sample 7449681 | NCBI WGS metagenome assembly JACCDX01 (sample SAMN15323450, study PRJNA562643) | freshwater metagenome | isolation source: river surface water | place: USA:Blue River Watershed | collected 2017-08-18
CGCTACGAGTCACTGTTGGTGTCGGTCGATAAACGTGAGCCTAGGGTTCTCAAGGTTGTCACGCTACTTATCGGCAACGTCGGCTGGTTGCCCGGCCGGCTCTCCATGATGCCGGATGCCGCTATGGATGATGGCAGATTGGATGTTGCTGCAATTGGTCCGCGCCGGTTTTGGAATTGGATTGACTTTTGGTCACGTGTGACAGTTGGAAACAACATAGTGCGAACAAGTCGCATCGGTAAGCAATTACTAGATCGAACCGCAAACATCAAAACCATGGAAAACATGTCGGGAGTTAAAATTCGCGTTGCGCCTTATCGGGATACCGAGCTTCAGCTCGACGGTGATGTGGTTGGCAAAATTAGCGAAGTTGAATTTGAAGCAAAACCACAAGCAGTAATAGTGAGAAGTTAGTTACTTTCCACGCTGAAGTTTCTTAAGCCAAGCATCCGCCGAGCTGAACTCCACATTTGAGTTATTGCCGCGGTGAACTGACTTCTCTTTATCGGCACGCGCGTATGAGCCAAGGAACAAAACTTTAGGACTGAAACGATGTAGTCCCTTGAGCGCTTCGGCAACTGCTTCGTCATCTAGGTGACCCTCAGCATCGATGTTGAATCGATAACGGCCCAATCGATCTCCGATTGGGCGTGATTCAATTCGAGAAAGGTTTACTCCGCGCGCGGCAAACTGCTCAAGCATCTCGAGCAAGGTTCCGGGGCGGTCGCTCGGGAGTTCAACAATCACCGAAGTCTTGTCGCTACCGGTGCGCTTTGGTAATTCGCCGGCAAGACCAATCTGAATAAAGCGAGTCTGAGCGTTTTTGTTATCACCGATGTTTTTGGCCAATACCTTTACCTTGTAGTGGTTGGTGATGGTGCTGGCCGAAACGGCGGCTTGGGCCAAATCGTTTTTTAGCAGGTCTGCCGCAGCCTGGGCGGTTGAAGTTGCCGGTAGGTGCTGGTGCTTTGGCAGATTGGCAGCCAACCACTTTCGGGTTTGGGCATAGGCCACGGGGTGAGTAGCCACGGTCTGCACAGTCTTTAGAGTTGTGCCGGCGCGAGCAACCAGGTCGAATGTGATCGGCACCAAGTATTCGCCATAAATTCGGATGTTGTCTGCGGCGGCGAGCGCATCGAGCGTTGCCGAAACTCCGCCTTCGATCGAGTTCTCTACCGGCACTATGGCTCGGAATGCCTTCTTTGAGACCACTAAATCAATGGCCTCCTGCACGTGCGATACCGGGTGCCAGTGTTGGCCCTTGGCCTCAATTACCTGTGCCAGAGCGAGCTCGGTAAAGGTTCCGACCGGCCCAAGGTAGGCATAGGTCTTTTTCTTTGCAGAACCGTTACTTGATTTCTTTGGCATAAGTAAAGGTTAATGGTCAAAATTGCTTCATGACAGTACGTGCGGGACAAAAACCACAAGCCAGCGATCTAATCGATATCAACAAGTTAGTAGATGCCTACTACGAATTGCATCCCGATGTGAACCTCGCCGAACAAAAGGTTGCCTTTGGCACCAGCGGTCACCGTGGCACCTCGCTCAATGCATCTTTCAATGAAGATCACATTAGCGCCATCACCCAAGCAATAGTTGAGTACCGTCGCCGAGAAAACATTCAAGGGCCAATTTACGTTGGCAAAGATACGCACGCTCTTTCTGGTCCGGCTGAACAAACCGCTCTCGAAGTTCTTGCCGGTAACGATGTAGTTGCGCTGATTGATGTGCATGGTGGATACACACCTACGCCGGCGGTGTCGGTTGCTATCGTGAACCACAACGATGGAATTCCCGAGGGAAACTCTGCGCTGGCCGATGGCTTGGTAATCACACCGTCACACAATCCGCCTACCGATGGTGGTTTTAAGTACAACCCGCCGCACGGTGGACCAGCCGACAACGATGCAACCAACTGGATTGCGGCACGAGCAAACGAAATCATTCTCGGAGGAATGCTCGATGTGAAACGCGCCAAGCCAAATGCACAAACGTTCGATTTCCGCGACAACTTTATTTCGCAGTTGAGCTCGGTAGTCAACATGGATGCAATTCGCGACGCGAAGGTTTCAATCGGAGCAGACCCAATGGGTGGAGCATCTGTTGAGTACTGGGGCGAAATTGGTTCGCGTTACAACTTGAACCTCACCGTTGTAAATCCAAACGTAGACTTCCAATTTGGTTTTATCAATTTGGATTGGGACGAAAAAATTCGCATGGACTGCTCATCGCCTTACACAATGTCGTCCTTGATTGAAAACAGATCCAAGTTCACCATCTCAACCGGAAACGATGCTGATGCCGATCGCCACGGCATTGTCACAAGTGACGCCGGTTTGATGAACCCGAATCACTTTCTAGCAGTATCGATCGATTACCTATTTCGCAATCGAAAGGGTTGGTCTCATGAGGCAGCGGTGGGTAAGACAATGGTTTCCTCCTCAATCATCGACCACGTGGTGCACTCTCTCGGCCGCAAGCTAATTGAGGTTCCGGTGGGTATGAAGTGGTTTGTACCGGGCTTTTTCAGTGGAAGTGTTGGATTTGGCGGCGAAGAGTCTGCGGGGGCAAGCTTCTTGCGCATGAACGGTAAACCCTGGTCCACCGATAAAGACGGTTTAGTTCTAGGACTACTCGCCTCAGAAATAACCGCGGTAACCGGAAAGACTCCTTCGCAGTGTTACCAAGATCTCACCGACAAATTCGGTGCTCCCGCTTATGCGCGAATCGATGCGGCTGCAACGCTTGAACAGAAATCAAAGCTGTCAAAACTTTCTGCCGAAGCTGTGACGGCAAGCGAGCTTGCTGGTGAACCAATTAAGCAAATTCTCACGCACGCTCCTGGCAATGGCGCAGCGCTCGGTGGACTAAAAGTTGTCACCGAGTCAGCCTGGTTTGCAGCACGACCTTCTGGCACCGAAAACGTTTACAAGATTTACGGTGAATCATTCAAGGGTGAAGAACACCTAAAACAAGTTCAAGTAGCGGCCAAAGAATTAGTTGATGGAGTACTTGGCTAATATTTTGGGGCCGGCGGAAGATTCCAGAATTTTTCTAGCACTGTTATGTTTTGCTGTTGCATTTGAGTCGCTAATTCAACCCCAACAAAACGTAAATGCCAAGGTTCGTATTGGTATCCGGTGGTCGCGGTTTCACCGCTCGGATATCGCACGATAAAACCGTACTGCCAAGAATTTTTAGCAATCCAACTAGACGCTGAAGATTTTCCAAAGTTGGTGATTTTGCATCCGAGTGCAGTGGTAGAAACATCGGCTGCCAATCCAGTTTGATGCTCACTGTGACCTGGATGCGCCGCAAGATTTTCTGCAATTTTTTTGCCGTAGCGAGAAACCTGCAAGTTATAGGTGTATGACTGAGTTGCGTAACTCCGGTAGCCGCTATTCAAACAAAGCGTGCCCTTTCCGGCTTTGGCGACAGCGGCTTTCAGAAGACGGTATGCGTCGGCGGCCGGTTTGGCTAAGTTCAGCGACTTATCCAGCACCGGTTTGTACTTGATCGGGTTCAGCGGACGCTTCTTGTTCACCACCACCCAAATTGAACCAGCCTGATCTATAGACAATGGCTGACTCGGAGTTGCGGTAGGGGTCGGTGTTGGAGTCGGTGTATCTGTAATAGAAGGTGTGGGGGTTGGGGTTGGGGTCTCTGCGGTAGCAGCTGATGCGAAAAATAGAGTCAATCCGGTCAAAGTGGCCGAAATAAATAGGTATCGCTTGAAGTTATCCCCCGATGCAGGCTTCTGGCGTTTAGGCTGGAACACGGCTCAAGCCTAATCAAGGCTTCTTTTAGCCGGGTATTTATTAAAGAATCGAGGCCCTCCGTGGCGCGTGCAGAACGAAAAGCCGAAGCTCAAGCAATTGCCGATTCAGGCGGAGCAATGACCCACAAGCAGATCCTCCTAGTGCTCGTTGGTTTGATGTCGGGAATGTTCCTGTCTGCGCTGGACCAGAGTGTGGTGGGATCGGCCATGCGCACCATCGCAGATGACTTGCAAGGTCTCGAACTGCAAGCATGGGTAACTACCGCCTACCTAATCACCTCGACTATCTCGACACCGATTTATGGGAAGCTCGGCGATATCTTTGGACGTCGCCGTTTATTTATTTGGGCAATTGCACTGTTCCTACTCGGTTCAATCCTCTGCGGTTTCGCGATGGACATGTTCCAGCTTGCTGCCTATCGAGCTGTGCAGGGAATCGGTGCAGGTGGTTTGTTCTCTCTATCCATGACCATCATGGCCGACATCGTTCCACCTCGCGAACGCGCACGTTACCAGGGAATGTTCCTCGCGGTTTTCGGATCTTCATCGGTGCTCGGGCCAGTGGTCGGTGGTTTATTTGCGAGTGCTAATCAAATTCTTTGGATCGAAGGATGGCGCTGGGTATTCCTAATTAACATTCCGGTTGGAATCATCGCGGTATTCATGGTGCTCAATTTCTTGCACGTTCCACAGTTGATGAAGAATCACAAGATTGACTGGTGGGGCGCGGTCACAATCATCCTTGCTGTCGTTCCGATGCTTCTAGTTGCCGAAAACGGTTCCGACTGGGGCTGGACAAGTGCTCTATCCATCAGCTTGTATGTCACTTCAATCGTTGGAATTATCACATTCATCATTGCCGAGCGCGATGCCAAAGAAGAAGCACTGCTGCCGCTCTCGCTATTTAAGAATTTGTCATTTACTCTCTCCACGCTGAATGGTGTCATCATCGGTATCGCAATGTTTGGTGGAATGATGACCTTGCCTTTGCTCCTGCAGTTGGTCAATGGTGCATCACCAACCGAATCTGGTTTCATGATGCTTCCTATGGTTTTCGGAATGATGACCGCAACGATTATGTCTGGGCAAATCACTCGCAAAACCGGCAAGTACAAAGTGTTCCTAACCACAGGAACCCTTTCACTGCTCATCGGCTATATCTACATGACTGGTTACAACGCCGACATGGAATTCTGGCAGGTCTCAATTGGAATGGTGTTCATCGGCTTTGGACTTGGCCAGCTTATGCAAACACTCACCCTGGTGGCTCAGCAATCGGTGGCAGCTCGAGACATCGGAGTAGCCACTTCGTCGGCCACCTTCTTCCGTCAAATTGGTGGAACTCTAGGTGTGGCAATCTTCATCTCGATTCTGTTTAACAGCCTTGGCGACACAATCGGACGCGCCTTCAAAGATGAAAAGATCCTTGCCGGGATCAAGCAGGCATCTCAAGATCCCCAGGTTCTTGCCGATCCCACCAACCGTGCCTTCATCGACAAGATGACATCGGGAGACATGGCTAACCTGAGCGACCAGATCAGCACTGACTCATCGTTCCTAAACACCCTCGATCCACGCCTGGCTCGTCCATTTGTGGTCGGCTTCGCCGAGTCAGCCACTCAGGTGTTCTTCTGGGCAGCAATCGTGGTTGCGGTTGCCTTTGTTCTCTCGTTCTTCATCAAGGCTCCGGCACTGCGTGAAACATCGGCAGCTCAAGAAGCTATGAAGGAAGCAGCTGCAGGTTCTGCACACTAATCTGTAATTACAAGTAAATAAGTACACGGGAGTTCGGTTAACCGGACTGAGAGGAAGACTGCCAGTCTTCGACCGTCAAACCTGATCTGGGTAATGCCAGCGAAGGAAGGAGAGCACAAAGTGCTAAAGAAAAAATATCTGGCGGTGGTTAGCGCGGCGCTAATCACGCTTGGACTAACCGGTTGCGCCACAGGCTCTGAGGCTCCAGCTCTCACTGTCGCGGTTCACGACAGCATTGTTATCACCGACGAGCAGCTAGCGGATTTCAAATCACAAACGGGAATTACTGTGACTCTGCTAAAAGCTGGCGACGCCGGGGCCATGACAAACAAGTTGATTCTCACTAAAGAACAGCCGATTGCAGATATGTTTTATGGAATCGACAACACTTTCATCGGCGCTGCGAGCAGTGCTGGCATTCTTGGAAATTACAAGGCGATCGACTTTGGTGACGTCTGCTTTAACTATGACAAGCAATGGTTTTCTTCACACGAGCAAGCCGCACCCGAAACAATTGAAGACTTAATCAAACCCGAATTTCGCGGTTTGACAGTGGTGCAAAATCCAACTACCTCTTCTACAGGTTTGGCATTTCTGATTGCCACCGTCGGCAAATTTGGTGAAGGTAAGTGGCAGACATATTGGGAAGCTCTGAAGGCAAATGATGTTCGCATCGACTCTGGCTGGGAGGAGGCTTATAACGTGAACTTTTCTGGCGCCGCCGGCAAGGGCAACTACCCGATTGTGTTGAGCTACTCATCTTCTCCGGCCTTCGAACAAGAGACTGTCTCGATTGACGATGGCTGCTTCCGACAAACCGAGTTTGCTGGCTTACTGGTTGGTGGTGCTCAGGCTGAAGGAGCCAAAAAGTTCATCAACTTCTTGCTCTCTGAATCTTTCCAAAAGACCATCCCAGAAAACATGTACATGTATCCGGTTGCTTCAACGGTAGCTTTGCCAGAAGCCTGGTCTAGCAAGGCGCCTGCGGCTTTGAACGCCGTTGTCGTAGACAGCAAATTGATCAACGAAAACCGTTCTAGCTGGTTGAAGGCATGGGACGCAATCTTCAAAAACTAGCGCTTTGGGGCGCACCGCTGGTATTTGTTGCGGTGCTGTTCTACTGGGCGATAGGTAATTTGCTCGCACTCGGGCTGAAACAGAATTGGCCTGATCTTTTTACAAACGGCAGATTTCAACAGGTAGTGGCGTTCACGCTAGGGCAGGCTGCGTTTTCAACGATACTCTGTCTTATTTTTGGGCTTCCCGGCGCCTACGTTATTTATCGAAAGAAATTCTTCGGCCAGAATTTGGTCAAAGCTTTTATTGCAGTGCCATTTGTGCTGCCAACAATTGTGATCGCCATCGCCTTGCAAAATTTCACAAATTGGTTGCCTAGCTTTGTGGTGATTCTTATCGCCCACTTGTTTCTAAATTACTCAATAGTAGTTAGAACAGTGGGCGGGGTGTGGCAATCACTCGATAGAGAAATTGAAAATGCCGCAGAACTAGATGGGGCAAAGCAATGGCAGATTTTCTGGCGCATCACGCTACCAATATTGAGACCAGCTGTGGTCTCGGCAACTGTGTTGGTGTTTTTATATTGCGTGACAAGCTTTGGAATCATTTTGCTGTTAGGCGGCGGCAGAATTGCCACAATTGAAACAGAAATATATTTCTCGCTAACTCAATTTCTAGACTTCAAGACTGCAGCCGCATTCAGTGTTGTGCAAACCGTAGTTACCGTATCGGTATTTGCAATTTCAAAGGCACTCGGTAGCAGCGTGGCTGGCTTAGAACCAACCACTGAAAGTCAAAACTCCGAGCGCATTCGGATTCGCGATTGGCCTGTTGTCTTGGTTACGGCATGTTTTGTGACTCTGGTATTGGCTTGGCCGATGGCGCAGGTAATCAAACGTTTCACCTGGCAGGGTTTTGCAGACCTGGGTTCGAATGGTAGCCGCGATTTATTAAATATTTCGGTCTGGCAGGCGGCAGCAAATTCGGGTCGAAACATCGTCATTGCGGCTGGCCTCGCAATGCTGATCGGGGTCTTGGTTTCATGGTTGCTGAATCGAAGCAGAAAATCTTGGCTGGAGCTGCCTTTTCTAGTGCCCATGGGAGTTTCATCCGTGGTGCTCGGTTTTGGGTATTTGCTTACCTTTCAGGCGGGTTGGTTGACCATTCCGCTGGTGCAAGCTGTTCTGGCCACTCCCTTGGTGATTCGCATCGTGCATCCGGCGTTAGTCGCGCTGAGCCCGTCATACCGAGAAGAAGCAGTCACGGCAGGGGCAAATTCGTGGCAAATTTGGCGATTGGTTGAGGCACCTCTCGTAAGCAACGCCATGCGTGCGGCTTTGGTCTTTGCATCCCTAGTTTCGCTAGGAGAATTTGGTGCAGCTAGTTTGCTCAGCTACGGCGACCAAGCCACTCTTCCGATAGTGCTTTACCAATTGATTAGTCGGCCAGGTGCTCAAAACTATGCAATGGCCATGGCCATTTGTGCTCTGCTAATTATTTTTGTTTTTTCAATTTCAATTGCTAGCGCTTTAATTCAAAAACGACGTCGTTTTGCTTAAGTCGATTTGTAATTACTTCAATCGATTCGGGATTTTGATCCATCAAAATAAAGTTGCGGCCGAGTGCTGCGGCAACAGCACCGGTGGTTCCGGAGCCACCAAAAAAATCTAGAACAGTGTCACCGGGCTTTGAAGACGCTTGAATGATACGTCGAAGTATGCCTTCGGGCTTTTGCGTGGGATAGCCGGTTTTTTCTTTTCCGGTAGGAGAAACAATTGTGTGCCACCACACATCGGTTGGTAGTTTTCCTAGTTCAACTTTTTCAGGGGTTACTAGGCCAGGTGCCATGTAAGGTTCACGATCAACTTCGGAATTGTTGAAGTAATAATTTTTTGGATTTTTGACGTAGGCCAAAATTGTGTCGTGTTTTGATGGCCAACGATTTTTCGCTTTTCCTCCATAGTCGTAAGCCCAAATAATTTCGTTCAAGAAAGAGTCGCGGCCAAATAGAGCATCCAGCAAAACCTTTGCGTAGTGAGCTTCGCGATAATCGAGATGAAGGTAGAGGGTTCCGGTGTCTTTCAAAATTCTCCACGCCTGTTCGAGACGCGGCTCTAGGAATGACCAGTAATCAGCAAACTCGTCGTCGTAACTCAGTACTGTTTCACGAATAATTTCGTAATTCTGACCCTTGAAACCCACTCGCCCGCCGGTTGCTACTCGCTTGGTTTCCGATGCACCGCGTGTCTGCTTTCGGCCAGTATTAAAGGGGGGATCTATGTAGATCAATTGCACCGATTCACTTGGAATACCTGTTAGATGAGGCAGGTTATCCCCGAAGTAGAGTTGATTTACTGGCACAGAAAGAGATTAACAGTATGAATACCGAAGTCATCCACAATCCTGAACTTACTCGCTACGAGATTAATTTGGATGGCGAGTTGGCCGGTTTCGCCGATTACCGACTATCCGGTGGAGACATCACCTTCCATCACACCGAGGTTTTTCCAATTCACCGCGGTAAGAACTTAGCCGCGATACTGATGGAAGCAACTCTCAAGGATGTTCGCGCCAGTTTTCCTGAGCACAAAGTAGTACCAACTTGCTCGTACGTGGTGCGTTTTATGGAGAAGCACCCAGAGACCCAGGATTTGCTCAAAGACCCAATCGAAGATGCCATCGCAGCCTGCGAATTGCGTCCACGTAGTTAGTGCTTTAGAGAAGTATTTAGCCAATCAATAACGTCGGCAATCACTTCATCCTTATTTAGTTCGTTAAAAACTTCATGTCGTGCATCCGGATAGATAATCAGAGTTACATCTTCTACACCGGCTCTGCGAAAAGCTTTCATCAACATTTTGTTGCCCCGTTCTCCGCCAAGCGGATCTTCACTTCCGGCAATCAACATGACAGGAAAGTTTTTTGGCAGTGTTTTACTCGGTATGCCAAGTAATTTGGTGACTTCTAAAAGCCCGAATGCGTCAATTGCGGTTTCCGGAAAAATAAGTGGATCGGCGTTGAATTTAATACCCACTTCGCGATCACGACTCAACCACTCTTTACCCGTGGAGCCAGGCTCTTTATCCCAGCGCTTATTAAATCCCGCGCTTGGAGCAACCCCTGGAAGCATTAGGGTAGAGCCGCTCAAAACCAAGCCGGCATACTCGGCCGCGTTTGTTTTAATGATTCGTTGGGCTAGCATCGATCCCCAACTGTGACCAACTAAAAAAATAGGGAGCGACGGATTTTCGGTTCGAATAATCGCCGTGAGTTGATGAACTTCTTCAATAGTGGCTGTCATGCCGCCCTTGCCCAGGTTTCCCTGGCGCTTGATTTGACCTCGACTCACCTGGTTCAATCCGGTGATGCCGTGACCTCGATGATCGTCCGCGTAAACCGAAAATCCCGCACGGTTTAGGGCTTCAGCAACATGATCGTATCGACGCGCATGCTCACCCAGTCCGTGGGCTAGTTGCACCACCGCTTTGGCATCGGCAACCGGCCACTCATAGAAGGTAATCTCGATTCCGTAGCTGTCGTTAAAGGTCCTAGTCAGCGGTAATGCGGTCATGGCTTCAGGTTACCTTCCCAATCGCTACAAGAAAATACAGGCTGTTATCGGGTCATTCCCAGACAACTCCCAAATTGAGAAAACAGACTTTAGGAATGAACCAGACCAGCTTTACTCAGCCGAACCAACGCGTTCGTCTCGGCACTAAGAAATACCTGGAGCTAAAGCGTGGTCAAGACTTCATTGAAGGTCTCGCCTGGTTCTCGGTAATCTCGGTAACCGCGATGTTCCTAACCAACGGCGGATTGAAATCGGTTACAACTCCGGTTGAAATCCTAGGAGCATTCGATAGGCTCACAGCCCTGGTTGCCACCAATCTACTTCTGATTGACATCCTGCTGGTCGCACGAATTCCATGGATTGATCACTACTACGGACACGACCGTGCGACCATGGCACACAAAAAACTCGGCAAACCAATTCTCTATCTGATACTTGCTCACTTTGTGTCATCGGTTGTTCAATACGCCTTGATCTCAAATGTTGATGTCATCACTGAATTTATTGCTCTGCTGTCAATTGGTGATTTGCTCTTAGCCACCGGCGCTCTAATTTTGATGATTCTGGTAGTGGTTACATCACTAAATTTTGCGCGTAAAGCAATCACTTACGAGGCATGGTATCTGGTTCACATTTTTGCCTACGGCACTGTGCTGCTTGCAATTCCACATCAGTTCTCTACCGGCAGTGACATCGCCGGCAAACCAATTGCAATGACTTACTGGATTTCGTTTTACCTTTTTGTATTAGTAAACGTGGTTTGGTACCGAATACTGCGTCCGATTATTCGTGGAATGCGACACTCGCTAAAGGTTTCCCATGTCACTCGTGAATCAAGCGATTCAGTTTCGATTTACTTAGCCGGACGTAATCTAAGAAGACTCGGTGGAGATGCGGGACAGTTTTATTTGGTGCGCATTTTGACAGCGCGTGATTGGTGGCGTCCGCATCCATTCTCAATTTCGGCTGCTCCGAATGATAACTTTGTGCGCTTTACTGTTGCAGCTCGAGGTGACGACACCAAGTTAATGCAGTCCATCAAACCCGGCACGCCGGTAATGCTCGAGGGTCCATACGGGGTATTCACCGAAGAAAGACGAACCCGCGAAAAAGTTGTTCTTGTGGCCGCCGGTATCGGAATTCCTCCGGTGCGTGCACTTGCAGAACAAATAGCCGCTCGTCCCGATGACGTAACCATCATCTACCGTTTGCGCAACCGAGAAGACGCAGCTTTGCTGGAGGAAACTCGAGCGCTAGCCGAACAACGAGGCTTCAAACTGATTGAGCTTGAGGGTCGACGCGGAATTGGTACCAGTTGGATGAATGCTGACTACTCCGGTCGTTCAGATCTAGAGCGGCTTCAAGAACTCGTTCCCGATGTTGCCGAATCAGACGTTTACATTTGCGGCCCAACCGCTTGGACACAAGGTGTTGCGAAAACCATGAGAGCAGCCGGCGTTGAAAGTCGTCGTATTCACGCAGAGGAGTTTGCCTGGTGAGAAAGTCAACGAAAACAGCAGTTGGTGCCATTGGTCTTGGCATCCTTGGGCTGAGCTACCAGCTGGGAACTAGTGCCACGCCTTCCAGTGGCGTTTTCGCAGCCCCTGCAGAATCGACTCCGCCGATTATCGAAGCACCTGCGACTGGCGAAACTCCGCCCCCATCGGTTGACGGCTCTAGTGCCGGAAGCGAATCGCCAAACGTTGCGCCGAAACCTTCGGCTTCCGCAAGTGTCTCGCCTTCACCTTCTAAGTCAGCTGCCAGTGCTGCCACTGGAACTTCAGTTTCAAAAACCGGCGACTCCGTTGAATCTAGTTTTGGTCCGGTACAGGTTAAGGTGACAAAAATTGGTAACCATATCACCGAAATTACTTATCTTCAATCGGTCGCTACTCATGGCCGATCACAAGTATTTCCATATTTGGTGCAGTACGCCATTGATGCTAACGGTTCTAATTTTTCAAATATCAGCGGTGCAACATATACAACCAATGCTTTTAAACAATCCTTAGAGTCTGCTCTTGCAAAATTTTGAACACGTTGAACTTTGCATGGGCACTGGATTCAGATTCCAGGGTCGATACAGTGATGTAAATTTCAATTCGGCAATTGCTCAGGCCTGTGAAATTCTGCATGAAGCCGATCGGGTATTTAGTCTTTACAAACCCGAGTCTCCACTCAGTCAACTCGCCGCTGGTAAAACCTCCGTTGCGCAGTGCCCACCCGAGGTGAATCAAGTTTGGGACGAATGTGAACGCTGGGAGAAGATTACCGACGGCTGGTTTAGTCCTTTCACCGCAGAGCGCACCTTTGACCCGAGTGGTTTGGTCAAGGCCTGGGCCGCAAGGAATGCGGCAAATGCCCTTGTCCGAGCTGGAATCAGTGATTTCACGCTAAATGCAGGAGGCGATGTGCTGGTTGCTGACGGGGCCTCTGGCGAGCTGGACTGGCGAGTCGCATTAGCCAAACCAGTGTCAATTGCCGCGGAGGGGGCTGGAGCCCTTGCCGTGGTTGACCTAACGGGTTCTAAATATCGGGCCGTAGCCACCAGTGGCTCGGCTGAACGCGGGTCTCACATTTGGAGTCCTAAATCGAACGTCGATCCGGCAAAGTCGA
>JACCDX010613259.1_pt1 | contig 12736 bp, 10 predicted proteins | sample 7449681 | NCBI WGS metagenome assembly JACCDX01 (sample SAMN15323450, study PRJNA562643) | freshwater metagenome | isolation source: river surface water | place: USA:Blue River Watershed | collected 2017-08-18
ATTCGCCCTGACCCGAACACCGCATTTGTATTGAAGGAGTAACCCCCATGGCCAAAGCCAGCTTTCATTGGCAAGACCCCCTGTTATTGGATGCCCAACTGAGCGAAGACGAGCGCATGATTCGCGAGGCTGCCGCAGCCTATTGTCAGGATCGCCTCGCCACCCGCGTGCAACAAGCCTTCCGCGAGGAAAAAACCGACCCTGCCATCTTCCGCGAGATGGGCGAACTCGGCCTACTCGGCCCCACGATCCCGAGCGAATATGGCGGCCCCGGCCTGAACTATGTGGCTTATGGTCTGATCGCGCGCGAGGTCGAACGCGTCGATTCGGGCTACCGCTCCATGATGAGCGTGCAGTCCTCGCTCGTCATGCTCCCGATTTACGAATTCGGAACCGAGGCGCAGCGCCAGAAATACCTGCCCAAACTCGCCACTGGCGAATGGATTGGCTGTTTTGGCCTGACCGAACCCGACCACGGCTCTGACCCGGCGAGCATGGCCACCCGCGCCAAGAAGGTGGACGGCGGCTACCGCCTCAAGGGCAGCAAGATGTGGATCTCCAACAGCCCGATCGCCGATGTGTTTGTGGTCTGGGCCAAGGAAGTGAGCGCCTCCGGCCAAGTTGGCCCCATTCGCGGCTATGTGCTTGAAAAAGGCATGGCTGGCTTGTCCGCGCCGGCCATTCACGGCAAGGTGGGCCTGCGCGCCTCGATCACGGGCGAGATCGTCATGGACGATGTGTTCGTGCCCGAAGAGAACGCCTTCCCCGAAGTGCAAGGCTTGAAGGGCCCCTTCACCTGCCTCAACAGCGCACGCTACGGCATCGCTTGGGGGGCGCTGGGCGCGGCCGAAGATTGCTGGCACCGCGCGCGGCAGTACACCCTTGACCGCGTGCAGTTTGGTCGCCCTCTCGCGGCCAACCAACTTATCCAGAAAAAACTCGCCGACATGCAAACCGAAATCACCCTCGGTCTGCAAGGCTGCCTGCGCTTGGGCCGCATGAAAGATGAAGGCACTGCGGCGGTGGAGATCACCTCCATCATGAAGCGCAACAGCTGTGGCAAGGCGCTTGACATCGCCCGCATGGCGCGTGACATGATGGGTGGCAACGGCATTAGTGATGAATACGGCGTGGCCCGTCACCTCGTCAACCTGGAAGTGGTCAATACTTACGAGGGCACGCACGACATCCATGCCCTCATTTTGGGCCGTGCGCAAACCGGGCTCGCCGCATTTGCCAACTGATTGGGCGGCGCGGGCGCTTGGGCACCCAAGCGCCTCAAGCCGTCACGGCGGTGTCAAACGAGGCCATGGCCTGGGCGATCACGGTTGACCAAGACCCGTCCGCACCCACTCGGTAGAGGGTGGCGCTGGGGTACCAAGGGCTGTCCTCACGCGCTAACAACCAACGCCAATCGGGGTAGCGCGGCACCAACACCTTGAGCGGTTGGCCCAAAGCGCCGGCCAAATGCGCCACGCTGGTGTCCACGGAAATCACCCCGTCGAGCTCCGCGCACAGCGCGGCGGTGTCTTCAAAGCTCTGGAGCTCGGCCCCCAAAGGCCGTATGGGGCTTTGCGCGAGCGCGGGCTGATCGCGCTCACGTACCACGGGTTGCAAGCTGATCCACTCGATGTCTGGCCGCAAATGGGGCAACCAATCGGCAAGGGGAATGCTGCGCTTGGCATCGTTACCGTGCTTGGGGTCGCCGCTCCACGCCAAGCCCCAGCGGGGACGGGAGCGCGGTCCAAGGCGCGCGCGCCAAGCTGCGCGCTTTTCCGCGTTGGCCCAAAGATAGGGCACCTGTGCGGGAATGGTCGCCAGGGTGGTTCCAAACAACCGTGGCAGGGACATGATGTGGCAAGCCAAATCAAAATGGGGAATGGTTTCACCCCATTGCAGGACTTTGGGATTGCCGGGCAGCGTCCGCAACAAAGCTTCCAAACCCGTTTGCACCCCCATCAATACTTTCGCGCCTGCTGCTTGCAACATGGGCACGTAGCGGCAGAACTGCAAGGTATCGCCCGAACCTTGCTCACAGAGCAAAAACACGGTTTTGTCAACCAAGGAGGATTTACCGTTCCACTCGGGCCGGTTGGTTTCAATCTTGGACATTTTGAGATCGGCGCGCCAGCGCCACTCGTAATCGGCCCAGCCCTCTTCATAGCGCCCGAGCATCAAGGCCAAGAACGCCCGGTTCCATCGCGCATTGGCAAGGTCAGGTTGCAGGGCAAGGGTTCGATCGAGCGCGGCCAGGGCCTCTTGAAAGTGGAACTGATCCCCCAAGGCCAAGGCGTACCGATATTGCCCGTCGACATTGAGCGGCTCCAACGCGACGGCATTGCCCATGCTCGCAAGCCCCTTGCTCACATCGCCCATTGCGATTTCAATTCCGCCGCAGTGTACCCACGCCTGAGGATGATGGGGATTTAAGGCCAGACTTCGCCGCACATGGGTGTACGCCTGCGGCCACAGCTTTTGTGCCAGGTAAGCTAGGGCGAGGTGAAAATGCAAAGCGTCATCGGCCTCATACACCGCGAGCGCTTGTTGCAACCACGGTAGAGCCTTTTCGGCCTCGTAGCGCTGCAAGCCAATGGCGCCCATCATGTGTAAGGCATCAAAGTGGCGGGGGGATTGCGCCAATATCGCCAGGTATAAAGCCTCAGCGTTCACCAAATCGCCTGCTTGTTGCAGGGCGATGGCCTGATTGATTTGCAATCGTATCGAATCCGGGCCGCTCATCAGGGCGCAAGCTTTTGCAAGATGAACTCAATACCGCATTCACCCACAGGGGTGGCGGTTTGATCCACCCGCGCTTGGGGGGTTAACTCATGAATGCGATGGCGGAAGGTGGCAACGAGTCGCTCTAACTTGAGCACTTGCGCTTGTTCGCGCAGGCTACCCAACAGGTCCAGCAGACTCACGCTCACCGGCGACCAGCTCCATTTTTTGGCCATCGTGAAGGTCCATTTGTGGTCGCTGTTGAAGGTGGATGGGAAGACGCCTTGCTCGTACAAATCTTCATCGGGAACGATGCAGACCAGGTGCCCACCGGGCTTGAGAGTGCGTAGCCAATGGTGTAACGCCAAGACCGGGTCAACCAGATGCTCCAAGCAATGCGCCGAATGCACGAAGTCAAATGTCGCATTAGGCACGCTCGCCAAGTACTGCGCGTCACCATCGGGCATGTCCCAGGACCGGCAAGATCGCATCAGGGGGAAAAACTCGCCATAGAGCGCTAGGGAGTCGTGCCCTGCGCCGATATCGATGCCATCGCCCACCAAATAGCGCGTGGCGTAGCGCGAATCGCGCAGTTTGGCAAAAATGGATTTACTTGTCTCATGCATTGGGATGCCCTCAAAAGCCATTAAATGCGGCAAAAGAGCTTAAGCCATAATCATAATACCAAATCGAAAGAATTAAAACAGATAACGGTTGAAACCATCGGAAAAGGAGGCCTGTGCGATTTTGCTCAGCCCCCAAGAAGAGGGCTGGGTGGCGCAGGGCCGTCGTGCCATTACCGCCGGTTCACCAACACGATGCCCAGGCTCACCCCAGCGAGTGCCAGCCACAGGCTCGCGCTAACGGCCTCGCCCAGCCAGCCCATGCCAAAGAGGAGGGCAAACACGGGTGTGAGGAACACAAACACACTCAAGCGCGTCGCGGGGTAGCGCCCGAGCATCCACATCCAGACCAAGTAACTGGCAAACGCCCCGACAGCTGACTGCAAAAGGATGGAGCCCCACGCAAACGCGCTCCACTCCAAATCCCAGACCTCGCCTGTCTGAATGGAGGCAATCGGCAGCAACACCGTGCACACGGCCACCTGGTAGTACAGCAACTTCTCTGGGCTCAGCCGGGTAAGGCCCTTGGCGCGAATCACCACCGTGGTCAGGCCCCAAAAGGCGCCCGCCGCAATGGCGAGCCAATCGCCCACCCACAGCAGAGGGTGGGCTTGAACATCCGTCGCCAGCAAGCCTTCGTGCAAAGCCAACCCAACCCCGGCAAAGGCCACGCCCATGCCCACCCATTGCGAGAGACGCAGACGCTCACTCGGCACCCACAACGGCAGGAGCAAGGCGACCCAAAACGGAGAGGTGTAGAGAAAGATCGTCAGCCGCGAGGCCGTGGTGTACTGCAGACCCAGATAAATGCACACAAACTCGCCGCAAAACAGCACGCCCGCCAGAAGCCCTGAAGCCAAGCTGCCGTCGCGCTCAAAGAGCGCGATGCCACGGCGCTTGCACCACAACCATAAGAAAGACGTGGCCAGCGCAAAGCGCACCGCCGCTTGCAACAGGGGCGGTACTTCGGGCAGCGTGGCTTTGACCAACACTTGCTGGAAGCCCCAGAAGAGGCAACACACCACTAGCAAGGCCATGGCCAGTCCGTCCAAATGTTCACGCCGTGTCTGCTGGGTCATGACTACTCATCCTCAAAAGTCAAACTTACCATGACGGCGCGTCAAAAGGCTGACAATAGGCGACATTGCTGGTGGCGCTTGCCGCGGTCTCGCCCGCACGCCCCAGCCCCACCCTGATCGACCGAGAGTAGGCATGCGTTTGACGCGACGCGCAGGTTTGCGCACCCTCACCCAAACGGCTTTGGCGCTGGCGCTCGCGCCCTGGGCCCACGCCATCCAAGCCCCAGAGGTCGGGCGGCGCTGGCGCTACAACCCCTTTGCGTTGGGCATCGCCTGCGGGCGCCCCGAACCCACGGCCTTGGTGCTCTGGACGCGCTTATTGGTGCAGGAGGAAGACCGCCAAGGCGTGGGCGACGATCCCTTGACCGTCACCCTGGAGGTATTTGCCGATGAGGGCTTGCGCCGCCGGGTGCACACCCAAACCCTGGCCACCAATGCTGCACGCGCTCACAGCGTGCACGCCGTGGTGAGCGGCCTGCGGCCAGCGACCGATTACTGGTATCGCTTTCGCCAAGGCACGGCCCAAAGTCGCGTGGGCCATGTGCGTACCGCGCCTGCGCCAGATGCCAGCGTTCGCGCTTTACGCTTTGCCTTGGCCTCTTGCCAGCACTACGAGCAAGGCCAGTACACGGCGCACGAGGCGTTGGCGGGCGAAGACCTCGATTTCGTGCTGTTCGTGGGCGACTACATCTACGAAAACAGCAATGCGCAGTACGCCATCCGCCCCCACAACCTGCCCGAAGCGGTCACGCTCGCGCAATACCGCGAACGCTACGCCCTCTACAAACGCGACCCCCTCCTCCAAGCTTCGCACGCGGCGCACCCGTGGGTGTTGATGTGGGACGACCACGAAGTCGTCAACGATTACGCCAACGACCAAGACATGCGCCACACCGATCCCGCCCGCGTGCTACAACGCCGTGCCGCGGCCTATCAGGCTTACTTCGAGCACCAGCCCTTGCGCATCGGGCCCGACCCCCACACCCCGGCACAAATGCGTTTGCACGCGCAGTTTCCGTGGGGGCGTTTGGCGGAAATCTGGACCCTTGATTGTCGCCAGTACCGCAGCCCCCAGGCCTGCCGCGATCCCGTGCGCGGCGGCGGACGCATGATCACCCAATGCGAAGAGCGCCTGGCCCCCGAGCGCAGCATGTTGGGCGCGGCGCAGGAGGATTGGCTCAGCGCCGGATTGCGTGCGAGCACACGGCCCTGGCAATTGCTCGCGCAAAGCACCCAGATCAGCTCGACCCGCATCCCCGCGCCCCTCGATTGGGCTTACTGGAACGATGCTTGGGACGGCTACCCCGAAGCGCGTCGACGCCTGTTACAAACCGTCCAGGACTTGGGCCGGCGCAGCGTGGTCACGCTCGGCGGCGATGTGCACATGAACGTGGCGGCCAACTTGCGCGTGGAACCCAATGACCCGAATTCGCCGATTGTGGCGAGCGAGTTCGTGACCACCTCCATCACCTCGCGCGGCATGGGCGAGCGCGCGCTCAACCTCATTCGCGAGAGCAACCCTGACATCCGCTACGCCCGTGCGGATGAGCGCGGCTACAGCCGCTTCTTGCTCACCGCCGATCAACTGCGCTGCGACTTCCAGACCACAGCCTTTCCAGCCGGCAGCCAAGCTGGGTTTCGCACGCAGGCGAGTTTTGGGGTGACGCGCGATCAGCCGGGCGTGCGCTCGCTCTGAAGCACGCCTTGCGAGAGCACCAAGCGACGGTCGCTCACGGCATCGGCAAAGTGGCGGTTTTGTTCTGAGAGGAGCACGCTTACCCCGTGGGCCTTGAGGGTGCGCACCATGTCCGCCATTTGCGCCACCAGGACGGGCGCCACGCCCTCGGAGGGTTCGTCCAAGAGCACCAACAAGGGCTGGCCCATGAGGGTGCGCGCCACCGTGAGCATTTGTTGCTCGCCGCCACTCAAGTGGTGCGCCGCGCGTTGCTGCAAGGCGCGCAACGGCGGGAAGAGGCGCAACACCGCCTCCGCGTCCCAATACGGCGCTTGGCGTCCGTTGGGCCAGCGCCGCGCGGGCTGACGCGCCACTTGAAGGTTTTCCAGCACCGTGAGGTCACCAAACACCCGGCGGTCTTCCGGCACATAACCAATGCCGCGCTGCGCCACGGCGTGTGGGCGTGCCTGATCCAGGGTCTCGCCCATGAACCACAGGTGGCCACTGCGGCGTGGCATGAGCCCCATCAAAGCCTTGAGCGTGCTCGACTTGCCCGCCCCGTTGGGGCCCACGAGCGCCACCACTTCGCCTTCGAGCACTTCAAAATTCAAACTGTGCAAAACCTGCGCTGGGCCATACCAAGCACAGAGTTCTTGTACCACCAGCAAGCGCATGCCACTCATGAAGACTCCGGGACGGGTGGCAACTCACCCAAATACACGGCTTGGACTTGTGGGTTGGCGCGCACCGCCTCGGGCGTGCCTTCAGCCAAGAGGCGTCCCTCGGCCATGACCAAAATACGATCGGCATGGCCAAACACCACTTCCATGCTGTGCTCGGTGTAGAGCACCGAGAGGCCGCGGCCACGCACGAGCGAGCCCACCAAGGCCATGAGGGCTTGGCGCTCCTCGGGTGCCATGCCGGCGGTGGGTTCGTCCATGAGCAACACGCGTGGTGTGTTGGCCAAGGCCATGGCCAGCTCCAAGCGTTTGACGTCCCCATAGGCCAGCGTTGCGCTGGGCCGCTCCGCTTGCGTGCCCAAGCCCACTTGTTCGAGCAGGGCTTGCGCTTCGTCGCGCCAGCGTGCCAAGCCGTTCGCCCACGGCCAATGACCTTCGCCCGCATGGCTCAGCAGGGCGAGCTGCACGTTCTCGCGCACCGCAAAACTCGCCAGCGCTTGCGCCGTTTGGAACGTGCGGCTCACGCCCAAGCGCCAGAGGGCTTGCGGCGTAGGACGGGGCAAGCGCGTTTGGCCCAACCAGATCTCGCCCGCGTCCGCGCGCAGTTGACCGTTGAGCAGGTTAAAGGTGGTGGATTTGCCCGCACCATTGGGTCCAATGAGCGCGAGCATTTCGCCCGCGCCCAAGGTAAAGCTCAAGTCGTCCACCGCCCGGTGACCCCCAAAGGCTTTGCACAGGCCGCGGGCCGACAACACGCTTGTGCCGCTCATGTCTCTGCCCCCAAGGGCTTAGGTTTGCGCCAACGCTGCCAAGCGCCAACCAAACCTTGTGGAAACGCCAAAACCAGCAGCAACAGCACCAGGCCCAAAGTGGCCCGCCAATAGGCGGTGCTGCGCACCAACACATCTTGCAACAAAGTAAAGCCCAAGCCCCCTACCCATGGGCCAAACAAACTGTGCATACCGCCGAGCAACACCATGAGCAGCGCATCGACCGATTTACCCACGGCCAACACATCGGGCGAGAGACTGCCTTTGCTAAACACGAACAGGCCACCGGCGAGCCCCGCAAGCGCAGCGGCCAAAACCAGCGCCTGTACTTGGGTGCGGGCCACATTCACGCCCAGCGCGGCTGCACGTGCGGGCGCGTCGCGCGCCGCGCGCAAAGCCAACCCCCAAGGGGTGACCAAGAGCATGCGCAGGCCCAAGAGTGCGATGAGCGTGAGCACCAGCGTCAATTCATAAAACGGCACCCGTTCTTGCCAGGGCGCGGTCGGCCACACGCCCACCAAACCATTGCTGCCCCCGGTGACGGAATCCCACTGAAACACTACGGCCCAAACAATTTGCGCGTAAGCCAAGGTCAACATGGAGAGGTAGACCCCGGAGAGGCGAACCGCCACCCGCGCCAGCGGCCACGCCACGAGCGCCGCCACCAACGCCCCGGCCAGCAAGGCGCTCGGCAAATCGCCGCCCATGCGTTGCGCCCATAGCGCCGCACCATATGCCCCCGCACCGAAAAATGCCGCATGACCAAACGAGTGCAGGCCGCCGGGTCCGAGAATGAATTGCAGGCTTGCGGCAAACAACACCGCCACGCACACCTCAATCGCCAGCACCAACACGTAATCGGAGTCGAAGCGCCACCACGGCAGCGTGAGCGCAGCCAGTACCACCAGGGCCAAGGCGTCGCGCTGGCGCGGACTCAGGGCCGAGAGGCCCGGCAGCACCACGGCCGCATCGCTGCGCACCGTCACGGGCGTGCGACCGCGCAAGCCATAAGGACGCCAGGCCAGCACCAAAGCCATCACCACAAACTCGATCACCAGTGTGGACTCGCTAAAGGAGAACACCCAATCGCCCACCCGCACACTGCCCACGGCAATGCAAATGGCTTTCACTGCGGCAATCAGGAGGGCTGCGAGTGCTGTGCCACTGAGCGAGCCCATGCCGCCCACCACCACCACCACGAAGGCATCGCCAATGACGGCCAGATCCAGATTCAGGTTGGCTGGCTCGCGCGGCAGTTGTAGCGCGCCAGCGAGCCCCGCCAAGCCGCAGCCCAGCGCGAACACGCGCGTGAACAAGCGCTCCGGCGCTTGGCCCAAGGCGTCGAGCATCTCGCGGTCCTGCGTGGCCGCACGCACGGCGCGGCCAAAGTGCGTGCGATGGAGCAAGAGCCACAACCCGCCCCACACCAGCGGGCCCACGGCCATCAGTAAGAGGTCATAACTTGGCACGCGGCGCTCACCCAAGCTCAGCGCGCCCGACAAGCCCGGCATGCGCGGTCCGAGCAAATCCTCCGCGCCCCACAGCCACAGCATGGCGTCGCGCAGCACCAGCACCAGGGCAAACGTGGCGAGCAGTTGCAACAATTCGGGGGCGGCATACAAGCGGCGCAACACCAAGCGCTCAACCCCCGCACCCAAGAGCGCGGTGCCCAAGCTCGCGAGCACCAGCATCAAGCCATAGGCCAAGGTCGGCGGCAGGCCTGAGAAGCGCGTGAGCCATGGCGCCACATGCACCACCAGGGTGTAGGCCAAATAAAGGCCGAGCATGAAAAACGAGCCATGGGCGAAATTCACAATGCGGCTCACCCCAAAGATGAGCGAGAGTCCGGCGGCCACCAAAAACAGCGACGACGCCAGCGCCAGGGTGTTAAAGAGCAAGGCCGCCAGCGCGGAAACTTCCATGGGGGTCAGACCTTGAAATACACCGGGCGGGGCGGGTTAGTCGGCGGGGCGCCACTTTTTGATGTCGGCATCACTTGGCTGGAACTTTGCGCCGTCCATGTAGCGGTAGTCCACCATCACACCTTTGCCGCCCTCGTTGCGTGTGCGGCCCAGAAAAGCCCCCATGGTGGATTGGTGGTCTTGCGGGCGAAACACCACCGGGCCAAAAGGCGTGACAAAGGAGAGACCGCGAAACGCCGTCACCAAGGCATCGCTTTGCGTGCTCTGTGCCTTGCGAATGCCCGCGGCCAGCGCATGAATCATGCTGTAGCCCACCACGGAGCCTAGGCGCGGGTGGTCGTTGAATTTACGGTGGTAGGCCAAAAAGAAGGCCTTGTGTTCGGGCGTTTGAATACCGTGCCACGGATAACCCGTCACAATCCACCCATTGGGCGTTTCATCGCGCAGGGGCTCCAAGTATTCGGGCTCGCCAGTGAGCAGGCTCACCACCTCACGGCCCTCAAACAGGCCACGGGTATTGCCCTCGCGCACGAACTTGGCCAAGTCGGCCGCAAACAGCACGTTGAAAATAGCATCAGGCTTGGCGTCGGCCAGGGCTTGCACCACCGGGCCCGCATCCACCTTACCCAACGCAGGCGCTTGCTCGGCCACAAACTCCACGTCGGGCTGGGCGGCTTTGAGCAATTGCTTGAACGTGGCCGCGGCCGATTGCCCATATTCGTAGTTCGGATACACCAGTGCCCAGCGCTTTTTCTTGAGCTTGGCCGCTTCGGGCACGAGCATGGCCACTTGCATGTAGGTGGAGGCGCGCAGGCGGAAGGTGTAGCGGTTGCCGTTTTGCCAAACCATTTTGTCCGTCAGGGGCTCTCCAGCAAGAAAGAACACCTTGCGTTGCTTGGCGAAGTCGCCTAATGCCAAACCGATGTGCGACAAAAACGCGCCGCTGAGCACATCTACCTTCTCGCGGGTGAGCAACTCTTCGGCCGCGCGCACAGCGTCACCGGGGTTGGCGTTGTCGTCGCGCGTGAGGAGTTGCACACGTTTACCCAACAACCCGCCAGTGGCGTTGATCTCTTCAACGGCGAGCTCCATGCCCTTCTTATAGGGTTCCAAAAACGCGGGTTGCGCTTTGTAGCTGTTGACTTCGCCAATTTTGAGCACACTCGGTTGGGCGTGCGAGGCGGTGGCACCGATGAGGGCGAAGGCAAAGAGGCCAAAACGGAAAGGGGCGAACCAGCGCATGGGAGTCATCCGTGAAAAGGGTTGAGAGCGCGCCAACTCAACAACGCGGAACAGAAGGTGTTGGGGGCGCGCACCAGACGAGCCCTCATTGTGCAACAACCTCAGCATGAAAAAGAAACCCCGCCAGAGCGGGGTTCTTCCCAAAACCGAGCAGGATTAAGCGGCGAGGCGCTGGGCCAAGGCCTGCTTGGTGGCGGTAAGCTCGGCTGGAAGGTGGTAGGCCAACTGGCTAAAGAGCTCTTCGTGAAGCTTGAGCTCGGCCACCCAGGCCGCTTTGTCGATGCTTGTGACGGTCTGGAACTGCGAGGCGCTGAAGTCGAGGCCGGTCCAATTGAGCTCCTCATACGAGGGGCTCACGCCAATCGCGTTTTCGTGGCCTTGGGCTTTGCCCTCGATGCGGTCGATCATCCACTTGAGCACGCGCATGTTCTCGCCATAACCTGGCCAGACGAACTTGCCGTCTTCGCCCTTGCGGAACCAATTGGTGGTGTAGATTTTGGGCAGTCGGGCGCCGCTCGCTTCAAGGCGCTTGCCCAAGTCAATCCAATGCTGGAAGTAGTCAGCCATGTTGTAGCCCGCGAAGGGCAGCATGGCAAAGGGGTCACGGCGCACCACGCCTTGCGCCCCAAACGCGGCGGCGGTCGTCTCCGAGCCCATGGTGGCTGCCATGTAGACGCCTTCCACCCAGTTGCGCGCCTCGGTCACCAGGGGGACGGTGGTGGAGCGGCGTCCGCCAAAGATGAAGGCATCAATGGCCACGCCGTTTTCGTCGTTCCACTGCGGGTCGAGTGCGGGATTGTTGGTGGCGGCCACGGTGAAGCGGGCGTTGGGGTGCGCGGCCTTGGCGCCCGTCTCTTTGGCCAGGGCGGGCGTCCAATCGCGGCCTTGCCAGTCGATGAGGTGTGCGGGCATCTCGCCCGTGTCTTTTTCCATCCCTTCCCACCAGACATCGCCGTCGTCGGTGAGGGCCACGTTGGTAAAGATCACGTTGCGATCAAGGCTGGCCATGCAGTTGGGGTTGGTGTGGAAATTCGTGCCCGGGGCCACACCAAAGTAGCCTGCCTCGGGGTTGATGGCGTAGAGGCGGCCATCGGCATGGGGCTTGATCCAAGCGATGTCGTCCCCAATCGTGGTCACCTTCCAGCCCTCAAAGCCTTGGGGCGGCACCAACATGGAGAAATTGGTTTTGCCACAAGCGCTCGGGAAGGCGGCGGCCACGTGGTACTTGCGGCCTTCGGGGTTGGTCACGCCCAGAATGAGCATGTGTTCGGCCAGCCAGCCCTGATCGCGCCCCATGTTGGAGGCAATGCGCAGGGCAAAACACTTCTTACCCAGCAAGGCGTTGCCGCCGTAACCCGAGCCATAGGACCAGATCTCGCGCGTCTCAGGATAGTGCACGATGTACTTGGTCTTGGGGTTACAGGGCCAAGCCACGTCTTTTTCCCCGGCTTGTAGCGGTGCGCCCACGGTGTGCACGCAGGGCACGAATGCGCCGTCGCTGCCGAGCACGTCGTAGACCGCTTTACCCATGCGCGTCATGATCTTCATATTGACCACCACGTACGGGCTGTCCGAGAGCTCGATGCCAATGTGCGCGATGTGGGAGCCCAGCGGCCCCATGCTAAAGGGCACCACATAAAGGGTGCAGCCCTTCATGCAGCCATCAAAGAGCGGCTGAAGCGTCGAACGCATTTCGGCGGGGGCCATCCAGTTGTTGGTCGGGCCGGCGTCTTCCTTGCGCTGCGAGCAGATGAACGTGCGGTCTTCTACGCGGGCCACATCCGAGGGGTCGGACCACGCCAAGTAGCTGCCCGGGCGCTTGGCCGGGTTGAGCTTGCGAAAAGTGCCGGCATCTACCAGTTGTTGGCAGAGGCGTTCGTACTCCTCCTCGCTGCCGTCACACCAGTAGACGGCATCGGGCTTGCACAAGGTGGCCATTTCGGTCACCCAAGCAATGAGCTTGGCGTTTTTCACAAACGCGGGGGCGTGAACATTCATGGAAGCTCCTAAGTCAAAAAATTGAGGTC
>JACCDX010175826.1_pt1 | contig 12728 bp, 2 predicted proteins | sample 7449681 | NCBI WGS metagenome assembly JACCDX01 (sample SAMN15323450, study PRJNA562643) | freshwater metagenome | isolation source: river surface water | place: USA:Blue River Watershed | collected 2017-08-18
AACATTAGATGATGTATATTGAACAGTATCAGCACTAAAATATTGATCTTGACTTGAATATAGTGATTTTACATCATTTACACCATATTCTGTAACAGAAGTAATTACTCTATTACTTTCTAGTCCATCAAATAGTAATTTTTCTCCAAATACAAACTTACCATTTACACTGTAAACTATTAAAGTATTGGAATTTGTAACATCTGATCTTAAAAAACCAGTAGATCCAGAAGATTTACCTTTTATTAGAGTAGGTACTTTTAAACTGGAAATATTTTCGTTTACTACGATTTTTGTATATAATTGAAGGTCGTATAGTGAAATATCCCACTGATTAAAATCTGGGAAGGAACTATCATAAGAACCAGATTCTAAAGCAAAATCATATACTCTTGCAATTCCAATTTCATCACCACTTGAAGCAGTCCCAATTGATCCAACTCTTTGATCTCTCAAAGATATTGTATAATCTGTAGAAATGCCTATAGTTGGGCGACCATAAACTCTATTTAATGTAAAAGTTGGGCCTGTAAAATAACTAATAGATTCATCTTTTAGCAATTTTGTAGTTCTTGGTTTTTCAAAGTCTATATTTACAGGAGAAGGAACTTCAACTTCAAATCCCCTTACATAAGCTTTTCCTGAAGATATTTTATAAACTCCTAAAGAATCTCTAGATAAATTTCCAGAGTCTGTAATATCATTTTCAAAATATAATCCATCATTACCCTTACGATCATTTAGAGATTCTCTTACGTCTAAGGTAAATGGTTTAACATAATAGTCTCCAGATTCGTCATAAGTTCTTCTTGCAAATTCATTGGCAAGAATATTATATTCTGGGTTAGTAGTATTTTCTGATATGACTTGTCCATTACGAATCCTCATCAATTCCACAAAATTTTCTGGAAGTTGATCTTCATCAAGTCCAACTGAAGATAACTTGGCTACAATTTTAAATCTATCAGCACCAGGAGCTGAGTAGTTTTCAAAACCTTGAGAATTATCAAATAATGATGCATCATCTTCAGCAGTTACAATTTCCTCTTGAACCAAAAATCCAATTTTTGCACTTTCATTTGGAAATCTTGGATTAATTACATGATATTGAGGTTCTACTTGTACAAAATGCCCCTTTAAGAAGAAAACACCAGATGAAACAAATACTGCAGTTCCAACTGTAGATTCTTCAATAACACCAATTCCCTGCCCAGCATTTAGTGTTGTTATTCCCGACTCGGTTATGGGTACTTGCTGATCTACTGTTACAACTTCACCAGAACTTAATAAGGTTACGTTTTCAGGAGAAGAATTTAAATAAGTTACATAAAGTAATCTGTTATCGTTTTCGTCAATATACTCAATTCTAGCTTTAACGTTAGTTTTTTGACCAGTAATTGTTTTTCCAATTAAAAATTTGGTATAATTTTCAACTGATAATCCCAAATAATTTCTTTCTAATCTTATGCCATAAAATCCATTACTTATTGAAAATCTACCTGGAATAACCGCAGATCCTTCTTTAAATACATGAGTACCAAATTTTTCAATCTGATTTTGGAGAATAGATTGTAAAGTTGTTAATTCTCTAGCCTGTACTGGATATCCAGGTTTAAATAATACCTTATAATAACTATCGTCAGAACTAAAGTCGTCAAAATAAGGAAAAGTGTTAAAGTTAGTGATCTGTGGCATAATTAGAAGTTAGAATTGTAAAACGATTTTAATATCTTCTCTTTGATTAATAGACCTTGTTATCGCTGGTCTATTATCGATATAGATTATATTTCCAGAATGTTTTTGTACTTCTGGAGTTGCTATACCATTAGTAAATGTCTGACCAAAATAATAATTTCTATTATTTATAGATTGATTATTACCATTAAAAGTACTATCAATTTTTAAATTTATATTTGCTCCTGTTATTTCAAGAGATCCTCCAGTACCTGCTGTAGAATTAAACTGAATTACTTTTTCATAATTTGAATAATCTTGAATTCTTAAATCTGAATAAGAATATCCAAATAGAGTTCTATCTTGGGTATATTTAAGAACACCTGTGTTCTTATCATAAGAAATTACCATACCAAGTGCAGTACTTCCAGTAGAAACAGTCTGTGATATAACTGTATTTGGTTCAAATATCGCATTTTGATAATCGCTAGGTTGATTAACACCCGTTAATTTTAGTGCATATAATGAAGTTGCTTGATTTGTTGATAACAATTCATTAGAATCAAATTCTAATGGATTTGAAACTAATCCAATTTGAGAAATTTTATTTCCTACTATAAAATCTGGATTTGCTAAATCATTTCTTATTTGAGAAAATACTAATACTTTTGTGGTTCCTAATTCTCTGTATATATTATATCCATGACCATATTGAGGTGGAATTATTACCTCAATATCTGGATTATCTCCTGAAGATGAAATTGGAAAACTTCCTGTAGATAGATCTAATTTTGCAAAAGTGTATCCAGATCCACCTTTTGAAAGTACTACAGATTCTACAGTAGATTGAGAACTAATTACTATCGTAGCTTCTGCACCAGAACCATCTCCAATGACTTTAATTCCAGTGTAAATCCTTCCAGGATCACCTAAATTGGCACCTCTATTTAATATAACTGTACTTTTTAATTGACCACCTAATAAAGCATTATTTCTAACTGCTTGATATTCCTCATTTGTTTCCCAATCAGTTGGAACAGTTATATAGTCTAAAGTATCAAATTTTACAATATCATTTGGTGGAATCGTATAAAGATATTTCCAAATATAACCATCTCCACTTGTACCCGCTTCTCTTGGTTCTAAATCTGTAAATAATGGTTCGTCTAGTGAAGGACTTCCTTCAGGATTTTCTGGACTTGTCCCATTTTGTAAGCAAATATAAACCCTATAATCTCTATTGATTACATAGTAATTTGAAGAATATAATGATGTAGATTCCGTTGGTTGAGACAAATTATCTCTAGTAATATTATGCCTATACATATCATAAGTATTACCAGATTCCCACTGGGTCTTATTGATTGCATATCTAACATCTTCTGGACTTATTTTTTTGAGTCCAATCATAGTATCCCAAATATGATTCTCATCATTGAAACTATCCCTTGGTTGGACAGGTTCCTCGTTCCAATTTATGTCATATTGTTCTGGATTAGTCAACCCAACAAAAGAATAGTATGAATTTGATTGAGAAGTAACTTCCTGCACAAATTTTTTAGCATTTAATATTCTTAACTGATCAGTGACTATTGCTGACATGTTACCCTTTTCTTGTTATTTAGATTAATATAAATTAAAGTTTGTTGAACCAACTCCAACAACATTTAATGTTAAAAGACTTCCACTTAAGATAAATTGAACAGATCTTCCTGAAGCATCCGAAGAACTTATAAATCCATTAGATGCTGTAATAATTCCTGAACAATTTATTGAAGTAACAGAAATTCCTGGAGATCCTGTTAATCCTTGAGATAAAGTGGATATTCCAGAAATTGAAGAATAACCAGATGTAGTCGATACTCCAGATGTTTGTGAATATGTAGAGACTCCAGAATTTGAAGAATATGCAATAGAATTTGTTAAAGAAGTTCCATTACCTATACTTGCATAAATTTCATTAAAATTAGAATTAATTTTTGCAGCACCTTCTAAAAGAGTATCACCTGTTCCATCATTTGGAGAAGTACCTGTTGATATACCTAGTTTTGCCATAATATTTCAATTTTATGTATTATTTATATTATATTTGAATATAAGTCATATTTTAATGTATTAGTTCTTTTTACTAATGCTGAAGTAGAAATTCCAGAATATCCGTTTTGATAGTAAGAAGTGAAATTCTTTCTATCTCTTCTACTTCTAACAGAATCGAAAATAATTCTTCCCCAACTAAAATTACCAAAGTAACTAAATTCATTACTATTTGAATCGAAGGTAAATACATTATTATCAAATGTAGTTATATTATTATCAAAAGATGGTAAAGTTAAATCAATATCAGAATTAGTTAAAGTATGAATTTCTACTATAGAAGTAGTTCCAATTCCTGGTATATTTTTAGATTTGATTTCTAAATCGTATACTTGGAAGACATTATTGAAATAATCTTGTGTGTATGATAGTATTGACTGATCATTATATAATGAAGTAACTCCTAATCCAATATTTGAGTTACTAATCACAAAGAAATATCCAGTAGAAATTCCACTAACTCCTGAATTATATTGAGATCCAGAATTAACATATGGATTTCTTAAATATGACTGTACATCAATATAAAAATCTAAAGCAATTGCAGTTAATCCTGCTCCAACAGTAGTTTTTGCTATCCCAGTGATAGTTCCAAAATCACCCTCATAAGTTACATTAATTATTTTTTCGGTTACTACTTTTGGATTTTCTATAATTACCATTGGAGGATTATTTCGATCATATCCTCTACCAGAATTAGTTATAGTATAAGATGCAATTGATCCATTAGATATTGTTAATTGAGCCTGGGCTTTTATTCCATCAGAATCTTCTGGAGGATTTGATATTGAAATAGTAGGAGTAAATGTATATCCATATCCAGGATTTGTAATATCAATTTGAGTTATAGATCCAGCTAAAGAAACAACTGCGGTTGCAATACCAACTTCTAGTGCATCTTGAGATATTAATTCAATTTGACCAGCATTAAAAATTGAAATTGGTTCTGCATCACTATCAAAGAAAGTTTTTAAACTTTCTACAAACATGTCGGTAGAAGATATGCTGACATTTTGTATAATTGTTGATACTGGATTAATCAATGGTTCATATATAGACCTCTTTTTGGAAATTGGTTGACCATTTATGAATAAATCTTCAACTTGCCTACAAATATTTACTGGTCTTTGAGTAATTTCATCGGTTAATTTTCCTGGGCCTGCATAAGGATTTGTTATAACAATATCTGCTGATAGAGTTTCTTCAATTTGTCTTGATTCTTCTCTTTCTGATATAATATTAGAATGTATTCTTGCAGTATCACCAACTTCAATCTCTTCAATTATATCAACTAATCTTACGTCAATGTTAGGAGTTCCTCTATAGAATAAAATATTTGAAGTATACTCTTTTTTAGGAGGTTCTGAGAAAATTAATAAACTTCCACCTTTAAATGAGTATGACTGTCCAGGAATTTGTAGTATTCCATTGATGAATATCAATAAAGTTGCTTCAACATCAATATTACTTCCATTTTTAGCAATGATTGATACACGATCACCTCTAAATTTTATCGGGAATACTCTTCTTACACCATTAAACAAGTTATCGATTGAATCTAGTTGTTGAATATCACCAATACTCCATCCAGAAAATTCATCATTACGTACTGATTTAACTTCTATTTGGAATTCTTCTAAAGTTTTAGTTAAATCTGTTGGAATTCCTGTTTGACCACCAATACTGAATGTTAATATTTCACCTTCTTTATAAGAATATCCATTATTTGTAATATTAAAATCTAGTATAGATGAATCTTGACTTACAGTTAAATCTATTCTAGCACCAGTACCAACTCCCTGAACAGAATCTCCAGAATATATTAAAGGAATATTTGAATATCCTAATGGACTATCAAATCTTATTATTGGTGGATTTGTATTAGTATAACCAGTTCCTGGATTGGTAATAGTAACACTTGTTACTCTTCCAGAAGAAACTGAGGCAATTCCAACTATTTGTATAGATGAAGATGTTTCCGTATAAACGTTTACAGTAGTTTGAATGCCACTTCTATACCCAGATCCACTATTTCCAATACTAATACTTGTAATTGTACCAAATCCAGAAATTATTGCAGTTCCTCCTGCAGAAACTAGAGGTTGATAACCAAAACCTGCAGTGGATCCGATTGATAAAATCACTCCACCTACTGGTAGTGCAGTTACATTAATATCATCATTTACTTCTTGTGTACTTGGATAGAAGAATAACTTAGTTTGTCCACCACTTTCCTCTAAACTATAATTTCCTAAAACAGAAGCAACTCCAGTTCTTGCAGGTTGTTGAAAAATATCTTTAATTGTTATTATTGCATTATTAGTTGAAATTCCAGTTACGTCATTTCCGTTAACTTTTAAAACAAAATCAGATTTTATTCCTGTAAACTGAGTTGAAATATCATCGAAAAGAATATTATCAGTATAAACTTCTTCTGTAGTATCAACTTCACCTCTTCTTAAGAAGACGCGACCTGAGAAATAAGAATTTGTAGTAATTCCTGTAAAATCTCTATCATCTGGTCGAATTATTGGAGCACCAACTTGATTTTGTGGTTGGGATAAAGGAACTTTTCCATATGGAGCAGCAGCAAAATCAATAGTTGTACCATAAATCTTATAGTTACCAGATAATTTATATACTGTGGATCCTATGCCATGAGCAACTGCTCCCTTTTCTCCCATCCACCTTCTTCTTACCCTAATAAGTTGCTCAGAACTTACTCCAACTCTTTCAACAAGCATAATTTCATCATTTATTTGGAGTAAGTCTTTTGCAAAAATAGAACTTATTCCAGAAAGTTTAATAAAAGAATCGGTTGCAGTAACATTTTTAGTTAATTCAAAATTTATACTAGTTTTTACTACTGGTGATTGTATCATGTTGTCTATTGTAAATAGACACTTAGTATCTTTATTGGTTGCTGTAAAGGAATGTTGTGTTCCTACACCAAGAGTTGTTAATATGAGGGGTTCTGGATTATATTTTAGAGCGTTTTCTGCAGTTGATGCAAACTGAATTTTAGATTCATTTACTTTAATTACATAAACTTCATTTGGTAAATAGTCAGTAGAAACTCCAGATATAACAGTAGTCTGTATTCCTATTCTAGAATCTGGAATAAATGAATTTTGGTATATTGAATAATTAATTTTTTCTCCAGAAGTGAAGAAATGATTTGGAATTCGTATACAATTTTCATCTAACAATACAATATCATCATCTTCAGAATTAAACTTTCTCTCAAAGACAGGGAATCCTTTATATGTAAGTTCAAATGATCTCTTGATATCATTTTCAGTTCCAAAATAATCTCCATATAAAGTAGAAACGCTCGATTGATCTAAATCTATACTTTGGTATACCTTTTGAAGATCTACTGTCTCTAATGAATAAATTAATGTTCTAACATTTACATTTCTATTTGATAAAGGTTCAAAGTATAAGTGAGTTTGATCAGTTACGCCATCAATAGATCCTGTAAATGTTCCAATACCAGTTAAGTATAAAGATTCATCACTCAAAACTCTACCAAATTCAGTAAAATAAATATCTGATCCGTCTCTAACACCTACTATTTCAGAGAATTGATAGATATTATTTGTTGAATCTTCAATACTTGCTAAAATATAGAATGATCTGTATAGTCTTGATATTGAAGTTACTATTCCTGGTGATGGTGTTGGTGAACCAGTTATTTGTAAATATTCAGATTCAATTCTAGTTGTATTCAATACTGTTTGACCAATAGAAGTCAGTGAATCATCAGAAATACTAGTAGTTACTACATTGACCTTAAAATTTTGTGTTGGGTTGAAATTTGGAACTAATTTTAATGTTAATGAGGAACCAATTATTTGAGGATAATATGTGCAGAATCCTACACCAACGTCTGCAGTGAAATTTGAAGATTCAAGATTTGCAAATTCTGTAACATATACATCTGTTCCATCATGAATTAGATTTAATTCATCTGCCTGTACATAAGAACCATCATTAGATTCAATGGTTATTAAGTATTTTGAAGATCTATAGGTACTTGATTGGTTTGATATAGTTATAGGAACTCCAGAAGAAGATCCTGATGGAACAACTGAATGAGTAGATGCAATAGAAACTATTTGACCTAATGTTGTTGTTCCAATACCAACTAATTCTTCTCCAATATTTAAAGAAATTCCACTGATATTGTAATCTTCATAATCATATTCTACTGGATAGTATAATAGATAACCATAACTACCAAAAACTGTAAAATCAAAATATCCATGAGGATTTACGGTTTCCACTCTTCCATATTGATTTAAGTATCCATAAGTTCCATCTTGAAGAAGATTTACGATGATAGATTGTCTATCAGTAGTAAATAATTTATTTGAAGTATAGATAAAATATTTTTTATATTTAAATTCGTCTAATCTAAACTCATCAACAACTGAAAATCTAGTTGCTCTTGGATTACTATTAAATTCATCAGTAATATCATCAACAACAAGAACTCTATTTCCTATAGATTCAAAATAGTCTTGAAGAAGTTTTGAACCAAATCTTATTTCATCAGAAATATAATCATCAATTCCAATTTGAACGCTATTTTCTGTCACTAAATCATAATCATAAATGCAATTTAAATTTGCAAATCCATCAATATTTGCTATGCCAAAAACATCACCATTATTTTGGGAAGAATTGATTCCAGAATTAATTGAAGTTGAATTTACTGATAAATTTGAGAATCTTTTAAATCCAGCAGTATGGTTTAAATTCTGTACTAAAGAATCCCAAGAATTTATTTGTACATTTGTATTAAGTGCATATGAGAAATATTGATAATAATCACTATCATGGATTCTTTGATTAGTATCATTTAAAAATCCTTTATTAGTTTTCCATCTCTTTTTCCTTGTCCTAACAGCATCAAATACGTATTCTACTGTAGATATTCCTACTATGTTAGAAACTGTACCAAAAGATTTTGAAGATTCACCAAAAATTAAAGAATTTAATCTTATTTCTGATGGATCATATGATTCTAATTTTAGATACTCATTAGTAGGATCCCATTCAGAAACAATACCTTCAAAATTTCCTTGAGTAACCCTTTCATTTTTGAAAAACTTATTTTTCTTGAGAACTACAGAAAAAACTGGGAAATAAGAATCTGGAATAATTCTTGCAGTTGTAAATAATGAATCGAAAACTCCAGGATTTTCTGAACCAACATAATCCCCAATACTAAATGTTACTGAAGGTAATTGCCCCCCAATATTGGGATCGTTATCGACTACAGTAAATAGAGCATAATCAAAGTTTTTTGAATTATATCCAAGATCGGTTTCTGGATTTAAAGTTACTACATTTTCTATTAAAACTTTTGAACCAATAGTAAATGGGAATGCTGATAATGTACTAAATCCTACAGTATCTAAAACTACTGTTACATTTTTAGTAAAATCATCATAATCAAGTGAAAGTATTTTAAATCCATTAGTATTGTTGATTGGAATTATTTTTGGTGTTACATTATAAATTCCATTAGTGTTTGTAATAATATCAACTTCTAATGTATCTTCATTATAAAGTAAATTTAAATCTTTAGCTGGTTTATTTGTAAATCCATCAATTAAAACTAAACCTGGAAGTTCTGTATAATTTTTTCCATAAGAAATAATATCAACTCTTTCTACTGAAGATAATGGTTCTATTTTTAATGATATTGGAAGATTTGCTTTAGGTCTTAATGTAATATCTGAAGTGAAATCATTACCAATATCTTGAATATTTAAGGATCTTAATTTACCAATATTTTCAGATTCAATTATTCCAAAAAAGTCTACACCATTTTCAGAATCTATACGATTTACTGAAGGAAGTTTAAAGAATTTTGAACCTTTAGAAGTAAATCTAATATTATTAACTTCACCAAAAGCATTTGTAGATTTTGTTGTATATGTAAAATTAGATATTGAAGTTAGGTTTGATGTTTGTTCTGGGATACCCTCAAGATATACTTTAAATTGTTTGTTAGAAGTTTTAAATATTTCAAATTCTCTATTATAAAAACTATCAACATAATTTATTATATTTCTATTAGTATCATCTAAAATAACTTCATATTTAAAGTTTGGTACATCAGAATCTTTTACTGGATCTAATTTGTAATATAATATTTCAGGAATATTATTATCATATCTTAAAAATAATTGAGCATCAATATCAATACCAACCTTTCCTCTCTTTATAACATTAAAAGTTTTTGATAGGTATGTTGATATAAATTTATTTGTACATTCTTTATCTGTATATAAGTTTAAATAGAATGCGGAATATCTTACATTATTTTTTACGTAAGATAATGATTCATCTGAAAGATCAAATACTATATTTTTATTTCTTTCAATCTTTAATGTTGGGTTTATTGGAAGAAGATTTCCAAAAGAACTTAGAGTTAGATTTATTGGAACATTATTAATGGAATTTGTGTAAGTTGTAGATAAGAATATTCTATCCTTATCTACAACTCCAACATAATAAATTGTATCATTTGATAGTCCTTGTATTGGTTGAGAAGAAGTATAAATTACTTTTTCTCCATTATAAAAACTATGGTTTGTTATTTCAATAGTATTTTGTAATATATCAACAGCAGATGCTTGAAAAAATATAGGATTTATTCCAAATCTTCTATTTTCATCGTTATATACTACCTTTAAAGATTTTTGATCATTATATTTTACATCAATATCAATAACATCTCTATTTTGTAAGTTATGATCATCTTGAGTTGTTATAGTTAAATATGAATGGTTTGCAGAAACTTTCTTAGTATTTTCATATACTGCGGTAAAACTGTGATAATCTCCAATACCATAGTCATTAAAAGACAATAAATCTACATTAATTCCAGTTCCAATTCCTGTAAATTCACCATTTAATGATATTGCAGATGGACTAGTTGTTATACCAATAAAATCATCATTAAATCTGTAAGCATATAGTTCTTGTCCGTCAGTTAATCTAAATGAAGTTGACCCTAAAGATACTCCTATAGAAAATCCTCCATTTGTATTATAAATTAATTTTGTATTTGTATCTAATTTATTAGATGGAAGGTATACTCTTTTCGATCCTATGAATACAATTGACTGATTAGAACCAGGATTTTTTATAATTGCAGTTGTTCCTATTCCAATACCTAAAGATTCTTGTGGATCAAAATAAATTTGCTTATCTTTTTGTTCAGAATAAGGCCCACTAGAATATAATAGTTTTCTAGATTTTTCTGTAATTCCAATACCTGCATTATGTGCAACTATAGTTGTCGAATTAAATCCTCTTAATACTCTTAATCTGGAAGATTTTTGATCAACTTCTAATACTTTTAGTTGTTCATTTTCTAACTGTAGAATATCATTTGTAATAATTTTTGGATAACTAAGATCTCCAACTACATTGATGTATGTTGTTATTCCTGTAGAAAAAACATTTCCAATATTAGTCGATAAAGTAACACTATTATTGGAAATTTTAGTATTTAAAGAATAAAATGTTCTAGATTCTGATTCATCATAAAGGAAAATAGTTCCATTATCTAAATTGTGGGGAGTAGATGTTATAGCAACATATTCATTGTTACCATAATTAGTTAAAGTAACATCTCTGATTGTTGTAATTGCATACCCAACTGATGTAATTACTTTACCTTTTATAGAATCTATAAATGCATTTGCTCCAAATCCAGTAGTATATTCATTATTAAATATTACTCTATCATTTACTTTATAATTTGTTCCTCTAGAAATTATATTAATATCATCTATACTACCAATACTAGTATTATCTACAATAGATGAATGAAACTTGATATTCTCATATTGATTTATAAAATCATATCCAGATCTTTCTCTAAAAATATTATATGGAGTAGTATTTCTAAAAATATTAGTATAATCAAAACTTGATTGATCTATATTAGAATAGTTAAATTCGATTGGTTTTGATTTAAAAGAATTTCCAATTATATACGGAAACTCAGGTCTCCTATAATTTTTAAATGCAGGATCAACATCTCCTAGAGTGCAGAAATATGCATAAATTCCATTTGGATATTCTGGAGTGACGCAGAATCTTCCATTATGGATATCTAGATCTCCCCTATCAAAATACTCATAATCTTCTACAAAATACCCTAGAGGATATTCTTGTTCATCGGGTCTATTTTGTTTAGAAACTAAAGTATATCCAGATCTAAGTCTTTTTACATTCCCAGTTCCATCTGGATTAGAAAATCCATATGGACCATATATTGGATTTCCATCATATGCCCATCCAATTATGGGTGAGTGATATATCGAATCTAATTCTCTACCTTCAATATTGCTGAAATTGATATCTGGAATATATCTCTCAATACCAGATTCTACTCTCTTGGTTAAAATATATTCTCTTAATTTTCTTGGGGCATATGCATGAGTATACTTTAGTTTATAGTTATTTTGCTTAATATTTTCTGTTTTATATAAAAATCCGTCATCATCAGGAATTAATCGTTTTAAAAATTCTCTTTCAACTAAATTAACATTCCAAGTATTAATTTTAGCAAAAAACTTAGCACTATTTCCAGAAGGTTTTACATTTAGAGTAGTATTATTTCCATAACCAAATCCACCATTTTCTATAATTATATTATCAAGTAATCCTTCAGGAGTTATTAGTGGAATTAATTTTGCTCCAAAACCAGATCCAAAGATTTCAATTTCTGGAATTGAAAAATAATTAAAACCAGAATTTTCTATAATTACTGAAACTATAGACCCATTTGAAATTATCGGTTTTAACTTAGCATTTTTTCCGTTTTCTACATATATCTTTGGTTGTCTATTATAGTTTATTATATTAGAAGAACCGTAATTACTTCCAGATTTGTATATCCAAGTTGATTTTATTTGACCTTTGAATAC
>JACCDX011598058.1_pt1 | contig 12728 bp, 13 predicted proteins | sample 7449681 | NCBI WGS metagenome assembly JACCDX01 (sample SAMN15323450, study PRJNA562643) | freshwater metagenome | isolation source: river surface water | place: USA:Blue River Watershed | collected 2017-08-18
ATCTATCTTGGATACATCGCTAGGGAAGGTAAAGATCGCTTCTTTACGCTCCAAAGAACGAAGCGCCTTCATAAGGGCTTCTGGGAATGAGCGACCTATCGCCATGGCTTCGCCAACGCTCTTCATCGTCGTCGTTAGTCGTGGGTCGGCATCAGCGAACTTTTCAAAGGCAAAACGAGGTGCTTTAACTACGATGTAATCAAGGGTTGGCTCAAAAGATGCCGGAGTTACCTGCGTAATATCGTTTCTAATTTCATCCAGGGAATAACCGATTGCTAACTTGGTTGCAATCTTTGCAATTGGAAATCCGGTCGCTTTCGAAGCTAAAGCGCTCGAGCGAGAAACGCGTGGGTTCATCTCAATCACAATAATGCGTCCATTATCTGGATTTACCGCGAATTGGATATTGCAACCGCCTGTTGCAACGCCTACTTCACGGATAATATCGATCGATAGATTGCGAAGTTTTTGGAACTCGACATCTGTCAAAGTAAGTGCTGGTGCAACAGTGATCGAATCCCCAGTGTGAACTCCCATAGGATCAATGTTTTCAATGCTGCAGACGATCACGACGTTGTCTAGGTGATCTCGCATAACTTCAAGTTCATACTCTTTCCATCCGAGGATAGATTCTTCAAGAAGTACTTCAGATGTGGGGCTATGACGTAATCCTGCGCCGGCAATTTGACGGAGATTTTCTTCATCAAAGGCGATCCCCGACCCCAATCCACCCATTGTGAAAGAAGGTCGAACGACAACTGGATAATTCAAAATAGCAGCGCCAGCGATAACTTCTTCCATCGTGTGGCAAATTACCGATTTTGCGGATTCGCCTCCAATTCTTTCTACAATAGAACGGAAGATTTCACGATTCTCACCACGTTCGATTGCATCAACATCAGCGCCAATTAATTTAGCTCCATAACGCTGAAGGGTGCCCGCCTTATGGAGACCAATTGCTGCATTGAGCGCAGTTTGGCCACCTAAAGTTGCCAGCACTGCATCAGGGCGTTCTTTAGCGATAATTCTCTCTATAAATTCTGGCGTAATTGGTTCTATATACGTCGCATCGGCGAATTCCGGATCAGTCATGATGGTCGCGGGGTTAGAGTTAACAAGAACAACGCGAATGCCTTCAGCGCGAAGCACCCGACACGCTTGAGTGCCTGAATAATCAAATTCGCAGGCTTGACCGATAACTATCGGCCCTGAACCAATTACAAGAACGCTCTTTATCGAGGTATCACGAGGCATCAGTTCACCGCCTTTACTCTTGGATACTGAGCCATTAGATCCACAAAGCGATCAAAGAGATAAGCAGCATCATGCGGACCAGCAGCCGCTTCTGGATGGTACTGAACGCTGAACGCTCCACGCTCTAGTAAAGCAAGACCTTCGACCACGCCATCGTTTAATCCGACATGAGTAACTTCGCCGGCACCAAAGACGGTATTAAAAGTTCCTTCGGTTGGGGCTTTGATCGCAAAACCATGGTTATGTGCCGTTATCTCAACTTTGCCAGTTCGCTTATCTAAGACAGGTTGATTAATTCCACGGTGACCAAACTGCAACTTGTAAGTTTCAAAACCTAAAGCTCTTCCTAGAATCTGATGGCCGAAACATATTCCAAAGATCGGAATTTGCTCCAGAAGTACGTTTCGAACCAGATCAACGACATCATTCATCGTTGCAGGATCCCCCGGACCATTAGAAAGGAATACTCCATCTGGTGAGATCGCCAAAATATCTTCTAAAGATGCGTTATATGGCATTACATGAACTTCGACACCGCGTAGAGATAGGGCACGCGGCGTTGCACCCTTAATTCCGAGATCAATGGCAGCGACCGTAAACTTCTTCTCACCTGTAGCAGGAACGATGTACGTCTCTTTAGTAGATACATCTTCGCTTAAATAGGCACCGCTCATCTGCGAGGTCTTACGAACTTCAACGACCATCTCTTCTTTGGAGAGATCCTCACCTGAGAAGATGCCGACTCTCATGGCGCCTCGATCTCTCAGGTGGCGAGTCAAAGCGCGAGTATCAATACCTTGAATACCAACAATATTCTGCGCAATTAACTCAGCTTCTAAATCGCTTTCACTTCGCCAGTTACTGGTGAGAGTTGAAGGATTTCGAACTACAAAGCCTGCTACCCAAATCTTCTTTGACTCATTATCAATTGAATTAACGCCAGTGTTTCCGATATGTGGAGCAGTCATGACGACGACTTGGCGGTGATAGCTAGGGTCCGTCAACGTCTCTTGATAGCCCGTCATTCCAGTTTGAAAGACAGCTTCACCAAATGTGCGGCCGGCTGCAGCCCAAGGCTTTCCTTCAAAAATTCGACCATCATCTAAAACAAGGAACGCTTTGCTCATAGCAACGCACCTCCATGGTTTTCAATCTGGTTCTGGTTCTGGTTATGTATAGATGTTAATTTGCCTGCGAGATAAGTAGGTAGACCTCGAAAGAAGGTCCCCTGAATCACACCAGTTAGCTCCATTCCATGGAAGGGAGTATTGCGACTTCTGGAGGCAACTAGGTCGCGATCCACGCGGTAAGTCTGGGTCGGGTTAATCACAGTCAGATGCGCGGGCGCTCCGACGGCGATCTTCTGTCCGTGGCTTTCGTATCTGCCGATCCGAGCCGGCGCGTAACTCATCCGATCCGCCACGCCCTCCCAATCGAGAAGTCCAGTTTGAACCATGGTCTGATTAACAATTGCTAGCGCACTTTCCAGACCAAGCATTCCGAACGCTGCCTCTTGCCATTCGCATTCTTTGCTTTCAGCAGGGTGCGGAGCGTGATCTGTGGCAACGATATCGATTGTGCCATCAGATAGTCCTTCGCGAAGTGCTTCTACATCGCGTTGGGTGCGAAGCGGCGGATTTACTTTAAATATTGGATCATAACTATTCGCCAACTCATCCGTTAGAAGTAAATGGTGTGGAGTTACTTCAGCTGTTACATCAATTCCCCGCGCCTTCGCCCAACGGATAATCTCTACTCCACCAGCGGTCGTTAAATGACAGATATGAAGGCGCGACTTTACGTGATCGGCAAGTAAAACATCACGGGCGATAATTGCTTCCTCAGCTACTGCCGGCCAACCTTTTAGACCGAGACGAGATGAGATCTCACCCTCGTTCATTTGTGCGCCTTTAGTTAAAGTGGGTTCCTGCGCATGCTGGGCAATAACTCCCCCAACCTTTTTAACGTACTCAAGGGCGCGACGCATTACCAGCGGATCGTGAACGCAACTTCCATCATCACTGAAAACTCGAACTCGAGCATTGGAATCTGCCATCGCACCGATCTCAGAGAGCGCTTCGCCATTTAAACCTTGTGTTACAGCGCCAATCGGAAAGACATCAACAAAACCAGCGCTCTGTCCGAGAGAAAAAACTTGCTCAACAACGCCGGCTGTATCAGCGACAGGAGAGGTATTGGCCATCGCAGAGATTGCTACATATCCACCCTTAGCAGCGGCCATAGAACCCGATAAAACAGTTTCGGCATCTTCCTTTCCTGGTTCGCGAAGATGCGTGTGAAGATCGACTAAACCAGGAAGTGCAACTGAACCAGCGAAATCTATAATTTTAGAGTCAGGTTTTTTATCGAGAGATTCACCGAGTGCAGTGATGGCTCCATTAGATATCTGAATATCCGATTTTCTTCCGTCAGAAAGGGTGAGACCAGTCAACAAGTAGTTTGAATCATTTGCGCTCATCACAAAGCCCCAATCTCTCTATTTTCTCCAACAAGTTCACCTTCGGGGGCGCCAGCCAACAACATGTAGAGAATCGCCATTCTGACGTTAACTCCGTTAGAAACTTGCTCAACAATTACAGATCGCGCACCGTCTGCAGCATCTGCGGTAATTTCTAAGCCACGGTTCATCGGACCAGGATGCATCACCAAAGCCGATGGCTTTAGCGCTTTGACTCTATCCCCATTGAGACCGAAATACCGCGAATATTCTCGAGCATTAGGAAAGAAGAGTTCTGACATTCTCTCTAGTTGAATTCTCAACATCATAACTGCATCCGCGCCTTCGAGAGCGGAATCAAAATCGTAAGAAACTTCGCAGGGCCAGCTTTCGACGCCTACTGGAAGAAGTGTTGGTGGTGCTACCAAAGTTACATCGGCACCCAACTTTGATAAGAGTAAAACATTAGAGCGAGCAACGCGTGAATGTAGTACATCGCCAACTATTACCACCTTGATACCGGTGAGGTCCTGTGCAGACTTAGCCAAATGTTTACGAATGGTGAATGCATCTAACAAAGCTTGACTTGGGTGTTCGTGGGTTCCATCACCGGCGTTGATAACCGAACCTGACATCCACTTCGAATCTGCCAATCTTTGTGCCGCTCCCGATGCTGCGTGGCGAATGATTACCGCATCTGCGCCCATCGCTTGTAGCGTCTGCGCGGTATCTTTAAGAGATTCACCTTTACTAATGCTTGAACCTTTTGCAGAGAAGTTGATTACATCTGCAGATAATCTCTTCGCCGCAGCTTCAAAGGAGATACGTGTTCGAGTCGAATCTTCCGCGAAGAGATTTACGATCGTTCTGCCACGCAGTGTAGGAAGCTTCTTCATCGGTCCATCGCTCACGCGGGCCAACTCTTGCGCAGTGTCCAAGATTGCTAGCGCCTCTGTCTTGGATAGGTCGTTGATCGATAGGAGGTGCTTCACTTTGCGCCACCTTCAATCAAGACTTCGTCACAGCCATCGAGTTCAGTTAAATGAACTACAACGCTCTGATCGATAGAGGTAGGCAAGTTTTTGCCAACGAAATCTGCGCGGATTGGGAGCTGGCGATGACCGCGATCTACAAGAACAGCTAATTGCACGCTCTTCGGACGACCGATCTCTCCCAAAGCATCAAGGGCTGCTCGTATCGTTCTTCCCGAGAAGAGAACGTCATCGATTAAAACCACATTTCTTCCTTCTACGCCAAGTGAAGGAATTACCGTTGGCATCAAAGCGCGGGGTGGCCTCATTCGCAGATCATCACGGTGCAAAGTGATATCAAGGGTTCCAACTTGGACCGATACTTTTTCAATTCCCTCAATAACCTGGGCGATCCGTTTTGCTAAATGGGCACCGCGCGTTGGAATTCCAAGCAAAGTAATTGAATCGGAACCAGAGTTGCGTTCCAGAATTTCGTGGGAGATGCGGGTTATAGCGCGCGTAATATCTGGCGCAGGCAGGGCAAGGCTCATCGTAAATCTCCTTCCCCGCCTCGCAGGACGGGTCGTTAAAGGATGTTGGCTGATGGTACACCGACTCGAACCACCTCTGTGGATAGCCACGGCAGGGGGCGAGTTGGTTGGCATACCTTGGCGGGATGAGCCCAACCGTTGAAAATCTGCCATTTTCTCAGCCCACGAGCCATAGCGTTAGCGCCCGAATTCGCTGGCATCGAAAATCTCGCGGACTTACCTTGCATGACATCGAACGGCTCTCCGCCGGACGGATCAAGGCAGTCGTCATGGGATCTTACGAGCGAGGCAGTCGAGCTATTTCACTAGCTCGAACTATCGAGATCGCCAACCTCTTCGCAATCCCTGTCACTGAACTAATTTCAGATATATCTGAAACGTCAACCACACAATATGCAGATTTGGTTTTTGATCTTAGAAGAATCAGTCTGCTATCCCGCGAAAACATTGGCTCGGATATCTTGCCACTTGATCGCTATTTGAAAGCGGTATCTATGCGTAGGCGAGATTGGAATGGCGAAGTTCTCTCGCTGCGAAAGAGTGATTTAGATGCTTTAACACTACTAATGGGAAAAAGTAGCGATGAGCTTTTGAAGATCTGGGTCGATCAAAAGGTTCTATTTAGAGGGCCAAGCCATCCTTAATTGAAGCTATTCGACCTAACACACCGTGGATATAACCTGCTGATTCATCGGTAGATAACTCTTTTGCAAGCGATAGCGCCTCGTCGATTGCGATTGCATCTGCCAGATCCTGGCTCCAAAGAATTTCAAAGAGCGCAAGCCGCATAATGTTTCGGTCAACTGCCGGCAATCTATCCATATCCCAGCCTTGGGCATATGTTGCAATCAACTCATCGATTTTGCGTCGATGATCAGAGACACCGGTAATCAACTCACGTGTGTAGTCACGAATCGGACGCGCATCGGGACCGTCTTCAGTTACATCACGCGAAGCGAGAATATCCAGTGGCTGAGTGCCACGAATATCTGCTTCATAGAGAATATCGAGCGTTTGCTTGCGGGCTTTACTTCGAGCAGACACTAGTTAGCGCGACCCAAATACGACCCGTCACGAGTATCAACCAAAACTTTTTCATCTTGCTTGATAAAGAGCGGAACCTGAATCTCAATCCCAGTTTCGACCGTCGCAGGCTTAGTTCCACCTGAAGAACGATCGCCCTGTAAACCTGGCTCGGTATATGTAACGGTGAGAGTCACTGAAGCAGGAAGTTCGATGTAAAGAGGGTTATTCTCGTGAATCGCGACAATTGCCTCAGTGTTCTCCAACATGTAATTAACCGCATCACCAACAACATCTGAAGAGATATTCATCTGATCAAAAGTCTTGTTATCCATGAAAACGAAATCTTCGCCTTCCTTGTATAGGAAGTTCATCTCGCGCTTTTCGAGGATTGCAACTTCCACTTTAACGCCAGCATTGAAAGTCTTATCGACAACTTTTCCGGTTAGTACTTGCTTCAACTTCGTACGAACGAAAGCTGGGCCCTTACCTGGCTTAACATGTTGGAACTCAACGACAGTCCATAGCTGACCTTCGATATCAAGGGTCATGCCATTTTTGAGATCATTTGTTGTTGCCACGAGAAACTCCAGTTCACGTCGTACGACGTACTATTTTCAACCAACGGCGAACCAAAGTTAATTGGGTCTAGCCAGGTCGGCCTTCGATCTTCGAAGGCGATAGGCGAACTTTACCCGAATTTTTAGGAGAGTAACGCCTTGAGCGCGATAAGGGCCAGAACATATGAATTCGGTCCGAAGCCACCAATAGTTCCGTTAGCGACGCCAGAGATAACAGATGTATGACGAAATTCTTCGCGCGCAAGCGGATTTGAGAGATGTACTTCAATCACTGGAGATTTAACCAATTCGACGGCATCTCTTATTGCATAAGAGTAATGAGTGAATGCAGCAGGATTGATAATGACCGGCAAATTCTTATCCGCGGCCTCATGCATCCACGAGATGATCGTTGCTTCATCATCACTCTGTCTAACATCAGCTTCAAATCCGTGAGTACTTGCCGCCTCCTTGATATGCGATACCAACTGCGGATATGACATATCGCCGTATATCGCTGAATCACGAATATCTAAACGCGCCAAATTAGGACCGTTGACCACTAGAACATTCATGAACTCACCTTTTCAAAAGCTGAATAGAGAACTTGCGGATCAGGGTTCTCAAGTCGTTCCGTCTTACCTATCTCACTAATTGTAACGAAGCGAAGCGTTTTTCCGCGTGACTTTTTATCAACGGACATGTAAGCCAGCAACTTAGACCAACTTTCACGCTTATATGAAATCGGTAGGGCCAGATCTGACAAAATTTTGATGTGGTCTTGCGCCAACTCTTTACTTATAAGTCCAAGGTCTAACTGCAACTGGGCCATAAAAGCCATTCCGATCGCTACGCACTCTCCATGGCGCAGTTCGAAGTTTGAGTCCAATTCGATGGCATGACCCAAGGTGTGTCCGTAGTTGAGAGATTCGCGGGCAAAAGACTCTTTGAAATCAACCGACACAACATCGGCCTTCACCTGCACCGAACGTTCAATCAACTCTTTGACTAACCTCGCATCACCTCTGACCTCGCTGATTGTTTTTCCGCGAAGCAGATTAAGAATCTCACCGTCAGATATAAATCCAGCTTTAACAACCTCCGCTAATCCAGCTGAGAAGTCGCGATCGGAAAGTGTTACCAGCCAGGAGAGATCAATAATCACCTTTATTGGACTATGGAAAGATCCGATTAAGTTCTTGCCGTAGTCGCTGTTAATCGCGGTCTTTCCGCCGATCGCTGCATCAACTGCACCCGCTACTGTGGTCGGAATCGCTATCCAATCCAAACCACGCAACCAAGTAGCTGCCGCGAATCCGGCAAAGTCGGTTACCGCTCCCCCGCCTAAACCACCAATCAAATCACTGCGTGTAAATCCCGCAGCTCCTAACCAGTTCCAAATCTTAAAGAGCGTCTCGGCTCCCTTACCTGATTCTCCATCGCTAATCGTGAAGGTGAAGAGTTCGCACTCACCGAGATCTAACTTGGCGATTTCTCGTGGGAAGTTCTCTGAAACTATTAGTGCAACTCGCTGTCTTCCGTTACAGGAGTCGGCTAGCGTGGTCTTCCACTCTGCGTCAACTTCAACCAAATACTCTCGTTCGGCGCGCACAGTTATTTGGCTCATTGATTAAGCCTACCTTTGTCATCACTCTTCTCGTTGATTATCTGCTCCACTATTTCCTTTGGAGAGAGATTGTCAACCAGAACAACTTGAGTGGCTAGAGATAAGTAAATTGGACGACGCTTCTCCATTAACTCTTGCCACGCAGCGCGTGGGTTGTTTAGAAGTAGTGGGCGATCGCGATTAAAACCAACACGAGGCGCTGCAGCTGAGAGCGAAATATCTAAATAAAGAACGCTGGCATCTGATTTCTTAATTGCTGCTTGCGCCGGTTGAGATAGCGGGGCTCCGCCACCAAGTGAAAGTACGCCGTCAATATTTTCAATCTCACGAGCTACTATGCGCGCCTCAACCTCTCTAAACCAAGGTTCGCCTTTATCGATAAAAATTTGAGAGATCGGCATACCAACCTCTGCCTCGATAAGAGCATCAGTATCCGCAAAAGCCAAACCCAAATTCTTTGATAAAGCTTTACCGATTGTTGATTTTCCCGAACCAGGCGGACCAATCAAAATGTATGAAGAGGATCTACGTGAGCTCATGTCGCCTACTTAAATCGTAGGTTGCTCATATAGTTTTCGAAGTTTCGACGCGTCTCTGAAACGCTATCTCCACCAAACTTTTCAAGCACTGCTTCCGCTAAAACTAGCGCCGCCATTGCTTCAGCAACAACTCCGGCAGCAGGAACCGCGCAAACATCAGATCTTTGATTGATTGCTTTTGCAGCCTCGCCAGTCTTTACATCAATCGTATCTAGCGCCTTAGGAACAGTTGAAATCGGTTTCATCGCAACACTTACGCGCAGAATCTCACCGTTAGACATTCCACCCTCTGTTCCACCTGCGCGATCTGTGCGACGCTTGATTAGCCCATCAGCGCCTCGTTCTATCTCATCGTGTGCAACAGATCCGCGTCGGGTCGCAGTCTGGAAACCATCTCCGATTTCTACGCCTTTAATTGCTTGAATCCCCATCATTGCGGCAGCTAGTCGCGCATCCAATCTACGATCCCAATGTACGTGCGAGCCGAGTCCTGGTGGCAAGTTGAATGCAAGAACTTCGCACACGCCACCGAGAGTGTCACCATCAGAATGGGCTGATTCAATCTCTGCGATCATCTTTGCGCTCGTTACTGGATCGGCGCATCTAACTGGATCGCTATCGATACGATCCATATCCTCTTTTCCGGGAAGCGCTGTTCCATCTGGGATTCGCGCAGCACCGATTGAAACTACGTGGCTAAGAATTGTTACGCCAACACTCTGTTGAAGAAATGCGCGAGCAACGGCACCTAGCGCGACGCGCGCCGCTGTTTCACGCGCACTGGCGCGTTCCAAAATTGGTCGCGCATCATCTAGGTCATACTTTTGCATTCCTACTAAATCTGCATGTCCCGGACGTGGCCTTGAAAGTGGTGCGTTACGAGCTAAATCTTTAATCTCATCGTGCGGAACTGGATCAGCCGACATTACCTTTTCCCATTTAGGCCATTCGGAGTTGCCAACTTGGATTGAGATAGGTCCGCCTTGAGTCAGACCTAGTCGAATACCACCGAGTATCGAAATTTTATCCGCCTCAAAATTCTGTCTTGCTCCGCGGCCAAAACCTAAACGACGGCGTGCTAAATGAAAATCTATATCTTTCGAGGAAATTTCCACGCTTGCGGGAATACCCTCAATAATTGCCGAAAGGGCTGGCCCATGTGACTCACCTGCTGTTAACCAACGCATTGGAATATTGTCGCAGATTAAGCGACTATCTCGCGCACCATATAAATGCGGCGCAGATTGCCGGGGCCAAAGCTATGGAATCGACGAAAGACCTGCCTCGAAAGCGGTCAAGAATAATTAGAGCCATGGATGTGGCGACGAACCCCTCAACTAAGTCGATTAACCGATCAGGAGTGCGAGGGAAGAAGAAGAGCGATAGCAACGCTATCAATTTCACATCTCCAGCACCCAACCCAAATTTATAGCCAATTAGCGCGAGTAGGGCGATCAAGAAAGTTTGGCTAAAGCGCAGGTCACTTCGAGTTGCAAGGCTCCAACAACTAAATACGGCTAGTGCGATGAGAAGACTTTTGTTGGTGATGCGATGATACTTCCAATCCACGCAAGAAACATAGATTGATAAAAGAACCAGAGATAAAAACACTCTGCAAATCTAAGTTAGTTTGAAACCCATGAACTACTTGCAGGATCTCTCTGTGGATTATTGAATCGAATTGGCTAAAGCCAGGCGCAACTGATCATCAATTAATCTAGCTCCCAAAGGCGAAACCAGATTAATCTGATCAATGCCCTGATAAAGCAATAACTCCAGGCCTCCGATAACTCCCCCACCTGCATCTGACCAGCGCCGCGCAATCAAAGTTGGCCACGGTTTATAGAGAACATCGAAGAGAAGTCCATTAACTCTCGCCGGAATATTATCTGCCACTAAATCTGCAGCGCCTGATGGCGTTGTGTTTATTACCAAATCAAAAGCACGAAGATCTAAATGATCATCCCAAGGCAGAAATTCGGGGTTTATCTTCGTGAAACAAGATGCGATGCCAGCATTGCGACGAACACTTCGTCCCATTACCGAAACGTTATCTGCGATCTGATCAAGAGCGCCTGCAACCGCACGAGCTGTACCGCCTGCTCCCAGAATTAAGACCGAATCGAAATGGTCGAAACCGGCGCTTGCCAACGCCTTAACGAATCCTGATCCATCAGTACTCGTGGCTAACCAACCCGAATCTGTGTGCACCAAAGTATTTACCGATTGAATGCGACTGGATAAAGAATCAATAGAGATATTCAAATCTTGAGCGATATCTAGAACTTCTTCCTTTAACGGCATCGTCAAAGATAGGTAATCGAAATCTGCACCTCTGGACATCAGGAATTGCGCCAGTCCACCGCTGGCAACTTCTATTGCCTCATAACTACCTTCGATTCCTAGAAGTTCGTAGGCTTTTTTATGTAGAACAGGTGAGAGTGAGTGAGAAATTGGAGAACCCAAAACTGCTCCTCGAACTACTTTTCCGCTCACTTAGAACTCCTAAACAAACCATTTCGTAAATTCTTCTTATATTCGATCTTCCATTGAGAGAACTGCTCGATGGATGAGGTAAATCTAGTATCAAAGGGCGCAACGGTGATGAAGTAAATCCAATCTCCTACTTCTGGATCTGCCGCCGCCGCAAGGGCCATCGCGCCTGGATTACCGATCGGTCCAGGTGGAAGTCCATAGTTTCGGTAGGTGTTGTATGGAGATTTAAGGAAGGTTGATGCGGTACTTAAGAATATTTTTCCACGATCCTTCTTAACGTAGTGAACCGTGGAGTCCATTTGCAGCGGCATTCCAATCTCTAATCGGTTTCTAATAACTCTAGAAACTTTTCTAAAATCTGCGACATTGCCCTCGGCCTGAATTATTGAAGCTATGGTTACCAAATCTTGAGCTGAGTATTTGCCGGCACCATCAGAAATTCCTGCTTTTGCCAACTCCGCTACTGCCCGAGCGAGCATCGCAGCAATCGCTGCTTCAGCTGAAGTTCCCTCAGCAAATGAATACTGTGCAGGGAATAACAAACCCTCAAGTGTCTTGAAGCCTTTAGGTAAATTCGCACTCGCAGCGGCTCTGTTGATTTCGTTCCGACTAAAGCCCGAAGCTTCCATCATTGCTAGAACTTCGGAATTCCAAGCGCCTTCGAAGATATTAATCAATCCCGATATCCGCTTGCTTTCCAGAAGTTGCGAGAGGGCATCTTTGGCGCATAATTTTTTGGAAATCAAATGAGTGCCCGGTGCGATTTTAGTAGCGCGCACATCTCCAACTGCAACTCCGAAGAACGCCCGCGAAGATTTTACAACTCCCGCATCGAAAAGCGCCTTTGCAATATCAGATCCCGTGGCACCTCTGGCTATCTTGATTTCAACATCCTTTAAAGGATCAGGGATCGTGCTTTCGTAAGGGATCACGCAAGAAAAATCTGGGGCGACTGAAGTTTTGCGTAACTCGCGCACACCCGCGGTAAAAAGTAAAGCGACGCAAAGAGCCATAGCTACTCGGGCAAGGGCTTTTCTATCGCTTATCAATGGCCAACCCTTGCTCAAGAATTGCTACAGCGGAAGCAGAGTCGATCTTTGCTTTAGCTGCCTTTGCATCGATTCCCGCTTCGCGCAAAGTGCGCGCCGCTGAAACTGTAGATAAGCGCTCATCGATCATCGCCAACGCGATATCGAAGGTACTAGTTAACTTTTCTGCGAATGCGCTGGCTTTTTCTACTGCCACTGAA
>JACCDX010076866.1_pt1 | contig 12725 bp, 12 predicted proteins | sample 7449681 | NCBI WGS metagenome assembly JACCDX01 (sample SAMN15323450, study PRJNA562643) | freshwater metagenome | isolation source: river surface water | place: USA:Blue River Watershed | collected 2017-08-18
AGATATGTACACTGTACATATGACTTCACTGCGATTTGAATGGGAGCCTCGTAAGGCCTTAGCCAATCTGAAAAAGCACGGTATTTCGTTTGAAGAGGCCAAATCCGTGTTTTATGATGAAAATGCTAAGTTAATTTCTGATCCCGATCATTCGGAAGGTGAGGACAGATTTATTTTGCTCGGGGTAAGCCATTCTCTTCGTGTGATTTTGGTTTGCCATTGCTATCGAGGTGAGGGTAATGTCATTCGGATTATTTCGGCTCGTAAGGCATCCCCTAAAGAATCAAAAGCTTATTCAAGGTGATAAAGATGCGTAAAGAATATGATTTCTCAAAAGCACGTAAAAATCCATATGCCTCTATGCTCAAGAAGCCTATTACGATTCGGCTAGATGAAGACTCCGTCGCTTACTTCAAATTAGTATCCGAAGAGGTAGGCATTCCTTATCAGAGCCTGATCAATCTCTATCTGAGAGATTGTGCAGCTACTCATAAGAAACTAAATCTTAGCTGGAAGTAGTCGAGAACTAGAATCAAGCATCCTAGTCCCTGGTCAATTCCGCCCCGAGCCACCACTCTCATTGGGTATGTACTCTAGAAATGCTCTACAGCCCAAAACCTGCTGCGCTGCGCGACAGGGATCTCTCTAAGTGGATTTTCGGCGCACTTATTCCCCTTGTTTACTTGGTAATAGAGCTTGGCTTCCATTATCAACTGATCAACATGACAGCAGAAACCGTCAACGACGAGACCCTATCAGGATTGGAATTCTGGGGCCGAGTGATTTCTGGATTTGGATTGGGATTAACGATTTATCGCTTAAGTTTCGCAAAGTTCGCAAAGTTCGCAAACAAACTTCTTCCTCTTGCGTTATGTCTAGTCGGCGGAATAATCGTGATGTGGAACGTACAAAGAGAACTGACACAATATCTCATCGACTCAGCCAGCACCGAGGATAAGATCGCCTCCGTGGCGCTATCGGTACTGGCTACTCAAACGGCCGAGGGCGGCTTGAAGACACTAAAAGGTCAGCCGCTGGTGAGCCCTGAGATCACGCCCTTTGAAAAGAAACTAGTAAAAGCATTGTTTCCAGCAGCTGCTCTACACAGCGATGACCGAACCGAACAAATTAATTCCTGGCTAGATCAGGTGCCCGCAAACCCAGCGGCTATCTACCCAACCTATTTCACGCCAGAAAACGCGTTTAAGAACCTGATTGTCCCTCCGATCGCTATAGGGCTCTCAGTTCTTTTCGCAATCTTAAACCTATCCTTACTAATCAGCTTTTTTTTTGAAATAGTTTACGAAAAATACAGACTCGTTCTACGGGCATTGATTTTGAGCCTGCTAATCTTGATATCCACTCTACCGACACAGGGATCCATCAGTTCCGATGGCTACGAGGGTTCTATGCGATCGGGACTCTGGAAGAGCGATCCTGCCCTAGCTCTTTTAGTTGAGTGGTCGGGGTTGGCAAGCCCTGCCTGGGGCAGCCTATCTCGGTTCGCAAGCGAGACTCTCTTGGGGGGTTACGCGTTTAAGAAACCGCGCTGGATTGGGGTTTGACCTGGGAGATCAAGCAGATAATCATTACTTTCCCCCCGAATGACTATTGACAGCGCCCTTTGCTCGTTACACGATTTATAGATTACTGAAGAAGCTTGATATCGATCATGCAAATAAAAATTTCTGGCGCTATTTTGCTTTTCCACGTTGGTGCCTGTATGGCAAACGAATTAAATACTCCACTAACTTTGAGCGCTCAGCCATCGGCCCATGGGTGGGCGGTCAAACCACCCCCTATTGGACTTGTCGGTTACACAGGGTTGGATGCCGCACTGGCCATGAGTAAGCCTCAGAAGTCAACTCAGTTTCTTAGTCTCTTCACCAGGGGCACGGAAACAGCCCTTACCCGTAAAGAAGATGTAACCGCAAAAATCCGGGTAAAACCTAACGGTGAATCTTCGGTATCCCTAACTTTTAGGTACGATTAGCCAGCATCCGTCCTTTTTGCAGACCGAATTGCTGTTGAATGACGGCGTATCGGATAAATTCTCCTGGTTGCTAGAGTTATTGATGGTCGACTTTGGTGGGATTGACCCCTACAAATGACCGCCGCAACCAAGCTTCGGAGCTATTAACGCCAAAAAACTTCGTTTACCTGATCAATAATGTCAATTTTCATAAGTTGAGCAATACGCGCTTCAGCATCTTTTTCGCTCATCTCAGCGCCAACATTTTGAAAAAACTTGTTAAATAACTGACCGTCATCTAATGGATTTTTAACCGTGCCTCTGGCGTGGGCAATATGGGACTTAATCGATCGACCGTCCCGCAGCCAGCATTCTGCCGATGCCTGGTCGCGGTCTAAGCTGTCATCGCTGAGAACTGTGATTTTTCTCGAAAATTCCACGATCTCCCCACGACAGGCTGCAGCATCGGAAAACTGAGCTAACCCGCCCGAACCATCAACAAATGAAACGGCTGCTGCATGGCTGATACTAAACTTCGACATAAGGCCATTTGCAGGCTGCTGCACCCCTGTAATACGAACTGCAGCCGGATTGACCCGTAAGGACACACCATCCACCCGCTTCCAGTAATCCTGGTCGGCGGAAATCTGGCTCGCAAGTTCGAGCATCGCATCAATTGCAGGATGGAGCACGACCCCACACGCGTAAGGCTTGTAGCCATTGGACAAAATCTCCCAGCGCTCACGCAATCCGGCGGTTAAACGCCCGGGCTCCTGAGACACACTGTAGATCCGAATGAACCCTTTTTTGCCTTCTAAGCTCTCGGTGGATGCGGTGAAGCCCTGCGCAGCCAGGACAGCGGAGAGGAGACCATTGGAGGCCGCTTTCCCCGCATGAAATGATTTGCAGCTGGTGCCGCGGTTTTGTTGCATACCCGCAGCCTGTGTTGCGGCGATACCGATTGCAGCTGTTGTTTGTTCGGGGCTTAAATCCATCAGCCTTGCACTCGCACAGGCCGCACCAACAGTTCCTAACGTTCCTGTTAGGTGCCAGCCCCCTTCATGATGGCTCGATGCTGCCTGCCCGAGTCGGACCGAGGCCTCAAATCCAGCCACAAAAGAAGTTAGGAATTTTTTACCGCTTATTGATTGGCCATATGCCGCCGCGACTAATGCGCCGAGAATTGGCGAGCTCGCGTGAAGGATCACCCCACCCATATGGGTGTCATCAAAATCCAAAACATGCCCCGATTGGCCATTAATAGTTGCGGCTGCAAGTTTTGTAAATTGACCTCGTCGCGCGATGACAGGCACATCGCCAATTTCGCCAAGCGCTTGCATCGCTCCTGCGACGTGATCAATTGTGGGGTGATGGCTGCCCGCTATTGCGCAACCGAACCAATCGACAAATGCCCGCTTGGCTTGATGGACTACCGCCAATGGAAGATCAGCAAACTCGAGCGTCGAAACGAAATCTGCAAGTCCCTCCGTTAGCCCGAGGCCGAGCGCGGAGACCCCATAATCACTCGAAGATGCCTTTCCCTCAGAAACACCTGTTGACCCCATACATTAATGAGTAGTTTTCTTTGCCTTAACTCGCAGATCTCGCGCGATTGAAAACGCTATAAAGCCAATTGAAGCCAATAAAAGACCAAGTGAGATCGGGTCTTGAATGAAGATCATATGATCACCACTGGAAACTTCGAGTGCCCGTCGGTAATTTGATTCAATAAGATAGCCAAGCACAAGACCAAGAACCATCGGAAGGAATGAAAATCCAAGTAAACGCATGACGTAGCCGATAACCCCCGCGACCAGAACAACGAACAAATCAAAAACAGAGTTGTCGATTGAATAAACTCCTGAAAATACTAAAGCTAGGATCGCTGCCATTAAATAAGGCTTCGGTCGGTTAACGAGCCAAATCGCCGGTGTCAAAATTGCGATCCCGATAAATAGCTGCGCCAGATTGGCTAGAAATAGCCCGCCAAATAAACCATAAATGATTTCTGGACTCTTTTGAAATAACAATGGGCCAGGCTGAAGCCCATGGATGAGCATCCCCCCCATCAAAACGGCCGCAGAGTTGGATCCAGGGATCCCAAATGTAAGCACCGGCACAAGCGCGGTCGATGTCACGGTATTGTTTGAGGCCTCGGGGGCGGCTATGCCTTCAAGTGAACCTTTGCCAAACTCCTCAGGAGTCTTTGACCAACGCTTGGCTTCGTTGTAAGACATAAACGCTGCAATCGAACCCCCACCTCCAGGCGTACAGCCCTCGAATATTCCAAGAGCACTTCCAATACCCTGAGCCTTCCAAAGGCTACGCCAGGTTTTGAAGCTTGGCAGCTTAATCCGTGTGTCAGAGCTACTCGTTCTCTCCCAAGGGGGGGCATACGTCTGGAACATAAGCTCACTTACTGCAAAAAGGCCGATCATTATTAGAACAAAAGGTATTCCTTCAGATAGACCCGCTTCACCAAAGGTAAACCTGTTCACACCCGAGAGCGGATCGGTTCCAATAGTGGCGATCATAAGACCCAATACGCCCGCGATCAGACTCTTGATCAAAGACCCATCACCCAATGAGGCGATGACGCTCAACCCCAGAATTCCAAGGGCGAAGAAAGCAGGAAAACTAAATGCGAGCGCAACACTAGCAAGAGGCTCTGTAAAGAGCACTAAGAATACGAGGCCTATAAAACCTCCAGTTACGCCTGCAATAAGCGAGATACCGAGCGCTTCTCCGCCCCGGCCTTTCTTGTGTAATTCGTAACCATCGAAGACTGTCGCTGCAGCTGCGTTGGTTCCGGGTGTTCGAATCAGAATGGCTGGGATCGATCCGCCGTATTCGGCGCCTACATACACGGCGCCCAGGAGGACCAAAGCTGCAATTGGATCCATCCCGTACGTAAAGGGCAGTAGCATTGCCATAGCGATTGATGGAGAAATCCCAGGTAAGGCACCGCCCAGCACTCCCCAAATAACTCCTCCGACAGCAGCCATTGAGACTGCCCAAGAGCCGGTTAGCGCCTGCCAAGCGTAGGTAAAGCCCTCCATAGTTTTCCCCGGTTAAAACAGACTTAATTGCTCGAATAACTTACCAAGCGGCAACTGAATACGCAAAAATTGAACAAAAATAAGCTGAAATGCCAATGCGAGACCGAGTGATGTCAGCGCCAACCTTAATCCATACGGCTCGCCCATGTATCGTGCAACCGCTACCACGAGAAGCGCAACGCAGAGGAAGTACCCCAAAAAAGGCAGGAGCAAAAGATAAACTCCTCCAATCAAGATTAACCCCAGAGCCCGCATATTTTCGCTAAGCTTAGGAAGACGCTCTTCATGCCCGCTAACTTCGTTTTCCGCAGCGGTTACTGCCAAGTTTCTGGCATCGATTAGAGCCTTAACCATGAGTATCCCTGCCAAGACGGCGAGGGCAAGCGCCAGCATTCTCGGCACCGCTGCCGCATTGATCTCACCATCTAGCGCTGATATGGGAATTGATGCAGCGCCTAACCAGTAAAGAGCGGCGCCCAGCAATATAACAAGGCCGACCCAAAAATCCCTCGGCATTCGTCTCAGGTTCATCTAAGCCCTAAAAATATGTACCAACGCTCTTGACCAGGCTCTATTTGGCACCTGTTCCAATATTGAACTCCTTGAAGAACTCCTGCTGTTCGACCGCAAAGTCTTTGAGAAACTTGTCGTAGTCTTTACCCACGATCACCATCGGAACCAAGGACTGAGCGGTGTACCACTTTTTAAAGTCTGGGTCTTTTAATGCCTTCTCAATTCCTGATTTCCATAACTGTTTGATATTTTCTGGCGTATTCTTGGGGCCCGCAATTCCTCGAAACTTTCGAACCTCCAAATCAATACCTTGCTCTCTTGCAGTCATGACATTTGGTAGGGTTTCCAACCGCTTGTCGGTGTAGGTGGTAATAATCCGAACTTTTCCCGCTTCAAGCTGGGCAGACAACTCTTGAACCTCGCCAATTGCTACATCAACCGTTCCGTTCAGAACACTAATTAAGAGCTGGCCTCCGCCATCATGCGTAATAACCGGTGACTTCACGCCCGTGATTTTTTTGTACTTCTCCATTACCTGTCGGTCGAGTGAGCCTGGCGTAGTTACACCGAACTTCACGGCAGTCGGGCTTTTCTTGGCTGCCTCTGTCACTTCCTTCAAGTTCTTAAAACGGCTATCCGCTCTAACATAAACTGTTTGAGGATCAGAGAATACATTGATAATCCCGTCCATATCCTCATAGGTTTTGCTCGGCTTGGAGAGTAGTGAAGTAATCACATAGGTTGGGGTCGTTCCGTAAAAAATGCTTCCGTCGGGAGGAGATCCAGCCATCTTAGCCATTGCCTTGGCACCGCTGCCGCCCGTAACGTTCTCCACCGCGAACTGAGTGCCCATATGTTTCGGCAGATAACGACTCATTTCACGAAGGAATACATCAGTACCGCCCCCCGCGTTCGAATGCGTTACTAGAGTAACAGTCGCCTGAGGGTACTTCTGAGCCAAAACCGGAGAGCCAATCATTAAAAATGCAACTAAAACCCCCGCCGATTTGATAAATTCACGTTTCATAGACTTGCTCCAAGTTAAAAGTTTCAACAAATTAGTCAAAAAATATTAATGACGAATAATACCGGTGAATTAACCCAGAGAGATCGAAATTCAGGGTTTCTACTGTAGTGTTCATTAGGGTACTGTTTCAGAAATTCTCGCTTAGCGGATCTGCTCAAGGAATCAATCAATGTCATCAACCCAGATTTGGGCAAACTACCTTGTCCATACGCGCCACACGACACTACCAGACGCAGAGCGAGAAAAAACAAAGCTCCATTTGCTCGACACAATCGCCGCAATCATCTCAGGCCACGAATTAGCTGCAGGGCGGGCAGGGCAACGGCTTGCGCGAAGATTGGGTGGCGCAAGTGAGGCAACGGTGTTTTCAAGAAATCCGTTTGGCTGTGGGGCTATTGAGGCGGGGATGGCCAACGCTATGGCGGCGCATGCCGACGAGACCGATGACTCGCATCTACGCGGTCGATTTCATCCCGGCTGCAGCATCGTTCCGACAGCACTTGCCTGCGCAGAGCTTTTTAAATCTAATGCCGAACAAGTTTTAAGTGCTATCTGCGCAGGCTACGATATTGGTGCGCGGGCTGTCATAGCTCTCGGCATTCCTGAGCATCAAAAACCTCGTTTCAGTACGCACACAATCGGGGGGCACTGGGGCGCGGCGGCGACTGCAATTCTTCTCTCGCCAATGTCAGAGCAGCAGGCCCGCTGGGCTCTATCTTTCACCGCCCAACAGATATCGGGGATACCGTATTGGCGAAAGGATACGGCACATATTGAAAAGTCGTTTGATTTTGGTGCAATGGCCGCTCGAAACGCCCTATTTACTGCACTCGCAATTGGCGAAGGATGGTCGGGTTGCGAGGATGTATTGGAGGGGCCCGAGAGCTACCTTAGTGCATTTGGTCAAGATATCCGCCCCGATGAGCTCACAAAAGAGCTCGGTAATCGATATGAAATCAGAGATGCCACGATAAAAAAATGGTGTGTAGGAAGTCCGATTCAGGCGGTATTAGATTCAACAAAGTATTTGATTGATTTGCATCAAGTTCGGGCCTCGATGGTTCAAAGGATTGAGATTACGTTGCCCGACGATCGAATCCACATCGTAGATAATCGAGAGATGCCAGATGTCTGTGTTCAGCATCTCGTTGCCATTGCGATTCTTGATGGTACCGTTGGCTTCTCTGCAGCCCACAACCAGGAGCGAATGGCCGATCCCGCCATTCAGAAAATCCGGCAAAAGATCTTTTTGAAGCCCAGCAAAGAGCTAACGATTGCAAAGCCCGCACGTCAGGCAATGGTCGCAATTACCTTAGATGATGGCTCGATCGTATCCCGACATACAAAGGCGGTTCTTGGAACACCCGACAACCCAATGACTACCGAGCAGGTTCAGGAAAAAGCTCGAGATCTCATTGAACCCCTACTAGGACGAGAAAAATGTATAGAGCTCATTACGAGTTTGGAAGAATTCTCCGGAACCCAAACGGTTACCGATCTTTTTAGACGAACACTTACCGTAGATCATCAACTAAGGAGCTAATAATGGACAAAACTATTTCCCAGCAGATTGCGACTGCTTTCTCAGACGTGAAACTGAATGACTTGCCAAGGGGAGTTCGAGAAAAATGCGCTCAGTCGATCATTGATACGGTTGGGTTGACAATTGCAGCCCTTGAAACTGATTACGGAATCGCAACGCGGCAAGCCTTTGATGATGACGGCTGTGCGACCGTTTTCGGGCTAGATCGGGGGTTTTCACCAGACTCGGCAGCCATAATTAACGGAACCTGTGGCCACGGGGAAGATTTCGATAATACTTTTGAAGGCTGCCCGGTTCACACGGGCGTTGTCCTTGTACCTGCGCTTCTTGCCGCAATGGAACGCTACGGTTTTTCGTCAGATCGGGCGGCGATAGGGCTTGCGACCGGTATTGAAACGATGTGCAGACTTGGCATTGTTGCCAACAAATATGTTCACTCCGCTGGATTTCATCCGACGGGTGTAATTGGTGCCATTGCCGCGGCAGTGGGCGTTAGCGTTGCCCGAAAACTCAACGACAAGCAAATTGTCAATGCGATGGGTGTTGCAGGCAGTATGGCGAGCGGCATTATCGAATATCTTGCGGATGGATCCTCCACAAAACGCTTACATCCGGGCTGGGCTGCCCACTGCGGTATCCGCGCGAGTGCTATGGGAGGAGCAGGGTTCTCCGGGCCCATCAGTGTTTTTGAAGGTGAGCACGGGTTTTTTCACGCATTTGCTAACCGGACCGATATTGATTTCGCACCATTGATTGAAGATCTTGGAAAAGACTGGGTAACATGCCACCTAGCTTTTAAGCCCTTCGCTTGCGGAACGATGACACAACCGTATGTCGACTGCGCTATTGAACTCGCCAAGAAAGTAGTGGATTTGGAAACCATTGAATCTATCGAATGTGAGGTCGGAGAGGGTACAGTTCATCGACTTTGGGCGCCCTCTGAAACGAAACAAAGCCCACCAACAGCCTATGCGGCGAAATTTAGTGGGCCCTACTGCGTGGCATCAGGACTCTATTATCGCGACGCGGGTCTTTCTGAATTTACCGATGTCGCTGTACAGAATCCAGATGTCCTCAAGATTGCGCGAAAAGTTACCTATGTTATCGATCCGCTAAATCCATATCCCAAAAACTATACAGGTCATATTCGGCTTAAGTTAAGAGGCGGAAATGTGCTCGAAGCGAGAAGCCCCTGTCTACGAGGGGGTGCGCAAGCCCCCATGAGCACCTCTGAGATTATTGATAAGTGCAAAGCAAACATTGAGTTTAGTGGCCGTGATATTTCCGGCGCTAACGTGATAGCAGACTTTTCTGAAAGACTAATGAGTGGAGACAGTAGCGCCTCCGTATCAATCTTACGACGAGCCGGGACTTGAGCTAAGGCCAGATTTTCGATATTTTCTGTAATGAGAACTATCGAAATTCCGAGAGATTAAATCGATCTAACGCAGCAATATTTCTTATAAAATGAAATAACGCTGCCGCTTTTTCTTGCGACCACCCACCATACTCGCAGCTCTGAAAGAATTTTTTCGCTATCTCCGAGTCGGTCAAAGGCTCCTTTGCTCCACCACGAAAATGCGGTTGATTGAAAGTGTGTTTTTCTCCATCTTTCATAGTAACCAACAGGTGCCCCGAATAGTTTTTGGGATACTCATTGAGGGGGTCAATCCGGTAGCTAATTTTTTGGGCTAGATGAAGTACTGCTTCGTCCTTAACGCGTTCGTCAGTAAACTGAGCAAGACCTGCGGCCCGATCAAAGAAAGCAACTGCCATACAGTAAGGCATTGAGAACTTTGCCGCGTAGCCACTAGGTGGGTTGTATTTTGCAGTTAATGGCTCCCACAGTCGATCCACGAGCCCCTCACCCGTATCACAGCTTATTGATTGAATCTGATCAGAAGAAATTCCAGCCTCTGACATACGAATTGCACAATCGATGTAGGGATGAATCATCGTCCCGCATGCATAAGGCTTAAACGCAATACCTTCCAGATGCCATCTTTTGCCAAGATCCTCTAATATCGCCTCTAAGTGAAGATATTCTGCTTTATGGGCGAACCCCTTAAAAAAACCTTTGTTTCCCTCGAAAACTGTGTTCGGCCCAAAGAACCCCGCCTTCGCAATTAGCGCCGCTTTCGCTCCGCTCTGCGCCGCCCAACCCGGGTGTAGTCGCTTTGTCCATGCGCCATCTGTCAGATACTCCAGCAGACCCGAAGAGAAACTGCCTGCGATACCTAAGGCATTTGTCATTTGTTGCGCATTTAGTCCGAGAGTCACTCCTGCGGCTGCGCAAGCTCCAATTGCACCAATCACGCCAACCGGGTGAAATCCCGCCTTATGAATAGCGCCAGGCGCAACCAGATTCAGTCGACAAACGGTTTCTAAGCCTGCAACGACTCCTAACAGGGCCCTTTGCCCAGACAAACTATAGCGTTCCGCAACTGCAAACGCCGCAGGAATTGTCATTGCCCCAACCCTTATTGGAGCCCCTTCTAATGTGTCATCAAAGTCTTCTCCGTGAATGGCCATACCATTCAGAAGGGCGGCCCCCGACACGTCGAAGCTACCGGACAACCCCAATACTGTGCAGGGTCCGTTCGCATCCCAATTCGCGGCAACCGGCGCGCAATACGACTGGTGAGCTGAAGAAACCGCGAGACCACAAGCATCATGAATATCTCGAATTGTTATTCTGTAGGCACTCTCTGGAATCTGCTCTAGGTGAAGACTAGTAAGCCACTCCGACAATTGATCCGCTATGGGATTGGCAGGATGATTTTTAATAATATTCATTACGCGTATACTCCAGAAAATTTCAAAGGAGTATACCCATGTCATCAAACGAAAAAAAACTTAAGGGAAAAGTTGCACTCGTTACGGGCTCATCAAGACGAATCGGTAGGGCCGTAGCTCTGAGACTTGCGCAAGAAGGGGCTGACGTGATTGTCCACGCCCAGTCATCTATTGAAGAAATTAAAAGTGTCGCCCGCCTAATCACAGAGCTTGGGCAGAAGAGTATCGCTCTTCTTGGGGATGTTACCTCCGAGCCGGAAGTTATGAAATTTTTCAGTGAGATTGATGATAAGTTTGGGCGATTAGATATATTAGTTAATAACGCTGCGATTCGGGGGCAGTGCAATTTCACAGATATGACCCTACAGGAATGGAGACATGTTAATAGCGTAATCCTTGATGGCGCTTTTCTATGCAGCAGAGAGGCCATAAAGCGCATTAGAAAGAACCCCGAGGGCGGGACGATTGTGAATGTCGGTGGCGTCTCAGCACACATTGGCGCCAAGAGCCGTGCTCACGTTTCGACCTCAAAGGCGGGTCTAGTAGGCCTAACAAAAGCGCTTGCAGTTGAATTCGCAAGCGAAAAAATTACTGTTAACTGTGTCGCTCCTGGAAAGATAGGGGGCGAGCGTTCTAAATCAGCGGGAAAGTCTCCAGAAATGCCCGGCGCGGACAAACTTCTTGTTGGTCGAGAAGGTGAAATCGAAGAAGCTGCCTTCGTTATCGCAAACATGTGTATGCCCGAATCTCGATTTATGACCGGACAAACTATTCATGTTAGCGGCGGTTTGTTTATGCCCTAGACTCAACCCATGAAATGAACTCTGCGTCGGGCTAGATCGAGACTAAGACTCAACGGCTCCGGCGATGTTAAATCGCTACTGAGCGAGCTCAACATTGATCGCAGTGACTATCAAACACCGCCTTTAATCAATTTCGGTCTGTGCAATAGCCCCTGTTTCAACTAATCGCCTAATAGCAACTGCAACTTTCTCTTCGCGCCCAGCGAATCCGTGTTGCGTGAATGCCTGACACGGATCGCCTTTGAAGCCAGATCCTCCATCAACGGTCACAAGCACAATGCCCCAAGTCCTTGAGAGCGTCACCGCATCTTTGTGGGGTGTGATCGGACAGGGGTCTTGCTGATGATGGAAGATATATTGGGGTATTTTAAATGGCCCGAAATCAAGGCCTTGCTCTCTGACTTTGCTGTAAGTCCCGGCGGTATGAATAATTCCTGTATAAGCCCCCTGGGCGTGTTTCAAGAGACCCGCGGTTGTAAGTACTCCCCTGCTCGTTGAAAGCGCCCAAGTCTGCTCAATTGAGGGAAAGCGTTTTTTTACCTCCTGCACTAAGTCATCAATATCCTTTGCCCGCTCAGCAGAGGCTTGATAGTTATCTGGGCATACGGTTTCGAAATCCGATCGGCAGTCCAAGAGTAGAGTAATCACTTGATCAGAAATTAGGTGGTGGCGTGACCGAACGAGAAAATTACCGTTCTGTCGTGTTGTTATTTTCCCCTGATCATTGATTCGCGGCCGTATAACACCCGGATGTCCTGAAACTACAACAATTAGTTTCTTTGGTGTACTGGCATTATCAAGCTTAGAGAGAACACCTTGTTGCTCCAAACCACTGGGTGTCTTTACACTGACAATTACTTCATTAATCGTTTGCGCATGCAAGTCGTGGGAACCCAAGAGAACGAGAATACCAGCCATCAACATCAGAATATTTTTCATGTTTCTCTCGCTCTGAGGATCATAGAATCGATTGCGCCACGCCGAGGCGTTTGGCGGCAGAATTCAAGCTCTC
>JACCDX010149166.1_pt1 | contig 12722 bp, 16 predicted proteins | sample 7449681 | NCBI WGS metagenome assembly JACCDX01 (sample SAMN15323450, study PRJNA562643) | freshwater metagenome | isolation source: river surface water | place: USA:Blue River Watershed | collected 2017-08-18
AGCCGGTGTGTGTGGCGGAGTCGCTGGCGCGGCTTTACGCCTGAGTTGGCGGCGCTGAGGCGCCTGCAAAGCCGTTCTGTCGCCAGGCCTCGAACACCGTTACCGCCACCGCGTTGGACAGGTTCAGGCTGCGCTGGTCGGTGCGCATGGGCAGCCGGATGCGCTGGGCGGGCGGAAAACTTTCGCGCAACTCGGGTGCCAGCCCGCGGCTCTCAGAGCCAAACACGAACCAGTCGCCCGGCAAAAACGCCAGCGCATGGGCATGCCGGCTGCCGCGCGTGGTCAGCGCGAACAGGCGCGTGTGGTCGGGCTGTTCCCGGTCGATGAAGGCCTGCCAGTTCGCATGGCGCCGGACTTCTGCGTACTCGTGGTAATCGAGCCCTGCGCGGCGCATCAGCTTGTCGTCCATCGAAAACCCCAATGGCTCGATCAGGTGCAGCGCGCAGCCGGTGTTGGCGGCCAGGCGGATGATGTTGCCGGTGTTGGGCGGGATTTCGGGTTCGACGAGGACGATGCGGAACATGCGGCGATTGTCGCAGCCGCTCAGGTCCCCGCCTCGTGGTCGGCATCGTTGTCGCCCAGACCGGTGCGCGCCAGCACGATGGCGCTCACCTGCGCCGCCCCCGCCTGAAGCAGCACCTGGGCAGCGGCACGCAGCGAGGCCCCGCTGGTCATCACATCGTCCACCAGCACCAGGCGCTGGCCGCGCACTTCGCGGGCGCGCAGCGGGTCCAGCGCAAAAGCGCCCCGCAGATTGGTCAGCCGCTCGGAGCGGGGCAGGGTGCGCTGGGCTGGGGTGTGGCGGATGCGCAGCAGCAGCGAAGCATCGGCTTTGTCTGGGGCCAGCTGCCGTGCCAGCAGCCATGACTGGTTGTAGCCGCGCTCGGCCAGCCGCTCGCGCGACAGGGGGATGGGCACGACCCGGTCGGCCTCGTGCAGGGTGTCCTCGGCCCACGTTGCACTGCGCATCAGCCAGGCCAGAGGCCGCTCCCAGCCGGGCTGCTCACGGAATTTGAATCGGGCCACCAGACCACGCCAGGGCCAGGCGTAGTCCACGGCACACAGGCAGCGTGCCCAGGGCGGCGAATTTTGCAGGCAGGCGCCGCAGCGCAGCACGCCCGCGGCCACGGGCAGGGCGCAGGCCAGACAGCGAGGGCGGGGTTGGGCAAAGCGGGCAATGCAGGCCTCGCACACCGGTTCGGCCGGCCATTGCCGGCAGATGGCGCAGCGGCTGGGCAGGAGCAAACCCATGCCCTTCGCGCTGGACCAGGCTTTGTGCAGCCAGTGTCCGAGTTCTCCCATCGGGTCAATATACTGCCGGCTCGATCCATGAGCACTCCCGACAAACCCCCAACCCTGGACCCGGTGGCCGCAAGGCGCTGGGCGGCTCGTCTTCTGCCGGCTTCGGCCTGGCTGCACGAGGAGGTGGCGCGGCGCATGCAGGAGCGTCTGGACGTGATCCGGCTGCAACCTCAGGCCTGGGCCGACTGGGAGCCGCTGCGCGGTGGCCTGCAGGCCCACCAGGTCCTGCGTGCGCGTTACCCGCAGGCTGCCGTCTGGCAGGTGGCGCAGCAAGCCAGGGAGGCCGAGCGTGTTCGTGCAGAAACCTCGCCCGCCTGGTGGCAGCTCTCGCGCTGGACGGGCCCCTCAGTCCAGGCTGCTGTACCGCCCGACGGCGGCGTGCAGATGGTGTGGGCCAACATGCTGCTGCACCAGGTGGCCGATCCGCAGCGCCTGATCGCGCAATGGCACCATGCATTGGCCGTGGACGGCTTTCTGATGTTCTCGTGCCTCGGTCCCGACACCCTGCGCGAGCTGCGAGCCCTGCATGTCACCATGGGCTGGCCGGCTCCGGCGCACGAATTCACCGACATGCACGACTGGGGGGACATGCTGGTGCAGGCCGGCTTTGCCGAGCCGGTGATGGACATGGAGCGCATCACGCTGACTTTCGAGACGCCCGAGCGCTTGCAGCAGGAGCTGCGCGAGTTGGGCCGCAACCTGCATGTGGCGCGCTTTGGCGGTCTGCGCGGGCGGGGCTGGCAGCACCAGTGGCAGAAGGCGCTGGCCGAGCGTGGCGAGCGGGATGCGGACGGGCGGCTGAAGCTGACCTTCGAGGTGGTCTATGGCCATGCACTCAAGCCCGCCCCGCGCGCCAGAGTGGCGCCGCAAAGCGAGATCGATCTGGATGACATGCGTCAAATGCTCGCCAGCCGCCGCCCCTCCTCGCAGTAAGGTTTGAGAAATGTCAAAGCCCCTGTCCAAGTGGGCTAAAATCCGCCGGTATTTCATCCGCCTGCCATCAGCTCAGGCGCAGGCTTTGCAGAAAGTTGTTTCGTGTCTCATCCGGCTTACCAGTTCGCTCAGGTGTCGGGTCCCAGCATCAGCTGGCGGCTGCGGCGCAACTGCTCGGTCACGCCCGCGCAACTGCTGGCGGTCTACCTGATGCTCTGCGGGGTGTCGCTGGCGATTGGCCTGTTTTTCTGGTTGCAGGGGGCTCCTCTGGTACTGGCGTTTGCCGGTCTGGAATTGCTGGCTGTGGGCCTGGCCTTTCTGGTCTATGCCCGCCACGCCACGGATGGTGAGTGGATTTCCCTGCAAGGCGCAAGCCTTGTGGTGGAGCGCGAGACTGCGGGACGCCGTGAGCGGGCCGAGTTCGAGCGGCAGTGGGTCCGTGTGGAGCCCAAGGCTGGCGAACACAGCCTGATCGAGTTGTCCGGCAGGGGGCGAAAAATGGAAGTGGGTCGCTTCGTGCGGCCCGAACTCCGCCAGGTGCTGGCGGGGGAAATCAGAAGGGCCTTGCGTTCTGCGTGAGGCCTGGCCCGGGTTGGCGACAGCCCCAGCCAAAGGTGTGGGATCTAACCGAGACTTGGAAGTTTGTGAGAACCATGAAGAACATTTCCAGAAAACTGGCTTCGCTGCTGTCCCGTGCGGGCATTTTCACGGGCATGGCGCTGGCGACAGCCGCCCACGCCGTCAATGACCTGCCGGGAGGCCCTGCGGTCAACCAATTGAACTTTGCACCGCCGGTGACCAAGATTGCCGAGCAGCAGCATTGGCTGCACTGGATGATGCTGATCATCTGCACGGTGATCTTCATTGCGGTTTTCTCGGTCATGTTCTATTCCATCTGGAAGCACCGCAAATCCGTGGGTCACAAGCCCGCCACCTTCAGCGAGTCGGTCACCGTCGAAATTCTGTGGACAGCTGCGCCTTTCCTGATCGTGATCGCCATGGCTTTGCCGGCCACCAAAGTGCTTGTCGCCCAGAAGGACACCACCAACGCCGACCTCACGGTCAAGGTCACGGGTTACCAGTGGAAATGGGGCTACGACTACCTCAAGGGTGAAGGCGAGGGCCTGAACTACATCTCTACCCTGGACACTTCCCATCGCGCCATGTCCGATGCAGGCAAGCCGCAAGGCGATAACTACCTGCTCAAGGTCGACAACCCTCTGGTCGTTCCCGTTGGCAAAAAAGTGCGCGTGATCACAACAGCCAATGACGTGATCCACGCCTTCATGGTCCCTGCCTTTGGCATCAAGCAAGATGCGATCCCCGGCTTTGTCCGCGACACCTGGTTCCGTGCCGAGAAGACCGGTGACTTCTATGGTCAGTGTGCCGAGCTGTGCGGCAAGGAGCACGCCTACATGCCCATCCATGTGAAGGTGCTGTCCGCCGAGGACTACTCCAAGTGGGTGGAAGTCGAGAAGAAGAAAATGGCCGCCAAGGCTGATGACCCTTCGAAAGTCTGGGCCCTGGACGACCTGGCCAAGCGTGGCGAGAAGGTCTACGCCGCCAACTGTGCCGCCTGCCACCAGGCCAACGGCAAGGGTGCTGGTGCCATCAAGCCGGTGGACGGTTCGCCCGTGGTGCTCGACGCCGACAAATCCAAACAGATCGCCGTGCTGCTCAATGGCCAGGCCAACGGTGCCATGCCGGCCTGGAAGCAACTGTCGGACACCGACATCGCCGCCGTGATCACCTACACCAAGAACAACTGGTCCAACAAGACCGGTCAGATCGTGCAGCCGGCCGACGTCTTGGCCGCCCGCAAGTAAGCTTGTACCGCATTTAGTAAAGAGGAAGTCAAGATGAGTGCCGTTCTCGACCATCACGATCACGCTCACGACGACCACGGTCACGCACCTGCGGGCTGGCGTCGCTGGGTTTTTGCGACCAACCACAAGGACATCGGTACGCTCTACCTGTTGTTCAGTTTCGCCATGCTCATGATCGGCGGCATTTTGGCCCTGCTGATCCGTGCAGAGCTGTTCCAGCCGGGCTTGCAGATCGTCAACCCTGAACTGTTCAACCAGCTCACCACCATGCACGGCCTGATCATGGTGTTCGGCGCCATCATGCCGGCCTTCGTGGGTTTTGCGAACTGGATGCTGCCGCTGCAGATCGGTGCCTCCGACATGGCCTTTGCCCGCATGAACAACTTCAGCTTCTGGCTGATGATCCCCGCCGGCCTGATGCTGGCCGGGTCGTTCTTCATGCCGGGTGGCGCACCTGCCGCCGGCTGGACGCTGTACGCGCCGCTGACGCTGCAGATGGGCCCCTCCATGGATGCCGGCATTTTCGCGATGCACATTCTGGGCGCTTCGTCCATCATGGGCTCGATCAACATCATCGTGACCATCCTGAACATGCGTGCCCCGGGCATGACGCTGATGAAGATGCCCATGTTCGCCTGGACCTGGCTGATCACCGCCTACCTGCTGATCGCCGTGATGCCGGTGCTCGCTGGCGCCATCACCATGACGCTGACCGATCGCCACTTTGGCACCAGCTTCTTCAACCCCGCTGGCGGTGGTGACCCCGTGATGTACCAGCACATTTTCTGGTTCTTCGGTCACCCCGAGGTGTACATCATGATCTTGCCGGCCTTCGGCATCATCAGCCAGATCGTGCCCGCGTTCTCGCGCAAGAAATTGTTCGGTTACGCATCCATGGTCTATGCCACTTCCTCCATCGCGATCCTGTCCTTCATCGTGTGGGCGCACCACATGTTCACCACCGGCATGCCGGTGACCGGCCAGCTGTTCTTCATGTACGCCACGATGCTGATTGCCGTGCCGACCGCCGTGAAGATTTTCAACTGGATTGCCACCATGTGGCGTGGTTCCATGACGTTTGAAACCCCCATGCTGTTTGCCGTGGGCTTCATCTTCGTGTTCACCATGGGCGGATTCACTGGCCTGATCCTGTCGATGGCTCCCATCGACATTCAGATGCAAGACACTTACTACGTGGTGGCCCACTTCCACTACGTGCTGGTGGCGGGTTCCCTGTTTGCCCTCTTTGCCGGTTTCTACTACTGGGCTCCCAAGTGGACGGGTGTGATGTACAGCGAAACCCGCGGCAAGCTGCATTTCTGGTGGTCGCTGATTTCTTTCAACGTGACCTTCTTCCCGATGCACTTCCTGGGCCTGGCTGGCATGCCGCGTCGCTATGCCGACTACCCCATGCAGTTCACCGACTTCAACATGGTGGCTTCGGTGGGCGCCTTCTTCTTTGGCTTTGCCCAGGTTTATTTCTTCCTGTTCATCGTGCTTCCGGCCATGCGTGGTCGGGGTGCGAAGGCTGCACAAAAGCCCTGGGAGGCTGCAGAAGGCCTCGAGTGGGAAGTGCCCTCTCCGGCACCCTTCCACACCTTTGAAAACCCGCCCAAACTCGACGAGTCTGCGACCCGCGTGATTGGTTGAAGGCAGCCTTGAACATGAAACCCGATCAAAAGAAAAACAATGTTCGCCTGGGCCTGATCCTGGCCTCGGTGGTCGTGGTTTTCTTCATTGGCTTCATGGTCAAGATGGTGCTTTTGGGTCGTTGAGGCAAAAGGGATGAATCTGCGCACTGAAAACCTGAAGATGGTGATCAAACTGGTGGTCGTGACTGCCGGCATGTTCTGCTTCGGATATGCGCTCATCCCGATTTACAAACACATTTGCGAGATCACGGGCATCAACATCCTGTCGCTTTCCGAACGACTGGTGCCTGGCACGGGGACCGCTGGCAAGTCGGCCACGATGCCCGCCAACTCGCAAGTGGACACCAGCCGCACCATCACCGTTGAATTTGATGCCAATGCCCGTGGTCCATGGGACTTCAAGCCCCAGCAAAGTTCCATCCAGGTGCATCCCGGAGAACTGGCCACCGTCATGTACGAATTCACGAATGTCCAGAACCGCCGCATGGCGGCCCAGGCCATTCCGAGCTATGCACCCTCACAGGCAGCCAGCCATTTCAACAAGTTCGAGTGCTTCTGTTTCAACCAGTACACCCTCGATCCGGGTGAGAAGAAGCAGTGGCCTGTTTCGTTTGTCATCGACCCCAAACTGTCCAAGGACGTGACGACGATCACCTTGTCCTACACATTCTTTGAAGTGGGTGGAAAAACCCCCGCCGCTCCCGTTGCAAAGGCCTCGGCTGTAAGCGGAGAAGGCGCATGAGTTCGGTGGCGCGAACGATTCAGGCCGTTTTGTGGTCATTTCTCGGCGTCCGCAAGAATGCTGAATACCAGAAAGACACCGAACAGCTCAATCCCTTTGTCTTGATTGCTGTGGGTCTTGTCGTTGCATTGATGTTTGTGCTGGGGTTGATGGCCCTGGTGAATTGGGTGGTGGTTCAACCCACCGGTCATTAATCCCCAAATTGAGTTCCAAGAAAAGAGAGCAGGAGTCCCCATGAGTTCAACCGCACACGGCACCACGCCTTATTACTTCGTACCCCATGAATCGCGTCACCCGGTGATGGCGTCCATCGGCCTGTTTTTTGTGATTCTTGGCGCAGGTCAATGGGTCAACGGGTCTGACTGGGGCAAGTATTCCCTGTTCTTTGGTCTGGCCTGGTGGCTGGTGGTTCTGTACCAATGGTTCAAGGACGCCATTGCCGAAAGCGAAGGTGGCATGTACGGTCACAAAATTGACCTGTCTTACCGCTGGAGCATGACCTGGTTCATCTTTTCCGAAGTCATGTTCTTTGGTGCTTTCTTCACGGCCTTGTGGTGGATGCGCTCCCATTCCGTGCCCGCACTGGGCAGCCTCGACAATGCGTTGCTGTGGCCCGACTTCAAGGCCGTGTGGCCCACGCTGGCAGCCGGCGCCACGGGCTCACCGGCAGGCATCGTGGAGCCCTTCCAGACCATGACTCCATTCTGGTTGCCGACCATCAACACTGCTCTGCTGTTGACCTCCGGTGTGACCCTCACGATTGCCCACCACGCCATCCAGCACGGTGACCGTTCCAAGACCATCAAGTTCATGTGGCTGACTGTCCTGCTGGGCGTTGTGTTCCTGTTTGTCCAGGGTTACGAATATGCCCACGCCTGGGGCGACATGAACCTCAAGCTGTCCTCGGGCCCTTACGGTTCGACCTTCTACATGCTGACCGGTTTTCACGGTTTCCACGTGTTCGTGGGCATGCTGATGCTGCTGTTCATCACGCTGCGTCTGCAAAAGGGCCATTTCACTGCTGAGCGCCACTTCGGTTTCGAAGGTGCGGCCTGGTACTGGCACTTTGTGGACGTGGTTTGGCTGGGCCTGTACATCCTGGTTTACTGGATGTGAGCTGGACAAGCATCCAACAAAAAAGCGCCCCAGGGCGCTTTTTTTGATTCTGTGGGCGGGGACTCATGCACCCGCCGGGATACCGGAGGGTTGAATCCAGCCCAACTTCCATGAAACGAGCACACAGATAAAGAGCAACACGGAAAAACCGACCCGGAAAGCCAAGGCTTTGGCCATTTTGCCTTTGGGGGCCGGCGCAAGCGGGTCGCTGCTTTGTCCGCCTTTCATCATGTAGATCAAAGCAAAGGCCAGGCTGGCCAGAATTGCTAAAAAGGCAAGTGCAACAAGGATTTTCATGAAAGCGATTATCTGATGAGAGAGGGTCAAATGCCATTGACACGAGTCTTGATCCTCCTGGTGGCGGTCGCAGGTGTGCTGATCACGGCATCCTTGGGACGCTGGCAACTCGATCGGGCTGCGCAAAAACAGGCCCTGGTGGACGAGAGGCATGCTCACGAATCCATGCCCCAGCTCGACGGCAGCATGTTGGGTCAGGTGGGAGACTCCCCTGCCAATCGCGCTGGACTTTTGTACCGACCTGTCCTGCTCCGGGGGCGGTGGATCGCTGAGCACACCGTCTATCTCGACAACCGTCAGATGCAAGGCCGCGCAGGCTTTTATGTGGTGACACCTTTGGCGCTTCAGTCGTCCAAAGTGGTCATTCTGGTGCAGCGTGGCTGGGTTCCGCGTTCATTCACGGATCGCGAGGCATTGCCAGAAGTCATCACCACAGATCAGGAGGTCGAGATTCGTGCGCATTTGGCCCCATGGCCTTCACGGATGTACGAATTTGCAACCGAGGACCATGGCCCGATACGGCAAAATCTGGATCTGGAGGGTTTTCGCTCCGCAACAGGATTGCCGTTGCTGGAAGTCAGTGCTGTACAGACCGGGCCGGCCAGCGAAGGTTTGCTGCGCGAGTGGCCGCAAGTGGCCTCCGGCATTGAAAAACACCAAGGGTATGCATTTCAGTGGTTTGGTCTGAGCGCCACAATCGCTTTACTTTATGTCTGGTTCCAAATTGTCCAACCCCGAAGAAAACGCCAAAACAGTTGATGCGCCACTGGCCATGACCGTGCACGACATGCCTGAACCGGTTGACGTGGCGCAGGCGAGTGAGCAGAGCATCTTCAATGGGCGCCTGAAGATGTTGATGGTGTTGCTGGTCTGTGCGGCGCCAGTGATCGCATCGTATTTCACCTATTACGTGGTGCGTCCGGAAGGCCGTCGCAACTATGGCGAACTGATCAATCCACCCGTTGGCATGCCGGATGTTCAGGCTCGGGATGAGCGCGGCGGCACGGTGCCGCTCAGGAGCCTGAAGGGCCAGTGGTTGCTGGTGGCAGTGGGCAGCGGGGCGTGTGATGAGGCATGTCAGCAGAATTTGTACTTCCAGCGGCAGTTGCGAGAAGTTCTGGGCAAGGACAAAGACCGCATGGACCGGATCTGGTTCATCGCCGATGATGCGCCAGTGGCACAGAGCCTCTTGCCGGCATTGAACCAGTTGCAGGCGCTGCGGCTCGATAGTGGCGCCTTGCAGGGCTGGCTCAAGCCGGCGGCTGGGCATGCGCTCACCGACCATTTGTACGTGATCGACCCCATGGGCAACTGGATGATGCGGTTCCCGGCCGCCATGGATGTGTCTTCGGCCTCCAAGGCCAAGCGGGACCTGGAGCGCCTGATGCGCGCCTCCAGCTCCTGGGATCAGGCAGGCCGCTAAGACATGACCGAAGTCGACCTCTACAACCTGGAGCCCGCGCTGGCCTTCATGGGCGTGGGCCTTTTGGTGGCGGGACTGCCACTGACCTGGTTCTGGCTTCGCCACCGCGAGGCTTCGGCTGGCCGTCGCCTTCAAGCCTTGACCATGTTGACCTTGACGCTGACGTTTGAACTGGTGCTGGTGGGCGCCTTCACGCGTCTGACCGATTCCGGCTTGGGTTGCCCGGACTGGCCAGGTTGTTATGGCAGTGCCAGCCCTCTGGGTGCGGCACAGCACATCACCGCAGCCCAGACGGCCATGCCCACCGGTCCTGTCACGCACAGCAAGGCCTGGATCGAGATGGTGCATCGGTACATGGCCACAGGGGTGGGTGTCTTGATCATCACGCTGACCGCGATGACCTGGCGTGCCTGGCGACGTGACCGTCAGCACACCGTGCACCCCGTGTGGCCAGCCATCACGCTGGTCTGGGTTTGCCTGCAGGGTGCCTTCGGTGCATTGACCGTGACCATGAAGCTGTTTCCTGCGATTGTCACTTTGCACTTGTTGCTGGCCATTGGCCTGCTGGCCCTTCTGGCTTTGCAGGCGGTGCGCTACGAAGGCTGGCAAACGGTTTCGGTGAGCCCCGCACAACGCGCTGGGCTGTGGGTGGCACTGGTGCTGCTGGCGCTGCAGGTCGCGCTCGGTGGCTGGGTCAGCACCAATTACGCGGTGCTGGCGTGCAGCGATTTCCCGACTTGCCAGGGCCAGTGGTGGCCCGAGATGGACTGGTCCGGGTTTGTACTCTGGCGTGCGCTGGGTCATGGCGCAGACGGACAGCCGCTGCCCTTTGCAGCGCTGGCCAGCATCCATTACGTGCACCGCTGCATGGCCTGGCTGGTGCTGGCCGTGTTGCTGGCGTTGGGCTGGCGGCTGCGTGCTGTCCCTGGCTTGCACAAGCCGGCGCGTGCCTTGCTGGGGCTGGCGGGCCTGCAGTTTCTCACCGGCCTGTCCAACGTGGTGCTCGACTGGCCTCTGGTCGCGGCAGTGCTGCACACTGGTGGCGCATCGGCTCTGACCGTCACGCTGGTCTGGATGCTGGCCTTGAGCCGTAGTGGCACTTTTGTTTCGCAGGCTTCAGGCTTGCAGCTTTCCGATTCTTCAAGGCCTGTCGCATGACTTCTGCCTCCTCTTTGGCCGCGCCCACGGTGTGGCGACAGTATTACGCGCTGACCAAGCCGCGCGTGGTGCAGCTGATTGTTTTTTGTGCGCTGATCGGCATGGTGCTGGCCGTGCCCGGCTTGCCCGACGGCTCGCAGTGGATGCTGGGTCTGTGGGCCTGCGTCGGTATCTGGCTGGTGGCCGGTGCGGCGGCTGCCTTCAACTGCCTGGTGGAAAAAACCATCGACGCCAAGATGAAACGCACCGCCTGGCGCCCCACTGCCAAGGGCGAACTGACTGACCGCCAGGCCCTGGTCTTTTCAGCGGTGCTGTGCGCCATCGGCTCGGCCATCCTCTATGTGCTGGTCAACCCGCTGACCATGTGGCTGACCTTTGCCACCTTTGTGGGCTATGCCATCGTCTACACCGTCATCCTCAAGCCGCTGACGCCGCAGAACATCGTGATCGGTGGTGCCAGCGGGGCCATGCCGCCCGTGCTGGGCTGGTCGGCGATGACCGGCGATGTCGGCCCCGAGGCCCTGATCCTGTTCCTCATCATCTTCCTGTGGACGCCGCCGCACTTCTGGGCGCTGGCCCTGTACCGCGTGGAGGACTACCGCAAGTCCGGGCTGCCCATGTTGCCGGTGACCCACGGCAACGAATTCACCCGCCTTCAGATACTGCTCTACACCCTGTTGCTGCTGGCCGCCTGCCTGATGCCTTTCCTGTACGGCATGAGCAGCTGGCTGTACCTGTTTTTTGCGGTGTTGCTCAACATTGGCTTCATTGGCTACGCCGTGGCGTTGTGGCGCAATTACTCCGATGCGCTGGCCCGCAAGACCTTCCGCTTTTCCCTGATTCACCTCAGCGTGCTGTTCGCCGCCTTGCTGGTGGACCATTACATGTTCTGAGGTGCATATGCACAAACGCCAAGTTCTGGGCCTGCTGGCCACCCTTGCACTGTCGGGGCTGATGGCCTGCAGCCCGGACAAACCCGCTTTCAAGGGCGTGGACATCACCGGTGCCGAGTATGCAAAGGACTTTGCGTTGCCCGATCAGAATGGCCAGGCACGTACCCTCAAGGACTTTGCGGGCAAGGTGGTGGTGGTCTTCTTTGGTTACACCCAGTGCCCCGACGTGTGCCCGACGACGATGCAGGAGTTGCAGCAAGTCAAAAGCCTGCTGGGCAGCGATGGCGACAAGCTGCAGGCCATTTTTGTGACGGTCGATCCGGAGCGCGACACGCCTGAGCTGCTCAAGGCCTACACCGCCAATTTCGACCCTTCCTTCCTGGCCCTGCATCCTTCGCCTGAGCAGCTGCAAGCCTTGCTCAAGGATTTCAAGATCTACGCCAAGAAGGTCGAAGGCAAGACCGCCACCAGCTACACCATGGACCATTCCGCGCAAAGCTACGTCTACGATCCGCAGGGACGCTTGCGCCTCTACAGCCGTTACGGCAGCGGCGCCCAGTCGCTCGTCGACGACATCCGCCTGCTGCTCAAGGGGCAATGAGCCGGTTGGCCACGATGCGACCAGCTGCCGTTTGGCCTCAGTTCAGCTCGATTTTCTGCTGACGGATGATGTCGCCCAGCGCCCGGGTGTCGGCAGCGATGCGGTTCTTGAGGCCCTCGGGCGATGAACCGACCACCTGCCAGCCCTGCTGGAACAGCCGCTGGCGCATCTCCGGGCTGCGCACGATGTCGCTGACGATGGCCGAGAGTTTTTGCACCTGCGCAGCGGGCATGCTGGCCGGGGCGGCCACGGCGTTCCAGATTTCGAGCTGGTAGTTCTTCACCCCGGTCTCCTGCAGGCTGGGCACCTCGGGCACCAGCGTGCTGCGACCGGTGCCGGTGGTGCCGATGGCGCGCAACTTGCCGGCCTTGACCTGCGTCATGGCCAGACCGGGCGGCAGCAGCGCCAGCTGCACCTGCCCGCCGAGCATGGCGTTGATGATCTGCGGATTGCCGGGGTAGGGCACATGCACCGGATCGATGCCGGTCCGGGCTTTGAGCAGCTCCATGCCCAGGTGCGCCACCGTGCCCACACCGGGTGAGCCGTAGCTGAGCTGGTCACCGGCCTGACGGCTGCTCGACAGCCATTGGGCCGGGGTGTCGCCCGGGCTGCCTGCAGGGGCGGTCAGCACCAGTGGGGCAGTACCGATCAGACTGACTGGCGCCAAGTCCTGGAGCGGGTCGTAGCTCAGCTTGGGGTTGAGCAGGCGGGCCACCGTCATGTTGCCGTTGATCATCAGCCCCAGGGTATGGCCATCGGTGGCCTTGGCCACCGCATCG
>JACCDX011085616.1_pt1 | contig 12722 bp, 7 predicted proteins | sample 7449681 | NCBI WGS metagenome assembly JACCDX01 (sample SAMN15323450, study PRJNA562643) | freshwater metagenome | isolation source: river surface water | place: USA:Blue River Watershed | collected 2017-08-18
CGGAGAATGTGAAATTTGAGGGCCCTGCTTATCAAAGAATTTACTCGCATCAAGCGAGAATTGAAATTCCAGTCACTTGGCAAGGTGACGCTCAAAGTTTGCAAGTCTCGCCCCTTGGCAAAACTCGCTCGGCCCGAAACCTGGCATCGGGACAACGTCGGGATTTGTTGGCCTTGGAAAGCGGAAAATACACTTTGCGATTGCTCAAAGATGGCGAAGTTTCCGAGAGCAAAGAATTGGAAGTTTGGCAGGCTCCGCCCTTTCACCTGCTGAGCCCCTTCCCACGCGACCGAGTGAAAACAAATCAACAATTGCAATTCGTGTGGTCGTCTTTGACCGAAGCTCATCACTACAAATTTGTCGTTAAAAATTTGCGCAGTGGTGATGTCTTTGAAAAAACAGTTTCCACGAACACCACAGATCACACTTTCACTGAAGAGTCCGACTTTGAATGGAAAGTCATTGCCTTGGATCGGGACGGCTTTGAAATCCTGCCTCCCTACGGCAATCAAATTTTCCCTCGTCATGAACCTTTTGCCGCCCCTAAACTGAAAAGTCCCGAGCTTCGCCTGCCAGCTTCCAAGCCCGATTCGTCTTGGCGGCCCGAGCGTCAAAACAAGTGGTCTTGGTTTTTCAGGTGGCTCCTGCCCTATTCGCGGGCCGCGGATTCTGCTGCAAAAAATTCGACTGATTACGAAGCTGTCTTTGCATGGGAGCCCGTCAATGGGGCAGACCTTTACACGATTGAGATTTCGGCGAGCTCGGACTTCCGAAACCCCTTGACGTCGAAGACTGTGAAACGAACCGAGTTTATTTGGAGCAAATTCAACTTGGGAACCTACTACTGGCGAGTGGCCGCTGGAGCCTCCAATGGCCGCATGGGAGTCTTTTCGGAGCCTGCCAAAGTTGAATTGAAAAAGCTTCCTGACCACAGCTCGGACATGGATGGGGTTCTCGTGCGCCGAAAAATACCAGATCCCGCCCCTGCCCCGCCGCCAGAAGTGATAGCGCAAAAAAATCTCGAAGAGCTTCTGCCCTCACTTCTCAAAAGTGAATTGCAAGAGCCGCAAGCTCTGGCCGTCACGGAAGCGCAAATGACCATTCAACACTCTTATTTGCTGGAATGGGCTCCGCTTTATGTCAATTGGTCTTTGCACGGAGACTCGGACTTGGAAGCCAATCTCACTGGCAGCAGCAGTCAGTCTTTTCATTTGCAAGTCGAACAGCGGCTCGGGCTTGAGGGAAAAACGGTTCTCGCGGATTTCTTTTTCTCCCAGTTTCGCTGGGTTGCCAAAGATCCTCTTCTCTACCCTTTTCAAAGTGATCAGACGGTTTGGGATTCGCGATTGTCGCTCTATCTTAACGACGAAAAGTCCACCTTGCTCCGAGGGGCCACTGTTCAGGCCCTGCCAGTGATCGAGAGAAAAGACTTGGAAGAAATTGAAATCACTTCGGCTTGGGCTTTGGGTCCTTCGGTGGAATATAAAATGCGCCAAAGCGAAAACTGGACAAGCTCCCACTCTTTGAGTGCTCTCGCGGGATCGCAAATTTTTGCCTTGAGCACACAAAACCGGCTACGCTATCAAGCTCTGCAAAGAGACGCTTTGACTATCTCGCTGGGTTTGCAATTGCAATTGGATTTGATTTTTCAATCTGAGAATTTTTCAAGAACCACAGGCGCAGGCGCGACTGTGGGAATCGAGTTTTAATCAGCCGCGGAACTTAAGATCCGCTGGCTTTCATTTTCTGTTTGGCATCATGAGCAAAGAGAACTTGGAAGACTTTTTCGCGCAAAGTGTCTCCACGAAAGGGTTTGACGATATAGGAATCGACATGATGTTTGGCAGCGCTCGTGATTTTCTCGCGCTCCTGATCCTGTTGTGAAGTCACCATGATAAAAGGTGTGTCGACACGAAACTTTTGCGCTCTCACCGCTCTTAAAAACATCAATCCATCCGTTCGGGGCATGTCCCAATCCGAAAGAATCAAATCAATTCTCTGCGTGTGATCGACGACGTAGCGCAGGGCCTCGGAACCGTCGCGAGCTTCCAAAAAGTTTTTAAAACCAAAAGTGGTTAAATGCTCAATGATGATTTTTCTCACCACATCGTCATCATCCACGACGAGAATCGTCATTCTCTCAAGCTTCATCGTGTTTGGCATGCGCCACCTCCTGTCGGGTCGGCAAACGAATGATCACCAAAGCCCCGCCTTGGGGATGGTTCTCAATCTTGAATTCGCCTTTGTGTTCGATCTCCACGATCTCTTTGCAAATGGCCAGTCCCAAGCCCGAACCTTTTTCCCCTTTGGTCGTAAACAGAGCTTCCGTCACTCGCGGAAGAATATCCAAAGGAATTCCAGGACCGTGATCTCGAATTTTGATTTCCAAAATTTTATCACTGACTTTGCTAACCGACAGATCAAGGTCTCCTCCGTTCGGCATCGCATGAATGGCATTGATAAAGACATTCATGAAAACTTGGATCAGTGAATGGCGATTGGCCTCCAAAAGCCCTTGCTCCATTTTCTCTCGCTGCAATCGCACTTGCGATTTTTTAAACTGATAGCTCATCAACTCGATGGCTTCTTCCAGCGGTTGATGGATGTTCACCAATTTGAATTCAGTTTGAACATTGTTTCCTTGCGCCAACTTTTTAAAGCGATTGAGGACATTGTTGGCCGTTTCCGCCGCTTTCAAAATGGTGTCAATGGCTTCCTTCATTCTCTGAGGATCGTTTTTCAAGACGGCAATTTCTGCATGACCGACAATCTGCATGAGCAAATTGCCGAATTCATGAGCCACACTGCGGCCAACGGCCGCGACTGTACTGACTCGCTCGTTGTGCAGCATGCGCCTTTGCGCTTCTGCCAACTGCTCGTCCTGCCACTCTTTCACTCTCTGCAAATTCCAAAGAGCTGTCATATTGCGAGCCTTTTGAATGATTTCGCCGTCGGAAAAAGGCTTATTGATATAATCCCAACGGTCACTGCTCTCAGATCCAAGAACTTCTCCAATGGCATCGACACTGCGATCATTGTAAGCTGTCACAAACACCGCATAGAGCTGCTTGTCCAAGGCTTGAATCTGCCGAACCAATTCGATTCCATCGATATCAGCTCCCAGCAAGACGTCAAAAAATCCCATGGCAAAGGGACGACCTTCCGCAAGCGATTTGCGAACTTCATTCAAGGCTTCGGAAGGACTATAAACGACGGTGACTTCAAAATTCTCAGCCGGTTTGATTGTTTCAGTAGCAACTGGCGAGCTTCGGCTGGAGCGCCGGATGGGCAAAATATTTTCTCCTGCCGGCATCAACAATGTTTTGATTCCATTGGCAATGGCCTTTTCGTCATCGATCACCAAAATGCGGCGATTGACGGCCGGTTTGGCTCGAAGAGTCTGCTGTTCTTCAGTTGCGATTTTCTTGGCAAGCTGACTCATGCGGCAGCCCCCGATTTGTTTTCACTGACGACAGGAAGCAGAATTCGAAACACCGTCTTTCGCAATGGTTCCGAAGACAAGAACTCAATATCTCCGCCGTAGCCCCGAACAAAGCGACGACTGATTCCCAGCCCCAGGCCCGTTCCTTCTTCTGGTGATTTGGTCGTGAATTGACTGTCAAACAAACGCGTCTGATTTTCAGGCGAAATTCCAACCCCAGAGTCTTCGATATAAATTTGCAGCTGATCTTGAATCAAAGCTGTCACCAATCGCAAAGTTCCCTTTTGGCCTGAGCGAATTTCAGCCTCATGCATCGCCTGCAATGAGTTTCTCATCATATTGGTGATCGCTTGCACCAGCTCATCGCGATCAACACAAACCAGATCTCTTTCGGCTTGGAACTCTTGCACAATTTTGTAGCCCCGCTGCTGAAAGAGATCGGTCATGATTTGGCAGCAGTCCTTGAGAAGGTCATGCCCTGATACGTTGCGCTTGTCTGAGCGAGTGTTGGAGAGCTTTCGCATTCCATTGATGATTCTGTTGATTCGCGCACCTTCTTGAATCAAAAACTGAGTGTCCTGGCGCAAGTTGAGAAAGTGCGATTCTAGACTGTGTTGCACACCGTGGACATTGTCCAGGTCTTCCTGCCACAGGCTCGTGTCGGGATGAATGGAAGACGGCTGCTTCCAGTTCTCCACCAGCTTTTCAAATCCACCCTCTGTGAAATCCTTGGACCAAGCCCCCGAAATTTCTTTGAGCATTTGAACTTGCGGAGTCATTTCCGATTTGATTTTACGATCCATAATTCCCACACGAGTCAGCAAACTGGTCAGTGGATTGAGAACTTCATGCGCGGCTCGTCCGGCAATTTCACCCGCTGAAGCCAGACGAGTGGTGCGGATCAAAGCTTCCTGAGTCTCTTTGATTTTGTGAGTCTGCTCTTCCAATTGCAAAGTGCGCTCTTTGACTTTGGCATCCAAATCGCGATTGATTTCTTCCAATTGGTCCCGGGACTGCTTCAAATCAAAAATCATTTTATTGAAACTGGAAGCCAAGACGGCCGTTTCATCACGAGTCTGAATTTGAATTTGGCTGGTCAAATCACCTTGCGACACCAGATCCATGCGATCCACCAGTTGCGCCAATGGATTCGTCAATGATCGCGACAACAGGACGGCGGCCAAGAAAGCCGCCGTGATCACAATCAATGAGAAAATCAATGATCTCTCAACCAGATCGCTGACCACTCCGAAAGCAGCTGCCTCGGAAGCTTGGGCCAATATCACCAGCTTCCCGGCATGTGTTTTTGAATAGGCTCCGAGAATTTTTTCGCCTCGGTCCTCGAAATTGATCACACTGGTGCGAGCTTTTGAATCCAGAGCGGCCTGAAACAACGGACTGCGAACCAAAAGCGATTTTTCCTTGAGGACTTGGGGATTGGGATGGACCAGGACTTCCCCGTCTCGATTGGCGATGGTGATTTCGCTCAGTTTTACCAGTGAAAGAGATTTTAAAATGCTATCGACTTTGATGTAGCCGACAACGGCCATTTGATCGATGGCCACTCCTTGAGAGTCTTCCACCACGACACTGCGCCCGTATCCAATCAAGGGAGGGCCCTCGCTGGCCGTCGCATTCCAAATGGCTTCGCCATTTTTGAGGATGCTTTCAAAGGGCACCGGGCGGCTCTGAGAAATTTTAGTTTCAAAGTAATCCGAAGTCAGACCATAAGTTTCCAGGTAGGAATTGCTCTCAAATTTCTTCAAAATCTCAGTGCCATTTTTTTTGTAAAGAGACACAAAAACCACATTCGAGTCTTGCGAAAACAATTCACTGAGCCAGCGAGCCTGAGAGCCACTGCTCAGAATGGCAAAGAGCTTGAATTTGTCTGAATAGCCTTCGAATTGTGTGCCCAGATCAGACGCGAGATTCGATACCTGGCTGCGATTCAAATCGTAGACCAACTCTTGTTTGTCGGATTTGAAGACTTTGACAGCGATCAACAGATAAATGCAAACGCAAGCTGCTAGCAGCAAACTCATGACCAATAAGAATTTCGAGCGGATGGAAAATCCAACTTTCATTCAATCCTCTTTGCAGAATTCCCAAACGGGGTTCTTCAACTGGACTGATCGACAAAAGTGCGAAATCTCTTGATGAGAAGGCAGGTCCAGGACCTGCACTGTAGAGGCAAAAAGATAGAATCTAGACTGGACTCAGGTCCGAGAGCGCCCCGAAAGGGGCTTTATTCGAGAGAAGCTTGCGCGACGGGGATCAGAAGCTTGGCCCCCACATTGAGCTTAGAGCCACCTGAAATGCGGTTTTCTTCACGCAAAACCTGCAAGGGAATTTGATATTTTTCAGCAATCTGAGTCAGATTCTCGCCCCGTCGAACAATGTGAAAACGCGGACGTTGAGACTTGCGGTTGGATGCCAACTCACGATTGGCAGTCGCCTCGACTTGCGGCAGTCGCTGACTGCGATTGTTTCTCAATGTTTGAGGACGATCTTCGGGAATCAAAATTCGTGATCCGACTTTCAAGACAGAGCGCTTTCCCAGTCCGTTCACTTTGCGCAGAGCTTGGATGGTCACCCCGTATTTTTTAGCAATGGTCGTCAGATTCTCACCCACCTGAACAACATGCGCCGATGAGTCGGCTTGAGGTTCGCGGTCCGCCACGGCCCGAACAGCTTCATTGGCAACAGGTTCAGGCTTGGATTCCGCTTGAGTGGTGCGGCTGGAATCAGATTCTTCTTTGTCTTTATCAGCCACTTTGCGCTCGCCAGAAGGATCTGTCGGCAGACCTTCATCTTTTGGCACTCGCAATTTCAATCCCGCTTTCAAAACAGCGCCGCGAGACATTTTGTTCATGCGACGCAATTCTTCGATCGAAGAATTGTAATCGTCAGCAATCGCCGAAAGTGTGTCTCCCGGTTGAACGATATAATAGACACCTTTGTTGGTGACCACTTCTTGCACAGGAGTGGCCTTTTGATCGTCCTCGGCTTTTTCCACTTTTTCCGGCTTGTCGTTTTTAGCAACATACTTCACAGCCACTGGTTTTTTCGAGTTGCGATCCGGAACCGCAATTCGCTGACCGACGCGCAGTTTGCGTCCTTTTTGCAAATCGTTCACGTCACGTAACCAAGCGACGGTGGTGCGGTATTTACGAGCAATCGTGTGGAGACTGTCACCGGAGCGAATTTTATAAACTTGAGTGTCGCCAGCATCCGCAATGTATTCCACTTTCTCAACAAAAGCAGATTGCGCTGCAACCAAGGCGGGTTCGGTCTGACCAATGGGAACTCGCAGTTCCAAAACGCTGTTCTTCAAGGGCGCGATTTCGCCACGGAACTTGGGGTTGAGTTGCTTCAAATCATCGTACTCGAGACCCATTTTTTCAGCCATCGCATGCAGATTCACTGGCTTGTCGACTTTGATGTGATCAAATTCGATCGGCGTCATGTATTCAATTTCAGTGAAGCCATACTTCGCTGGATTGTTACCGATCAATTTTGCTGCGATAAATTTAGGCACGTAGTTGATGGTTTCAGCGGGCAAGCGGCGCTTGCGGGCCAATTCCCAGAAATCACGAGTGTAATTGTTCATCACTTCCCGCTTCACGCGGTTTTCGCCCACATTGTAAGAGGCCATAGCCAAATACCAAGACCCAAACACACTGTAGAGACCTTTGAAATACTCGGCTGCTGCTTGAGTGGACAACACAGGGTCCCGGCGCTCATCGACCATGTTGTTGATTTCCAAACCATAACGTCGGCCAGTTCCTTTGATGAACTGCCAGTAGCCCACAGCCGAAGCGTGGCTGGTCGCTTTGTAAGTAAAGCCGGATTCAATCAAAGCAATGTAAATGAGATCTTCGGGAAGACCATTTTGACGAAGAATCTTCTTCATCAATTTCGAATAGCGGGTGCTGCGAGCCAAATAACGTTCCATGTGAGGACGTCCACGGCCTTGAAAATAGGCAATCCACTTTTCAACCAGCGGATTGATATCCGTGGGAATTTGCTCCAACTCTTCATCCACCACTCGTGGACCATCGGGATCACTCACACGAAAGCTTTCGATTTCGCGCAAAGTCACCTGCGGGGCATCTGGATCTAGACTTCTCGAGTCTGGAGATCTGGATGAATCTTTTGAAATTTGATGGGCACATCCTGTGAACAAAACGACACAGATAGCCGCAAACCCGACGCTGATACTGGACTTGATTGGTTTCATCATCCCTCAAGCGTAACCAAAATCAGCTGGGCCCGCAATTCATGTTTGTCATATTTGACGCGCTTTCGGAGACTTAAGGCTTCAAAACCAGATGGGCCCAAAGAACGGGTCCAAATTGAACACGACGTTGATCCGGCTGCTGAGCCGAGGATTTCTCCAGCAACTGATACAAAATCGTGTTTCTGAGAATGGCTTTGACGTAAAAACTGGTCTCAAACCAAGGCAATTCGTCGAACCAAATCTCATCCCAAGGATCAGAGGAAAATTTGAGAGTTTGTTCCAACATTTCTTTTCTGAGCTCCACGATTTGCTGCATTCTGTGCGGACCAGCATTGTAGGCCGCCAAACCCAATGGAACATTGCCCCCAAATTGACGGATCATTTTCGAAATATAGTAAGTCCCCATTTGAATATTGTTTTCTGGAATGAACACATCATCCGGAATTACCACGCCCCGCAATCCCAGCTCATTGGAAACTTCTTGAGCCGTGGGCGCAATCAACTGCATCAAACCAAAGGCATTGGAAGTGCTGATAGCCCGAGGGCCAAACGCACTTTCTTGACGGATGAGACTGCGAACCAAAAAGGGACTGAGCTTCTGCTTTTGCGATTGGTCCTCGATGGCCTCACTGTAAATTTTCGGAAGCGAAAGACCAATCACATCCAAAGAGCGCAATTCGGGATTCAAGTCTCCTGCTTCATTCACCAAGCGAACCACGGGTGGATACAAATGCAGTTCACTCAATTTGCGCGCCAAAAGAACTTTCACTTGCGCATCCAGGGGGAATGGGATTTCGGCCACTTCCGCCAGCGCTTCAGCCGTCCAACCATTTTGCGCCAAAAGCTCGGCACGCTCCAAAGCTTTGTGATGAGTGGTGGTGAGATAAAACTCACCTTTCGGAGTTTGCGCGAGCTTCTCCGCCGTCGGCCACTCGAGGCCTCCATTGCCTTGTTCCATTTTCAAGCGCAATCCGTAATAAGACATGGGAAAACGAGAGAGAATTTCATCCACCATTTGAGAAGCTCGTGGATTGTCCATGGCTTTCAAGCTCCGAGCCAGCCAGTATCGAGCATTGAGTTCGTATCGATCAGCACCTTTAAGATGCAGCAGCTTTTCAAAAGCAGCAATTGCGCTGGACATTTGCTTCAAACGCAAATGCACCAGTCCCAAACGAAAATACACCTCGGGAAGATCCTCAGCCCCCGCAAATTGCTCAATGTATTTTTCAAAATGAAGGCGCGCCCGTTCATAGTCTCCCACCAACTGCGCTGAGCGTCCGGCCATAAACAAAATTGTCGAGCCATTATTGGTGGAGCCCAAAGTCTCCAGAGCTTTTTCCGACAAGCGCAAAGCTCCGCGGTAATCACTGCGCCGGTGCAGAATCCTGGCCCACTCGAGCAAGCGACTGGAATCCGCTTTTTCCAATTGAGTCAGAGCTCGCTCCCGCAAGATTCTCAATTTCTCATCTTGCGACGAAGCTTGCAGACTGTTGTAAATCTCCAGGGCTTTTTCTTGAGCCCATTTTGCTTTTACGCCTCCGGGAAATTTTCCCAGATAAGACACGCAGTCTTCGAGCAAAGAAAGCAAATCATTGTTTTTCATAGCCGCTTGAAAGCGATTTTCAAAGCCACCTTCCGCTTCCCGAGTCTGTTCGATTTTTGTTTTCTCGGGAACTTTGAGTTCGTTGAGCGCAAAGAGAAGAGAATTCAATTTTTCACGCACAATTTTTGTTTCCGCCTGAAGCAGGCTTTGCTCATAAAAAAATTTGGCAGCTTGCAAATGCGCTTTGACCTGCGAGAGATCACCGGCCACTTGAAAAGCTTTGGCCGCCTGGCCTTTTTCCAGACGGTCTTCGTTTTCCATCAAATGTTCGACTTGCTTCCAGGCCTCATCGAGACTGGATTTTACCAATAGATCCAAAATGGCTAAGCGAGTCTTCACCGACTCCGCCCAAAGAGTGCTGCGCCCCGGGCCCGTCAGCGAGAATTGCGGATTGGCATCGAAACTTTTCAAAGCCTGCAAGGCCACGGCTGTTGTTTTTTTCTCCAAGGAAACTTCTCTCGAACAGCGCAGCCAGGAAATGAGAACCCATGATTTCAAAGTGGGATAAGTCTTGAAATTGCTGGAGCCCAGTGTCGCGCACTCAGCCCATTTTTTTTCGTGTTCAGCACTGCGCTGGCGTTGCAAGCTAGAGGGTTTGCGAGGCGAAACCTCTCTGACTTGTCCGCCAGCCCAATTGAGCTTTTGTTCGACCATTTGGCCGTGAGAGGTTTGCGTCAAAAATGGAAGTGCAAAAAAAAGAAAAAGCGCTTTCGATTTCATGGGAACTCCAAAGGGCTCATTGTGAAATAAATGCTGCTCACTTGCAAGCTTCGAGCTATAAAGGCCAACATGAAAAAAGTGAGCCTCATCACCCCCATTCGCAATGAACAAAAACTTCTCGAAAAAGGACTTCAGGACTTACAGAGTTTTGTGCAGAAATATCCTTTGCAATGGGAATTGATTCTGGTTGTCGACCCAGGCAGTGATCACAGCGTGCCAGTCGCCAAAAGTCTGAGCTCTGAAAAAGTGGAAATTCGAGTCTTGGAAAACCACTCGCGCCGGGGACGGGGACGCAGCGTCCTACAAGGACTGCAAGCCGCACAAGGTGATTTTGTCATGATTTTCCCTTTGGACTTTACCATTCCACTGGCGGACTTATTCAATTTTCTTCAGGAGCTTGTCTTGAATCCCAAAGTCGATTTCGCCATTGGCAATCGCAACACTTCTCGAAAAAAACGTGAAGCTCCTCGCAAAACCACTTGGCACTGGACTTTGGAAAATATCATTCTGGAAAAACTCCGACCTCACAATTGGCCCTTTCAAGATCCGCTCTGCCCTTATTTGATTTTTCAAAAAGAAGCTTTGCAAAAATTATTGCCAGATCTGGAATTGAAATCTTGGTTTTACACTCCGGAAATTCTCAAAAGAGCTTTTGAAAAAAATCTGACAATGACAGAGATCCCGATTCTCTCTCGAGATTCGAAACCCAGCCAGATTCCCCTTCTACGCGAGTACCTCCGTCACTTGTTTTAAGATTTGGCTTCTGTGTCGTTGTCGGCCAAGCTCAAAGCCCGAATCAAAACTTTCTCGATCTGACTGGCGTTTTTCTTCAGTTCTGCTGGCTCTTTGAGTCTACCCACCACTCCCTCAGGTGCGAAACTGAGCACTTGGCAAACTTCCACCAGTCGATTCAAATCCTCTCCCAATTCGCGTCGCAAACTGGGCGGAGCTTGATCCAGAATTTTGGAAAGCTCTTGGCTCGCTCCACCCTGTCCAGAAACTTGTCCAAGCACATGGTAAATCGAGTTTGTCATTTCGGTTCCAGCTTCCCGCCATTTTCCCTGATCGATCAAGACATTGATTTTCTTCAAACGTTTTTGCAGCTCGGCTCGCAAATCTCTTTTCTTTTTTCCCCAGCCAAATTCCCGACGCGCTTTCCAGCCAAGCACCATCACAATGGCCGAATATACAGCTCCCCAAAGAGCCCAGGGGTTGGCCGCCAAAGGACCACTCGCTGCATTTTCCCAAGACACAAGAACGCCCGGCAATTCTGGTTTTTTCTCGACCTTCGCAGCTTTGGCCGGAGCCTCGCCAGGATTCACGAGTCCCGAAGATTTGTCTTGGGCCAAAGGAGAATTGGGATTGTTGACGATTTGAATGGCAATCGGATCCGTCGACTGAGTCATATATTTCTTTGCAATCGGATCGAACATGCTAAAACTCATGGCTGGAATTGTCAGATCTCCCTCTTGTCGAGGAATCAAAAGAACTTCAAATTCACGATAGCTTTTTCCATTTTTAAAATATTTAGCTTCTGATTTAGTGTCGTAGATCTCGATTGTTTTCGGAAGATCCAAAGCTGGCAATTCAATCAGCTTGCCGTTGCCATTTCCCTCAAAACGGACTTTCAATGAAAAAGGCTGGTTCACGGGGAATTGATTTCCTTCGACTTGCGCTCGCACATCAAATTGCCCGACAGCTCCAGAAAAGCTAGCAGGTCTGCCTTCGGCCGGCAATGGCTTCACGGTGATTCGAACTCGGTCGCTGGCTCTCGAATAAGAGTAAGGTTTTCCCAAGCCAAAGGCGCCAAACGGACTGGTTGGCAATTGCACTTGCGCTTTGATTTTGTACTCGTCAATCACAGCCGTTCCGGGTTTGATCGGAAAAAGCGCATGGCTGGCCAAAAGTGCTTTTCGGTAAGGAATGCCATTGACCACTTCTTGAGTGAAATTCAAAGCTGGCACTTCTTCGATAATTTCTTTCCAGAATCCTTTGAGATCAGGAAATTTCAATCGATCCAAGGAGAGCAAATTTCCGCGAGTGTAAATGTACCAATTCACAACGATCTGCTCACCTTCATAAACTTCAGTCTTGTCGACTTCGGACTGAATGAAGAAAGCATCATTGGGATTTTTGGGAAGATTTTTGTAAGCCGTTGGCGGCGGCGCCATTCCCTTTCTTTGCAAAAGCTGATTGAACATTTCCTCGGCTTCATCAATATCCGAAGGAGTGGGCATTCCCTGCGGCAATTGCGCAGCGCCACTGCCCTGCTGACTGACTTCAATCGCGATCGGCTTGGTGGTGTAGGCTTTTCCATCGACAATCACTTCAAATCCAGGGATGGTCAATCGACCGGGCTTGGTCGGAGTCAGCATAAAATTGAAATCTTGGCGACGAACAGTTTCGAACTGCATGCCGTTGGGCCCTTGCAACAATTTGCTCGAAGTGCTGCTCGAGGACCAACTGTTGACCAACTCGAAACCGTTCAGCTGCGGCACTCGTGGTTCAGAAACATCGACCGACTCGGTCGACTGGGCTGAAACCGACAAGGTGAGTGTGTCTCCCATCCCCATTTCATTGCGATCAACAATGGCTTGCACATTCACACTGGCAAGAGCTTGTCCTGCCCAAAAAAGATAAATGAAAACGAAGGCCAAATATGTTTTCACCTGACACCTCACCAATCTTTATCACGAGGCTCTTCTTTGCTTCCTCGC
>JACCDX011237099.1_pt1 | contig 12720 bp, 6 predicted proteins | sample 7449681 | NCBI WGS metagenome assembly JACCDX01 (sample SAMN15323450, study PRJNA562643) | freshwater metagenome | isolation source: river surface water | place: USA:Blue River Watershed | collected 2017-08-18
CCCGGTAGCGGGATCTCGGGGCCGATAGTCCATCGTCTGGAGTCCAGAGCCAGACCACCAGCGCCCCAGACCGCGTCCCGCTCCAGCCTCTCAGCTCTGGGCTCCCGCCCCCTCCGGTTCCGCCCTCACGCCTCACACCTCACGCCTCTTCATGCTGACCGCCACCGGCGTCACCAAAACCTACGCCACGCCCGCCGGACCCGTCGCCGTCCTCCGCGACCTCGATCTCTCGGTCGCCGCCGGCGAGTCCATCGCGATCGTCGGCCCCTCCGGCAGCGGCAAGACCACGCTGCTCAATCTCCTCGGCGCCCTCGACCGGCCCACCGCCGGCAGTATCCGGATCGGCGATACCGCGCTCGATTCCCTGACGCCCGACGCCGCCGCCCGCTTCCGCAACCGCAGCATCGGCTTCGTCTTCCAGCTGCACTACCTGCTGCCGCAGTGCACCGTGCTGGAAAACGTCCTCGTGCCCCGCCTCGCCGGCGACTGGGACGAGACGCCCGAAGCCACCCGCGCCCGCGCCGAGACGCTCCTCGCCCAGGTCGGCCTCGCCGATCGTCTCACCCACCGCTCGTGGCAGCTCTCCGGCGGCGAGCAACTCCGCGTCGCCCTCGCCCGCGCCCTGATCAATCAGCCGCGCCTCATCCTCGCCGACGAGCCCACCGGCTCCCTCGACCCCGCCACCGGCGAACGCATCGCCGACCTCCTGCTCGCCACCCACTCCTCAACCCAGGCCGCTCTCGTCGTCGTCACCCACAATCCCGCCCTCGCCCGCCGGATGCAGAAAACCTACCGGCTCGAATCCGGCCGCCTCGTCACCTGAGCCTCGTTCCCCGCCTCCGCGCCATCCGCGACATCCGCGGTTAAACTGCGTGAGCGCCCGCGCCTGCCGCCTGCGCAGTCTCGCGCACCACCGCTTCGCCTACCTCGGCGTTTGCCTCGGCGCCGTGCTCGGCGCCACCGTCCTCCTCGGCGCCCTCTTCGCCGGCGATTCCGTCCAGGCTTCGCTCCGCCGCATCGCCGAACACCGCATCGGTCAGGCCACCCACCTCATCTCCGCCGGCGACCGCTTCTTCCGCGAGGAACTCGCCGCCGATCTCGCCCGCACCTCCGGCACCAAGACCGCCCCCGTGCTCTACGCCCGCGGCGCCGCCACCCACGCCGGCACCCAGGCCTTCACCAACCGCGTCCAACTCGTCGGCGTCACGCCCGACTTCTGGTCCTTCGCTCCCATCCCGCACTCCCTCGCGCTGCCCACCCCGTCCTCCGCCGCGATCAACACCACCCTCGCCGACCGCCTCGGCCTCAAAGTCGGCGATACCGTCATCGTCCGCGTGCAGAAGCCCGGCATCCTCGCCGGCAACGCCCCCGTCGCCGGCGCCGAGGCCAAACTCCAGAGCCTCCGCTGCACCGTCGCCGCCATCGTCGCCGACGACGCCTTCGGCCGCTTCACCCTCGAGACCACCCAGGTCGCCCAACCCAGCATCTTCCTCCCCATCGCGACGCTCCAGGAAACCTTCGGCCGCGACGCCCGCGCCAACCTCCTCCTCGTCGCCGCCCCCGCCTCTCAACTCTCCGCCGAGCGCAGCGACACTCACTCCGGATCCCCGCGCGCCAGCGCACCGAGCGATCTGCACACGCTCAACGCTCACCTGCGCGCCACGCTCCAGCTCGCCGACTACGGCCTCAAGCTCCGCCATCTCCCCGCCCCCGCCTCCGTTTTCGAACTCACCTCCGACCGCCTCTTCCTCGATCCCGCCCAACTCGCCGCCCTCACCGCCGCCGCCCCCGGTGCCCAGCCCGTCGTCGCCTACCTCGTCAACGACCTCCGTATCCGCGATTCCAGCACGCCCTACTCCGTCGCCGCCGCCACCACCCCCGCCGCCGCGCCCTTCCTTCCCGCCGACCTCGGCCCCCGCGACATCGTCCTCAACCGCTGGCTCGCCGATGACCTCCAGGCCCGCGTCGGCGACGAACTCCGCCTCGCCTACTTCCAGGTCGGCCCCCGCGACGACCTCGTCGAGCGCACCGCCACCTTCCGCGTCCACACCATCGTCCCCCTCGAGGGCCTCGCCGCCGAAAGCGCCTGGATGCCCGATTTCCCCGGCATCACCGACGTCCACGATCAGTCCAAATGGGACCCCGGCCTCCCGCTCGACCTGAAACGCATCCGCGAAAAGGACGAACGCTATTGGGACGACTACCGCGGCGCTCCGAAAGCCTGGCTCTCCCTCGCCGCCGGCCGCGACCTCTGGTCCACCCGCTGGGGCCACACCACCGCCCTCCGCCTCCCCGCCCCGGCAATCGCCAATCCGCAATCCGCAATCGCAGATCCGAAATCCGAAATTTCCTCCCGGCTCCTCTCCGCCCTCCGCCCGGAGATGAACCAGCTCCAGCTCCGCGACCTCCGCGCCGGCGCCACCGCCTCCGCCGCGTCCCCGGTCGATTTCGCCGGACTGTTCCTCGGCATGAGCTTCTTCCTCATCCTCGCCGCGCTCGGCCTCGTCGCGATGCTCTTCCAGTTCGTCCTCCTGCAGCGCAACCAGGAAGACGCCCTCCTCACCGCCGTCGGTATCGCCCCGCGCACCCTCCTCCGCTGGCGTCTCCTCGAGGGCTTCGTGCTGCTCGCGCTCGCCGCCCTCGTCGCCCTCCCGCTCGCCGCCCTCTATACCCGGGGCATCCTGCGTTTCCTCGAGACGATCTGGTCCTCCCAGTCCTCCGGCTCGACGTTCGTCTTCCACGCCAGCCCCGTCAGCATCGCCGCCGGAATCGCCGGCTTCCTGCTCCTCTCCCTCGGCGCCATCTGGCTCGCCATCCGCAAACTCGCCCGCCGCGCGCTCTCCATCCGTCTCGCCGCCAAGACCGAGGACACCGCCCCGCTCCCGCGCGTCCGCCGCACCTCCCTCCTCGTCTTCCTCTCCGCGCTCGCCGCCACCATCCTCGCCCTCGGTTTCGCCAACCGCGGCCTGCCCGCCCAGATCGCCTTCTACCTCGCCGGCTTCGCCCTCCTCGCCGCCGGCCTCGCCGCCTTCCGCTGGTGGGCCGCCCTCCCCTCCGCCCCCCCCGGCGCCCCGTCGCCGACGCAACTCGGCATCCTAAATCTCCGCGCCCGCCGCTCCCGCTCGCTCACCGTCGTCGGCCTCATCGCCACCGCCGTCTTCATGGTCCTTTCCGTCGCCTCCTTCCGCAAACACGTCGGCGCCGACTGGCTCCAGCGCGGCAGCGGCACCGGCGGCTTCGCGTTCTGGCTCGAGACGACCGCACCCCAGAACCCCACCCGCGAGACCACCCGCACCGGCTTCGACTTCCTCTCCCGCCACACCGCCGCCCTCGGCGATATCGTCCCGCTCCGCGCCGGCACCGGCGACAACGCCAACTGCTTCAACCTCAACTCCACCGCCCAACCCCAGCTCCTCGCCGTCCCTTCCGCCCGCCTCGCCGCCCGCGGCGCCTTCCGCGTCAACGCCCCCGCTCCGCAATCCCCGATCCCCAATCCGCAATCTCCGGCCTCTCCGGTTTCCCCCTGGTCCCTCCTCTCCGCCCCCACCGAGCCCGACGTCCTCCCCGCCTTCGTCGACCAGAACACCCTCCTCTGGGCCCTCAAACGCAAGGTCGGCGACACCCTCGACTACACCGACGAAGCCGGCCGCCCCTTCCGTATCCGGATTGTGGGCACGCTCCCCGACTCCCTTTTCCAGGGCTACGCCCTCGTCGACGAGCAGCGCTTCCTCGAAAAGTTCCCTTCCCACCCCGGCTACTCGATCTTCCTCGCCGACCTCCCGCCGTCTTCCCCGTCTCCCCCCTCTTCGCTCCGCGCCCAACTCGAGACCTCCGCCCGCGATGTCGGCGGCCGCGTCGAACTCACCCGCGACATCCTCGCCGCCTTCCATCGCATCGAGAACACCTACATCGCGATCTTCAACGTCCTCGGCTCCCTCGGCGTCGTGCTCGGCTCGCTCGGCCTCGCCATCGTCGTCGCCCGCAACCTCCGCGAACGCCGCGGCGAGTTCGCCGTCATGTCCGCCCTCGGCATCCCGCGGCCCGTGCTGGCCCGCCTCGTGTTCGCCGAGTTCAGCCGCCTCGTCCTCTGGGGCCTCGCCATCGGCACGCTCGCCTCCCTCGTCGCGATCCTGCCCAGCCTCACCACGCTCCCGCCCGTCACCACCGCCGGCACCGCCCTCGCGCTGCTCCTCGGCATCCTGGCTCTCAACTTCCTCAGCGGCCTCGCCATCTTCCGTCGCGCCCTCCGCGACCTCCATCCCTCCGCCGCCCTCGCCACCTCCTGACCCGCCCCACTGCCATTTCACGTATTACGTAAAATACCCGCCGCGGCCCTCCCGAAAGTAGCGGGAGCTTCCAGCTCCCGCCCGCGCCCGCCTGCGATCAGCGGGCGCCGCCAAAATACCCGCGGCGGCGATCAGCCGCCGCCGCACTCCCCAGATTTCGCCCCTTGGCGAAATCCATCAGTGGTTCCTATCCCGAGATGGCCGCACTCAACCTCAGCCCTCGTCCTCGTGCTTCGGCTCCGGCAGGAACTGCGTCAGGATCGCGCCGACGAGCGCATACGCCCCCGCCACGCACGCGCCGACCAATGCCACCTTGGCCGGATTCGGATTCGGCGAAGCCGAGAGCGTCAGCGTGATCCACGCCGCCGCCGTGCCCAGCACGCGTCCGCCGATGTTGGCCGCGAAACTCTCGCCCGTCCCGCGCAGATGCACCGGGAAGACGAGCGGGATGTAGTTACCCCAGAAACTGAACTGCGCGACCGTCAGCACACCCGCGATAAAGATGCCGAGCTTGATCACGCCGAGGCTGTCCATGTCGCCCAGCTGCCCCGACACCCACCAGAAAAACGCCGGCACGAAAAACAACGCCGGCAGCTGGAACACCCGGAAAAGCGTCCGCCGGCTCACGATCACCACCGCCAGCACCGCCAGCAGGAACCGCCCGACCAAGCCGCCGATTTCCTGCCACATCGTCACGCCCGCCACGATCTGATCGCTCGCGTTGCCCGCCGCCTGCCGCATTTCGCGCTGCGCGACCGGCTCCGGCTTCTGCGCGGCTTTCGCCGCCGCCATCGCCTTCGCGCCTTCCTCCTTCGCCGCCGCGCGCACCGCCACGTGACCGGCCTCCGCCGGCGTGCCGATCCGCTGCGCTCCGAGGATCTGCGGCAGCTGCTGGATCGCGCCAAACGCGATGCCATAGCTCGCCGCAAAGACGATCGTGGTCAGAATTGTCGTCTTCCGCAGTTCCGGGGCAAAGAGCGCCGCGATGCTCGGCCGCTTCAGCGTGCCCGCCTCGCGTTTCTTCTGCCACTCCGGCGACTCCGGCAGGAAGGGCCGGATCAGGATCAGCGGAATCGCGGGAATCACTCCGGAAATCAGCGTGTAGCGCCACGCCTCGTGCCCGCCGTGGATCGCCGGCAGATCCATCGCGATCTTCGCCGCGAGGATGTTTGCCCCCGCCACCATCAGACCGCCCAACGAGGAAAACGCCTGCGTGTAGCCCAGCACCTTCTCGCGCTGCTTCGGCTCGCGGAAGATTTCCGCCAACCACGCCACCGCCGCCACGAACTCCACGCACACGCCGATGAACACCAGACAGCGGTAGAACAACAGCTGGTGCAGCGACGTCGCAAATCCCGCCGCAAACGCCGCAAACGCATACAGCAGGATCGAAAACGTCAGCACCCGCCGGCGCCCCAGCAGATCCGTCAGATATCCGCCGAGCAGACCAAACACACCGCCCGCGATCGCCGGCACGAAGAACAGCGTCCGCGCCCACCGCACATACTCGTTGCCGCCGGGCGCCCAGAGCGCCACGGCCTGCGCGCGATCCATGCCTCCCGCCACCATCTGCTCGATGATCGGCGCGCTGAGCGACGCGATCGCCGGCTTGATGATCAGCGGCAGCATCAGCAGTTCGTAGATGTCGAAAGCGAAGCCGATCGCCGCAATCGTGCAGATCAGCCAGGCCGTGCGGTTCATTCCGGTGCCGCCCGACGCGGCTGGGGGGGTGGGGACCATGGAAGCCATCGTGCGCGGGATAGACGCAGCATTTCAAGCGACGATTCGCCCAATCGACCCGCGCACCACCCCGTCTTCCCTTTTCGCACCCGCCCGCTTTCCACTCCCCCGACGCCCCCGCTCCGCCCGCCGGCGCGCCCATCGCGTTTCCGCCCGCACCTCGCTCGCGCCGGGGGCGCCGGCGGTGTTGACACTCCTACGGCCCGCCGATTCGTTTTCCTCGGCGGCGACGCCGCCCGCGCTCTCGCTTCTCGACCCGCATCATGGCGAATATCTTAGGCTATTTCTCGAACGACATCGGCATCGATCTCGGCACCGCCAACACGCTCGTCTACGTGAAGGACAAGGGCATCGTGCTGCGCGAACCGTCCGTCGTCGCCCTCGATACCGCGACCCGCAAGGTCCGCGCCGTGGGCGATGAAGCCAAGCGCATGCTCGGCCGCACCCCCGGCAACATCACCGCCATCCGCCCGATGAAGGACGGCGTCATCGCCGACTTCGACGTCACCGAGGCGATGCTGCGCTACTTCATCCGCAAGGTCTCCAACAGCGCCTTCCGCGCCCCGCCGCGCGTCGTCATCGCCATCCCCTCCGGCATCACCGAGGTCGAAAAACGCGCCGTGAAGGAGTCCGCCATGCACGCCGGCGCGCGCGACGTCATCACCATTCCCGAACCCATGGCCGCGGCCATCGGCGTCGGCCTCCCGATCGACGAACCCGCCGCCAACATGATCGTCGACATCGGCGGCGGCACCACCGAGATCGCGATCATTTCGCTCAACGGCATCGTGTTTTCCAAGTCGATCCGCGTCGCCGGCGACGAACTCGACAGCGCGATCATCAACTACATGAAGCGCGCCTACAATCTCCTCATCGGTGAACGCACCGCGGAAGAGATCAAGATGCGCCTCGGCTCCGCCTACCCGCTCGACGAGGAACTCACCATGGAGGTCAAGGGCCGCGACTCCGTGGCCGGCCTGCCCAAGACCATCCACGTCACCTCGCAGGAAATCCGCGAAGCCCTCGCCGACACCATCGCCGCCATCGTCGACGCCGTGCGCGTCACCCTCGAGCGGTGCCCGCCCGAACTCTCCGCCGATCTCGTCGACCGCGGCTTCGTCATGGCCGGCGGCGGCGCCCTCATCCGCAACATCGACAAGCTCCTCAGCGAGAAGACCGGCCTCCCGGTCACGGTGAGCGACGATCCCCTCTCCGCCGTCGCCAACGGCACCGGTGCCGTGCTCAACGACCTCTCGTGGCTGATGCAGAACGTCTAGGCGCCCGGTCGCCGCGTTCCCGCCGGCACGACCGCCGCCCCGGGTCGGATTAGTCGGCCTCGCCCGTCCCTGCTCCTCGCCTCCCGTCGCTCCCGCTCCATCGTGCCCAAGCGCTTCGACCAGGCCCGCCCGTTTGTCACCCTCGGCATCGTCGCCCTTGTCTGGCTCCTGATCCCGGCCGCCGTGAAGTCCTTCACGCGCGCCAGCTTCTTCGAACTCACCGCTCCCGTCACCCTCGCCGCCGAGCGCGTCCGCGCCCTCCAGGATTTCTGGTCCCTCCGCGCCCGCTCCAACACCGAGCTCATCGAAGCCGGCCGCGACCTCGCCCGCCTCAATTCCTCCTACGAACTCGCCGTCCAGCAGAACGTCGAACTCCAGGCCGAGATCGCCCGCCTCGAGAGCCTCCTCCGCCTCCCGTCGTTCAACAACTACCGCTACGAGCACGCCCGCGTGGCCCGCCGCGAGTTCTCCGGCTGGTGGCAGCGCATCGTCATCCGCAAGGGCCGCAACTTCGGCATCCCGCTCGGCGCCCCCGTCGTCTTCAGCGGCGGCGTCGTCGGCCGCGTCTCCGAAGTCCACGCCACCACCGCCGTCGTCGAACTCATCAGCAGCCCCAACGTCCGCCTCGCCGGCGTCGTCGAGGGCGACGACCGCCCCATCAGCTTCCAGGGCGGCCTCAATCCCACCTTCGCCCCGCCCACCGGCATCGCCGAATTCGTCCCGCTCGACATCATCGCCACGCCCGTCGCCCCCAAACGCCTCGTTACCTCCGGCTTCGGCGGCGTCTTCCCGCCCGGCCTTTACCTCGGCCTGCTCCACCGCGCCGACCTCGGGAGCGACGGTCTCTTCAAATCCGGCGAGGTGAAACTCGACGAACGCCTCGGCTCCCTCACCGAAGTCACCGTCCTCGTCCCCCTCGGCACCTCCGAATCCCCCCCTGACCCCTTCCCCCTTCCGCCTTTCGCCTTTCGCCTTCCGCCTTTCCCATTGCGCCGCTTCCTCACGCTTTCGTTCACCCAGCTCCTCCTCTGGGCCCTCATTTCCGAGCTGAACCACCTGCTCTCGGACCTGCGGGTCTACGTCTTCGCCGGCGCCCTCTTCGTCACCTTCGCCGCCCTCACCCAGCCCCGCCGCGTCGGACTTTTCGCCGTCTGCGTCGGCGGCCTGATCTGCGACGCCACCTCGCCCGTCGCATTCGGGCACCACCTGTTGCTCTTCGTCGCCGCCCACGGCATCCTCTTCCACATCCGCGAACGCGTGCCGCACGACGACAATATCGCGCTCACCGTCGTCACCCTCCTCGCCAATCTCGCCCTCTTTCTCGTGTTTTCCTTCACCCAGATCCACGCCTCGCCCGCGCCCGCCGCCGTGTGGCCGCGGCTGCTCATGGATCTCGCCTGCTCGCAGATTTTCCTCTCGTTCGTCACCCCGTGGCTCTTCGCCCTGCAGGAGCGCTCCCTCGTCGTCGCCCAGGTCGTCACCGCCGCCTACGACCGACGTTTCGCCGACCGCCGGCTCTGACGCATGGCGCTCGCCGGGTCCAATCTCGCCGACCGCTCCGGCAGCCTGCTCGAATCCCACAAGGGTTACGACCCGCGCATCCTCGTCTTCTACGGGATCATCGCGCTGCTGCTCGTCGCCCTCGTCGCCGGCCTCGCCTACCAGCAGCTCACCAAGGTCGGCGAATACGCCGACCGCGAGCGCCAGCAGAACCAGCGCCGCGTGCTCTTTCCCGGTCCGCGCGGCAACATCTACGACCGCGACGGCCGCCTCCTCGTCGGCAACAATCACCGCTTCGCCGTCCTTCTCCACCTCGACGAACTCAAGGCCGAGCTCCGCCGCGAGCAGATCCGCATCTACAAGGCCTTCGTCGCCGCCGAGGGCAAGAAGTCCGCCCCCACCAACGCCCAGCTCAAACAGCTCTCCCGCGTCTCCCTCGTCCAGCGCTACCTCGACCAGGTCAACGCCATCCTCGGCCGTCACGAAAAGGTGGATACCAAGGCCCTCCACCGCCACTTCGAGAGCCAGCTCCTCCTCCCCTACAAGCTCCTCGATAACCTCGGCCCCACCGACTACGCCCGCCTCATCGAGCGCCTGCCCGTCAACTCCCCGCTCGAGGTCTACGCCTTCAACGTCCGCGCCTACCCCAACGGCTCCGCCGCCGCCCACACCCTCGGCTATGTGCGGCCCGACGACGCCGTCGACGGCGAGGGCCTCCCCGGCGGCGACCTCACCACGTTCCGCATGACCGGCACCTCCGGCCGAGACGGCCTCGAGAAATGGTTCGACGACCACCTCCAGGGCCAGGCCGGCGGCCGCATCTACCGCGTCGATCCCACCGGCTTCAAAATCAGCAAACCGCTCGACGAACGGAAACCCGTCCAGGGCCGCCACCTCACCACCTCCCTCGACCTCGACCTTCAGCTCGTCGCCGAGGAGGCGATCGGCGACCGCCGCGGCGCCGCCGTCGCCCTCGATGTCCGCACCGGCGAGGTCCTCGTCATGGCGAGCAAGCCCGACTACAATCTCAACGACTTCTCGCCCCGCGCCTCCACCGAGGTCGTCACCAAAATGAACGAGGAGGGCGCCTGGCAGAATCTCGCCCTCAACGCCTCCCACCCGCCCGGCTCCACCTTCAAGATCCTCACCAGCATCGCCGGCCTGCGCCGCGGCCTCCTCGACCCGGAACTGCCCATCACCCACTGCAACCGCTACCTCCGCATCGGCTCCCGCCTCATGCCGTGCTACAACGGCCGCTCCGCCCACGGCGACGTGCTCCTCCGCGAGGCGGTCTCGGGCAGCTGCGACATCTACTACTACCAGCTCGGCCTGACCCTCACTCCCGACGTCCTCGCCGCCGAAGCCCGCCGCATGCACTTCGGCCGCCACACCGGCATCGAACTCCCGGCGGAAACCGGCCGCGTCCTCGTCCCCGATCCCGCCTGGATGCAGAAAGAGCGCGGCATCCGGTGGACCGACGGCGAGACCGCCAACGTCTCCATCGGCCAGGGTGCCCTCCTCGTCACCCCGCTCCAGATGGCCTGCTTCACCGCCTCCGTCGCCCGCGACCAGGTCCACACCCAGCCCACCCTCCTCCATCAGGCCGGCCGCCCCACCCAACGCCACGAATCGATCGGCCTCACGCCCGTGCAACGCGCCGCCCTGATCGACGGCATGGTCGACTGCACGGTCACCGGCACCGCCAAGACGCTCTCGCAGGTCGCCGCCCTCCGCATCCCGTGGGCCATCGCCGGCAAGACCGGCACCGCCCAAATCCCCGGCCGCAAGAACGTCGCCTGGTTCATCTGCTTCGCCCCGCGCGAAAACCCCGAGATCGCCGTCGTCGTCTCGCTCGAGGGCGAAACCGCCGGCGAGGAATACGGCGGCGGCGCCGAAGCCGCCCCCGTCGCCGGCGCCATCCTGCGGAAATACTACGATAAGAAAACCGCGCCCCCCACCGCGACCATCCGCCCGTTCACCCGCGGCTGATTTTCCCCCGCTCCGCCCCGCGCGTCAGCAGAGGGATCACCCGCGATCCCCGTCCCTGCTCCGCCGCCACCTCCCGCCGCCGGAACCTTTCCGTTCCCCACGCCGTCCGCGAGCACGTCGCACGCCTTCCGGCATTCGCGCCCGCATTGGCGTCAGCGTCCCGCCACCACCTCTGCACGCCGCGCTTCCCGCCGCCGTTCGTTCCACACCGTCCGCGCACGCCGGAAAACCTTCTCCGGCTCCCGCCACGTCTCTCGCGCCCCATACCGCAGCCGCAGCAAATCCGCCTCCACCTCCCGCCACGCTGCGCCCGCACCGCCCGCGCGTCCGCCGGAATCCCCCTTCCGCCATCCGCACTCCGAAATCCGTAATTCCAAATCCCCCAGCTTCCCCAGCCATCGCCCCGCCTCGCGCCGCACCGGATCCATCCCGCGCCCCCCGCGCGCCCGCGCCAATCCCCGCAGCCAGCCGCGGCCAAACTCCCGCCACACCCACGCCACCGCCGCACCGAGCACCAGCCATCCCGCCAGTCCCGCCACGCGGCGCCCGTCCCACGGCGAGACCACCCAGTTCCGCACTTCGCCCGCCAGCCCGGCCAGCCACTCGCGCAGCTGCTTGCCCGTCGACTGCGTCACATCCTTCACCGCCTTGAGCGTCTCCAGCTGCGAACGCTCGTCGAAACTCACGATCCGCCGATACCAGAACACGCGCAGGCTATCGAGGCGCGCCTTCCAGCTCCGGTCCATCCGCGACACGATCGCCGCCTGCCCCACCGCGTCCGCCGCCTGCGTGCCCGCTTCCGGCGCCAGCGCATCCGCCCGCAGCCACGCGCCCGCCCGCTCGTCGAAAATCTCCGCCCACGCGTGCGCATCCGAGTTCCGGATCGTGAAGTTGTTCGAATACGCGTTCCACGTCCCCCCGCGGAATCCCGTCACCACCCGCGCCGGCAAACCCGCCGCCCGCGCCAGCACCACCAGCGATCCGGCGAACAATTCGCAGTGCCCGCCTTCCTTCGACATCATCCAGCGCAGCAGCGGATCGCCCGCCCCCCGCGGAATCGTGGGCGACAGCGAATAGGCATGATTCTTCCGCAGCCACTCGCCCGCCCGCCGCGCAAACTCCGCCGCCCCCGGCACCGCCCCGCCCGTGATCTCCCGCACCGCACCCCGCAGGATCTCCAGGTCCGCCTCGCCCATCCGCAGCTGCACCTGCAACGCCGCCCGCCGCAGCGACTCCGCCGTCCGCTCGCCCCACAGCTTCGCAAAGTCCGGATCCGGCAGGCTCGGCCGCAGCTCGAAACCCTCCACCCGATACGCCGTCATCGACGCCGGCTCCTCCCGCAACGCCACCACCGCCAGCCGCGGCGCGATCTGGAAATTCTGCGTTTCCCGGAAACGCAGCATGTTGAACTGCCCCAGCAACGGCAGATACCGGCTCACGCCCGACTCCATGAAAAACGTCCAGTTCACCGTCGCCCCGCGCTTCGGATCCGCCTCGCCCCGCACCGAGCTGTAGCTACGCTCGGGCTGGAACTCCGCGCGCCGCAGACCCAGCGACAGCCGGAATGTCCCGTTGTCGTAGTGATCGAGCGGCACCATCCGCCAATACGGCGACGCCGGGATCTCCGCCTGGTCCGACACATCCACACTCAGCGCCACACTCGTGTCCTGCTGGATCTCCGTTACGTCGCCGAACCGGATCGAATCCGTGAAGCCCGACTTCGATTTCTTCGAGATCAGCTTGTCGAGGAACATGCTGTTCTCGATCTGGAAACGCGGGATCGCGAGGAACAGCAGCGCCGACACTGCCACCACCCCCGCAAACAGCAGCGCTCCCGTGCCCAGCACCCGCCAGTCCGCCACCGCCCGCAGCTTGCGCAGCAGCGCCTCCGCATCCGCGTGCGCCACCCACGCCGGCCGCGCCCCGCC
>JACCDX010623815.1_pt1 | contig 12719 bp, 17 predicted proteins | sample 7449681 | NCBI WGS metagenome assembly JACCDX01 (sample SAMN15323450, study PRJNA562643) | freshwater metagenome | isolation source: river surface water | place: USA:Blue River Watershed | collected 2017-08-18
TGGAACATCTGGATCTTCCGGTACTTCCGGATCTAGTGGTTCAAGTGGCTCTTCCGGAACTAGTGGATCTTCTGGTACATCTGGTTCTTCCGGTACATCTGGATCTTCTGGTACATCTGGTTCTTCCGGTACATCTGGATCTTCCGGTACATCTGGATCTTCCGGTACATCTGGCTCTTCCGGTTCATCTGGATCTTCTGGTACATCTGGATCTTCCGGTACATCTGGCTCTTCCGGTTCATCTGGATCTAGTGGAACATCTGGATCTTCCGGTACTTCCGGATCTAGTGGTTCAAGTGGCTCTTCCGGAACTAGTGGATCTTCTGGTACATCTGGTTCTTCCGGTACATCTGGATCTTCCGGTACATCTGGATCTTCCGGTACATCTGGATCTTCTGGTTCAAGTGGCTCTTCCGGTACATCTGGCTCTTCTGGTACATCAGGATCTTCTGGTACATCTGGTTCTAGTGGTTCTAGTGGTTCATCTGGAACTTCCGGTTCAAGTGGTTCATCCGGTACATCAGGATCTAGTGGTACATCAGGATCTAGTGGTACATCAGGATCTAGTGGTACATCAGGATCAAGTGGTACATCAGGGTCTAGTGGTACATCAGGATCTAGTGGTTCAAGTGGAACATCTGGTACAACACCAGCTAATCAAGTCTCTGGAACTGGATCTAGTCCTTACTTGACATATTGGTCATCACAAACTAATATATTATCAACTAAGCAACCAGCTACATTAGGTTTCTATTTTGATACTGGAACTGGTAATAAATATGCTATAAATGGTAATACATCAAGTGCGGCAGCCTTAACTATATTCTATTCTGGTACAGGTGTTTATCAAACACCACCATCTAATATAATATCCACAGCTGGACAAACTTCATTTTTGAGTCAAACTGATGTTGCTAATAATAACTTGTACTTCTTATCTAGCTCATATCAACATTTTTACTTTGGTCTAAATAGTGGAACAACACCTAATATAAGTGTACTAACACACAAATCTACTGCTGGTGGTGCTTTCTTCGAGTTCGCTCCGGATAATAATGGAGATTGGCCAGCTACTACTAATCACAAGGTTATAATTAGTAAGGGTGGTGTTAGATCTGGGTTTAGTACAACAGGTGGTGTTGCTAATTATAGCTTCCATGCTGGTAAGAAGAGTGACAGTACTTCTAATGGTACAATCGGTATTGATGGTAGAACAAGTGGTACCGTTGTTGTAACTGTTGCGTCAATAGCTGTTGATACTGTTGCTCACCCAAGTGATGTTTGGACTATGACATTACCATTATCATCTGGATCAGCAGGTCAATTCTTACAAACAGACGGTAGTGGTATTACAACTTGGGCAACTCCTGCTGGAGGTGGTGGTGCTGGTGTAACCGGTTCTGGTACGAGTCCTTATTTCCCAAGATGGACTGGAGTTTCAACACTTTCATCAACCTCTTCAATCTATCAAGGAACAGAGAAGATTGGTTTAATCGCAATGGCATCACCAGCGGCTGAAGTTCATATTGATAGAGGAACTGGAAACTCATCCTATATTAAATTCACAGCAGGTACTAATACTGGACAAACATCAACAGATGGTTTTGACATAGGTGTTCAAGGTAATGGTATAGCGGAGATTAATCAAAGAGAGAATAATGACCTTATAATCTATACAAATAATACTGAAAGAGTAAGAATCTCTGGTTCTACTGGATCATTTGAGTGGGGTGGTGCAGGTTTAGCATCAAGAATAAACGAATTCTCATTCGCACCTTGGTCTTACTTTGGTGGTACACAAGGTACAGCTGAGTATTCAAGAGTCGTTTCTGGTACTCAGACAACTTCTGCAACTATAACTGAGATATTCACAAATGCTGGTAGTAGTGCGGGTGGTGCTAGAATATCTGTACCTACCGGAAAACTTATGGGATTCAGTTGTGACGTTGTTGCTTATAACATAACAGCTGGTACATCTTATTATGTTAGACATAGAGGTTTGATTAGAAACTTGGCCACTACAGTGACTTTAGTTGGTAGTGTTACTACCGAGACTATTTATTCTAACTTTGCAGCTGGTTCTTCCGCGTCTGTTTCAGCTGATAACAGCAATAAAGCTTTAGCCATTAATGTTCAAGGAGTTGCTTCTCAAACAGTAAGATGGATGGCTACTACTGAGTTGTATGAATTAGGATTCACATAAAATTAACTATTTATTATGCCTTACATTGTAGAAGATACGGATGGTATTACTTTTGAGAGTGATATTTTTATTACACCAACTACTTTTAATTTTGGTACATCAAGTGATGTTGCTACTTCTCTAACTTGTAGTGTTTATATACAAAAAGGAGTTTCGTATATTTCTGGTAATTTATATACAAATTCTAATTTTCATGTAAATAATTCGGTTATTTTTCCGACTCAACTTCTAACTTCTGTGAGTGGTGGTGTATCAATTGTTACTAGTTCAGCAGATCATATAATAATTGCTAGTTTTTCTAGTGCTAATAGTAATGATATTTGGTTAGGTACTTCCTCTAGAATTGAAGGTAAAGAATTGATAATAAGAAGAGTGGATGGATCTACTGCTACTGTTACTATTAAGTCATCACAAACTGATATAGATGATGGACTTGTAGTAACTGGTATGGTATCACAACTGACACTAACTAGTACTGGTTATTATAGACTAGTAAGAATAGGTGGTTATTGGACCGTTATGACATGGGCATAAATAATTTAATAAATAGGTTATGAAGTATATTCTAAGTGGTGTAAATTCTGGTACTTTTTCAAGATTAAATGATGATACGGTAGTTTGGTCAAGCACTGCAAGTGGTGATTTATCGGGTGATGGATTAAACATACCTTTATTACAATTCAAGGGTAATAATATTGAAGTGAATGGTTTGTACATTGGTAATAGCTTTAGTTCAGGTAATTACTATGCTAATGGACCATGGTTTTGTAGCGATTCTATTATGTATAACTCAAATAGAATCACCACAACAACTATAACTAGGGGAACTAATTATCAAATAACTGATATTATAACAACACAGACGGTTCTTTTACCATCCAGTCCTAAAGTTGGTGATTATGTTTGGTATGAAAATCACAACTCTTCCGCTGGTAGATTTAATGTGACTCTTAATGGTAATGGAATAAGTATTAGGTCTTACACGAATAGTATAGTCACAAGTGTTTCCCAATTCGGACTTTTTCATTATGATGGTACCTATTGGAATCACTTATATGAACCTTAAAAATATAAATTAGTATGAACTTTAATAATCAAGATTATCTAAAATTTAACAGCTTGTATATATCATCTAATGGTAGAAGTGGTGGTATAGGAACTTATTCTAACTCTTGGGGATTTATTTGTGGATCTGTTTCTGTTAGTCTAACATCATCTACTGCTGGTGGTGTTTCAGCTTCTTTTGTTTATGCACCGAGAACAATTTCTATGTCAGGTAATACTACCTATAACCCAGGTACTAATTCTATTTGCTATATTAATAAAACAAACACGTCTAATCTACTACTAACTATAGCAACACCATCAAATGATGGTTTCTACTTAATCTTAAGAGTTATTTCTGCTACTTCCGGTACTGTTACAATTCAACCTTCTTCTACACAAACTCAAATACTTGAAAGAGGTTCGTCATCAAGTTTTGCTACAGCATCTGTTAGATTGAATGGTCTTTCATCTCCAACTTCAATAAAAATGGTTTATTTATCTAAAATGTGGTATGAGATATGATACTAAAAGATGATAGTTTATCAATTTACAATGATAAAATAATTACCGCTAGTGGTGATGAAGTTATGATGGATTGGGAAACACCAATCATGATTTCAATGGCTGAAGAAGTTTGTAGATTTGGTGGTGATATATTAGAAGTTGGTTTTGGAATGGGTATTTCCGCTAATGAGATACAAAAGAATAAAATAAAATCACACACAATTATAGAAATAAACTCAGGTATCTATAACACAGCAAAGGAATGGTCTCTAGATAAAAAAAATGTTAATCTAATAAATGATGATTTCTTAAACTATCTTAATTACACAAATGATAAGTTTGATGGAATATTTTTTGATCCCTATCCATCTGAACTTCTTGGAGTTGGGGATGACCATAATATATATGGAAAATTATTTTTTGATGGTTTAAAAAAATTGTGTAATGAGAATTGTAGAGTTGTTCCTTTTTTACCAGCTTGTAATAAAAATTTAGATTATTTAATTGATTATGTTCCGTTAAAGAGTATAGAGAGGATCAACATTGATTTACAAAGTACTGTGAGAACTCAATATTTTACTGGTAATAAGGCAAGTGTTTTTGTTTTTAATATATAATTTATGAGTTACTCAAAAGATTTAGAAATTAATGGTCAAATCTATAATTATAGATTTATAGTAGAAGGTAATAGTGATTATGAGACTGTTGTCATAACTAAAGATGGTTTAGTTTGTGGTAATTGGCTTGAAATCAATTATGATGATTTAAATATAGTATGTCAAGATATAATGGATCATATTATATTGGAAAGGCCGTATAAATTTTGTGTTTTTTCTGAAAATATTGACCTTTTTAACATTTACAAAGATTTCTGCCTACAAGTTTCTGAATTTTATACTGTTCGTGAAAGAGAAATGTTATCACCAGTGCGTTATTACGCATGTTTCTATGATAGAATTTAAGTTTGATTAATTAATATATACACTATGGAAATCAGAAAATATTTTGAATTTGTAAAAAGTGATTTTGATGCTATAAAATCATTCTATATTAAAGATGAGTTACCTCAAAAAGTCTGGGATGATTTTAAGATTAAAAAAGAAATCAGAGAACAATTGATAACTATTGGACAAGATTTTTTTGACAAAACAGAAATCGCAGCTGATGTCAAGGATATTGTTTTGTGTGGATCTCTTTGTAACTATAACTGGTCTGAGAAATACTCGGATTTTGATTTACATATAATTGTTGACTTTAATGACATAGACGATAACTATGAGTTAGTAGAACAGTTATGTGATTACGCAAAGAAAGTTTGGAATTCTCAACACAACATCAAAATAAAAGATTATGATGTTGAAGTTGCTATACAAGATGCTAATGATCTTAAAGAAGCTCTAAAAACTACAAGAATGGGTGGAGTTTTCTCCTTAATTAATGATAAATGGATTAAAAAACCAGAGAGAGTAGAGTTTGAGCCAGATGAGAAGTTAATTAAGGAAAAATCTAAATCTTTGATGATGAAAATAGACGATTTAGAAGAATACAAAGATGATTCTTATGATTTTGTAAAAGAGAAAATAGACACTGTGTGGAAGAAAATTAAAGATTTCAGAAAAAGTGGACTCGAGAGTGAAAGTGGTGAATTTTCAATTGGTAATTTAGTGTTTAAGTTACTTAGAAGAAACGGATACATATCTAAAGTTATGGATCTTAAAAAAGATTTATACGATAAACAATTTAAATAAATATGATTAAAGTATCAGAAATAGAAGAAATATTTAATGAAGTATTCGATAAAGAAGATGGTGTGGTTAGTTCAGTAGAATCTGTATATGAAAAACCTGAAGACTCCGATTTTCTGAAGCTAATAATATCTATACACGGTTTATTGACAGAAGATGTTTCTATTATACATACTAAATTTATATTTAAGTGTGATTTAGAGAAGAGAAATATCACAGATATGTCATTTATTTATCTTTATGATATAAATTGTGTCTATCATAAGATGGAGTTTCTAAATATTTTAGATCTTAAAAGAAAAATAGAAGATATTATTGAGTCAAATAATTTTGGACAAGATTTACAAATACTTTCTGATTTTATTGAAGCACCGGCGATGTTCTTGAATTACTATATGCGTAGAGCCAAGATTACAGACTATTCTATCTTTGATGTTGAGTATACTCCTAAGTTTAAGACAACACCTTGTGATAAAACTACTTTTGATTTTAAATTTAACATTAATAACAACTATGATATGGAACTATCTATTTCTAAAGTAGATAGACCTAGTGATGACGAGGATAATATAGATACTTATAAATTTCAGTTTAGATTTATGGATGAGATAGAAACTGTTGAGAGTGACACTCTAAAAAACTTTCACTTTTTTATTGGAAATAATATAGCAAAAATTTTAGACAGAAAATTAAAGAATAAGTAATGAAACACCTAACTAAGTTTATTAATTATTTAAATGAGTCTGTTGAGAATATCGTTGATTTATCTAAGGAAGATTTAGATGATTTACTACTACCAATTACAGATTTAGGTATTAGTTATACTTTCTCAGAATCAAGAGTAATAACATCTGGTGAATTTTCTGGTTATAAATCAATGAATATAAACTTTAGAAACTCTTTTCAATTAGGAGAAGCTGGTGGTTACACCGAACAAATAATTGACACAAAATTTTGGGAGTTTTTAGAAGAACTGATATCTCTTAAAAATCGTTTAGAAAGTACGAGAGTTTCGATTAATACCAACTGGAGACATAATATAGTTGTTACTTTTATACAAAAGACTAGGGTTGAAGGTGACATATTTTTAATTCAACAACTTTATAACGAAATGAATAAAAGAACAAATGCTTCTAAAAGTGATTTTAGTAATGGTATGACTAAGAAATTAGATAAGGATAATTTAACAATTACTGTTAATTGTAGTGGAAGTTTAGATTCAGCATCATACACTGATAGAAAGTGGAATGGTCTTTTCAGAGGAATAGATTTTTCTAAATTCAATGTTGAAAAAGAAGTCACGGAAGATAGATGGGGAACTAAATCTGCGGCGGTTACGATTACCATAAAAAAGTAATCTGTAAAAAATCCACTCAACTTTTTTTGTTTTATTCCATATTATATATACATTTGTAAAAATAATTAACACTTGGGGATGTCTTAGAATTGATTTGCAGACTGGTGGTAATTATGCAGGTACCGGGTGGTTAAATGTCCGGTTAATAAATTAGGTAACAAATTTGTAAACGGCAACGTTAATGAAGTAGGAACTCGTGAAGATTTAGTAGCGGCTCTACAAAACAACATGCTCTTGGTAGAAGAGCCTTCTATGGTCTAATCGACTATTAGATGTACCAAAAATTCTCCACCCTGAATCACACAGGTTTATCAAATGTGAGACAGTTTTTTGTTACTGATTAGAGTCTGTCAAAAAAAGTAAATACTTTGTAAGTTTAGAGAAACTTTCTAAGCCTGTGAATGAGTAGTTATTAACAACTGAAAAAGACACGTTGGGCAGTACAACGTCATCTCCACAAATGTCCACCTTTCGAGGTGGACTTTTCATTTTAAACAATTTATAATATTTAGATATAAAAAGTATGATAACTAAGTTTCAAGGTCGTTGGTTTTTTTTGTCTAATTTTTATCCATGTGAGATAGAACATAAAGGTATTAAATATCCATCAGTTGAACATTACTATGTTGCTATGAAAGTAACTGAAATTCAGTTGTTAAATGGTGTTCATTATACCGCTGGTGACTTTAGAGAGTTGTTGTGTAAAGTTAAATCCCCTGCGGATGTTAAGAAATTGGGACAAAGATTGAAAGTTAGAAAAGACTGGGAAGAAAAGAAGCTTGATTTTATGAAATTTGCTATAAAAGAAAAATTTAAAAACGAAGAGTTGTCTCAGTTGTTATTACAAACAGGTAGTATGCCTATTGTAGAGAATAATTGGTGGCATGATAATTTTTGGGGTTCTTGTTCATGTCCTAAGTGTGGTGATAAGGGTCAAAATAATCTAGGTAGATTATTGATGGAAACTAGAGATTATCTAAGACAACAAAATAGTAGACCATCACTAGAAGAAGAAATTAAAAATAAATTAAAATAATATAAATGGCTGTAATTTCGTATTTTGGAGGCAAGAGTTCCTCTGTATTTCAAGAGTTAATTAATAGTAAAATTCCTAAATCGGGAATTAAAACCTATATAGAACCTTTTTCCGGTTCGATGGGAACATATATGGATGATGATAATCTAAAATTTGATGTGGTTATCTACAATGATAAAAATCGTCATCAGGTGAACTTATATAAGTGTGCATCTGAACCAGAAACCTTTGTTAAGTACTTGGAAAGACTAAAAGAAACTCTATTAAAAACAGATGAAACAGATCCTCTAAAAAAGTGGGACTTCTATAAAGAAATCTATAAGAAATATCAAAAAAATGAGTTTTTAGATAATATGGATTTTGAGATTGGTGATTTTAAGAAAGCTTCAATTTATGCCTTCTTAATTACATCAGCTCATAATTCTGTTTATCCAAGAGGTGCTGGATTTAATGGATACAAAAAAGACAAAGACAGGTTAAAGTTAGATGTTCTTATTGATAAATTAAAAAAAAACAAATACACAAATAAATTAAAATCTATCTCAGAGTTTAATAATATTGATTTTGAGGAACTAATTAAAAAACATGATTTTGAGGATACTTATCTTTATTTGGATCCACCATATGCTAGATTTAATGAGGATAAAGGGGAAGATGATGCCAAAAGATTATTTTGGTATGGTGCTGATACTGATGGTGTTTTTGGACCGGCTTCTCACAGAAGATTGTTAGAATTGTTAAAAACAACAAAGTGTCGTTGGTCCCTTTCTTACTATTATTTTCCACTTTTGGAGGAGTTATTACCAAGAGATCAATATGTTTGGACAGAGAAAGAAGTATTTAGAAGTTCGGCTCAGGGTGGAAATAATTCTGATACCAAAAAGGAACAAGCTAAAGGTGTTGAATTACTTATAATGAATTACGATCCTAAAACCGGTGAGAAATTATGAGTAAATCAATAAGTAATACATTTCAAGTTACTAGTCCTAGTGGATCAAATTCCTTACATATTGATTCTGATGGAAATACAGTTGTTAATAAGTTAGTCTTATTAGATGAAAAGACTGGTATTAAGTGGCAAATTAAAATATCAGATGGTGAGTTAATAACCGAGCCATTGGAACTAGAAGATAAACGAGAATTTAAGATTAGAAAGTTATTAAATAATGAATGAGCATTTAGATAGAATATTCAATTTAGGTTTTTGGATAACATTAAATTGGAACGAAGATTTTAGTGTCTATTATAACGCAAACGATGTTATTCCAGCGACAGCACATGCTGTTGGAGTAATGAGTTGTTCATATTATAAAAGTAAATCAAATCCATACACATATGAAGAAATGGTTGAAGTTTGTTGTGATTTATTTTATTCTTGGTATAATAAAAATCTAAGTGTCATTAAAGAATTTGATAATTTATATAATCAAGATTCATTACATAAACTCGAAGATACTTGTTTAGGAGATGTCACTAAAGTAGTTATTAGAGAATTAAATTTAACAGATTTGTTTGGCTTAGATGAATAAAAAAACCTCAGATTTCTCCGAGGTTAATTATTTAGAATGGTGCTTCATCATCATATAATCCTTCATCATATAAGAAAGAAAAAACAACCTGTGGTCTACTTTGTTTTTCTGATTTGTCATAACTGTCATACATTTCTACTTCTGAGTCATATTGAGCTAATATATCATTTTTTAGTTTTTTTGCTACCTCAAATACTTTTATAAAATCTTTTAAGGTTTCCCTTCTTCTTAATTTACAAGTTATCGTAATATCCATTTTATGATTAACCACCTCAACATCTTCTATTCCTGAGTTTCTAAACATACTTCGTAATAGATACATTAAATGTTGCATGTCATCTTGTGAGATATCATCGTCTTCATCATCATATGTAGTTGAATCGTCATCATAATCGTACTTATCATAATCGTCATCATAATCGTCTTTTTTAGACTTGTTTATTTTGTCATTCATCCAAGCGTCATCATCTTTTCTTAGATTAAAGCCTGACATATAGTAATCATCATCATTCCAGGTATCATCGTCATCCCATCTTGATTCGTCTTCGAATATTTGTTTATACTTTTTTAGTTTCATTATTTTAATTCTATTTTTACAAAAGTATCAATTAAAGTTACTTGAGAGTCAATTTTATGTTTGTTACACACATTTTGTAGTAAGATAAGATTATCATAAATTGATTCAATATCACTATCATCAAGATCTACTCTTATATAAACTTTATCGTCCATTCCTACAACTTTTGTAGGTAATCCATAGACTGTTTTTTTAACTTCATCTATGACATTTTTGTGTTTTCTTAAAACCTCAGAATTTATACCTGCTTTTCTAACTACAGGTAAACTATTCCAATCTACTTTTAGACTAGCTTTTGCTAATCTATCCAAAAACGATATATTCTGTAATTCTCTTCCAGTGTGTTCATTTTCGTATCCAACAGATATATTAGTACACTCTGGTATATCATCCATAAATGATGCTGAGTCTGTGTAAATACCGGTTGTATCTAGTGATAGACTTAAACCACCTTTATTAAACTCTCTACATAAAGCTGAACCAAACTCATTTGAACAACATTGTCTTCCAAGTTGGTGTGTAATAACAGAACCAGTTCTTCTTCTGTCAAAAGAAACACACTTTTTTATTTCTTTTAGATAAGGAGTGGTATCAAATGAACCAGCTAAAGCATTTGATCCAATACCACCTCTTTCTTCACCGATGAAGAAGTAATAAAGACCTGGAATATTATGAGCCATCATATATAACATCACTGTTACACCTGCTTTATCATCAGCTCCAAGGATTGAAGAACCATCAGTGTAGATAATTTCATCACCATTTTGAGTTCTTGAGTAAAGATTTGTTACTTTTTGTTCTCTATCTGCTGTATCTAAGTGAGAAGTAAACATAACTTTTGGATTTTCACCAATTATTTTATAGTAGTTACCAAATTGGTCTTCTTCCAAAGGTGGTAAATATTTTAATACTTCTTTTTCGTGTCTACAGTCCGAAAAGTGAGGGTAAGTTTTTTGTGTTAATGATAAAAAAGTTGACCTAACATCTTTAGGATCGTAAACATACTCTTTCTTTTCTATTTTATTTACAGAAGGAGAAGTGGTAGATTGTCCTTTTGATAATGATGTGTAGTCATTTGAGAACTCTGAAATATCTTCTTGTGTGAATAAATTCTTGAAGTAGTATCTTATAAACTGACCTATTTTCATAGGTGTTTTTTTACCACCAACTGAAACATCAAAATGATAGTCTTTTGTAGATACGTCCACATCGGTTATTTTTAGACCGTTGAAATATTTAGAACCCGGTTCACTCATATACATTAACTCAAATGCAATATATGAATCATTATCTTCTAATTCCTTAAATAGTTTAAGTATTTTCTCTGAGAATTTTATCCTTGGTAGTTGTTCACTCATCTTTTCTTTACTTTTTATATAGAGTATATATTAAAATCAAATAATTATTTCCTCTGAATTATTATAATCAACTCTTACCTGACCATCGTTCATTCCGGGTTCTTTCTTTACGAATCTAGCTTGGCAGTAGACAACCGTAATATTATTCTCTCTACTTGCTTTACTATTTCTTTTAGCTAATTCAGCTGCGTACTTAATTATTTCTGGAGTTGGTAAATTTTCTCTTACTCTAATTACAACATGACTTCCTGGATGTCCTTTGACATGCATCCATATATCTTCATTTTCTGCTGTATTAAATGTTAGATAATCATTTGACTTAGCATCTCTTCCAACATAAATTGTGAATCCAAAAAACTCTTTTTTCTGTATATTTGGAAATTTATCCTTTTTAGACTCATTAAAATTATTATATCTTTTAATCATATTGTATATATTAAATTATTTAAAACAATAAAACCCTCATATGAGGGTTTTATTTTATTATTTCATTGTATAATTAAATATCAATAGATTCTGTAGAGAACTCACCGAATCCGTCAGCACTAAATGTTAAAGATAATGTTGTAATACCACCAGCCCAAGTTGAACTATATTCGCTATTTGAGAATGTGAATCCTAATGTTCCAAGTGATGCTCCGGTAACTTTTGCATCATTTCCATTGTAGTATTTTCCTGTGTTAGCAGGTGCTGTAAATGTTAGAGTATTTCCAGAAACTGAAGATGTAACCCCAGCTGGAACTGCACTTACGTTAGCTCTTAACGTAGATACTGCATCTGCGATACTTTGAGTAGAAGAGAATGTATATCCACCTGCTCCGAATACTGGAACTGGACCAGGCCATAAAGATATCTTCACATTTGTTTTAGTTGCTCCACCAGATGCAGTTCCAGAGAACTCAAATTGAACAGTTGCTGGAGTAAAAGTCGCTGTTGATGGTAATCCACTAGATGTAGCTCCCTCAATGTTTGCTGAAAAGGTAAATGAACTATTATTATAGTATCCATCAGACAAAGATATTGTTTGTGCGGCTGTTAATCCACCAATGCTTATTGTAGATGCTCCTCTTAATCTAAGAGCAGTGATGTCTAATGTTACAACATCAGTTGAACTGTTATAACTTACCGAGTTAATATTTACGTAGGGTCTTGACATATTTTTATTTCTTATTTTTACTTATATATTTCTTTTTAAAACTCATTTTTTTCCTTTTTTCTTTATTTACTAAACTTTATAGCAAAAAAAAAGACTCGTTTCCGAGTCTTTTTTTTTAAGATTATATATCTTAGTTAAGGAAGCCAGCAGCATCTTTAACTTTGATAGTCATAAACTGCTTTTGTGGGAACCAACCAACTTCAGCAA
>JACCDX010219511.1_pt1 | contig 12718 bp, 10 predicted proteins | sample 7449681 | NCBI WGS metagenome assembly JACCDX01 (sample SAMN15323450, study PRJNA562643) | freshwater metagenome | isolation source: river surface water | place: USA:Blue River Watershed | collected 2017-08-18
CGCAAGACACCCCGCAGCTGACGGGGGCGATGTTCCGGAGCAGTATCGTCTACCACAGCGGGGGAGCAGGCATGCGCGGCGCAGGACAACAGGCAGTGATGCTGGCCCTTCTGGCGCTGCTGATGGCGTGTTCCTCCGGCAGCGATGCTCCTCTTTACCGCCCATCCGGCGCTCCAGCCTGGATTCCCCCGCCTCAGACCCCGTTTGCCGATTACATCCGTGAGAACGAGGCGCGCATCCGCCAGGCGCTGGCCGCGCATCACTACGCCGCCAGCGCCGAGCCTTTCGGCGCGGGCTATCCGCTGGAACGTGCGGTGGCCATGCGAGCGCCCTATGAGTTGCGCAATGCCGCGGCGCAGTGTCCTGCAGGGACAGAGCGCGCCGGTTTCCTGCTGATTCATGGACTTACCGACTCGCCCTATCTGCTGCGCGGGGTCGCCGAGTCCCTGCTGCAGGCTTTCCCCTGTGCGCTGTTGCGCGGTGTGCTCCTGCCCGGGCATGGCACCGTGCCCGGTGACACGCTGGACATGCGGCACGAAGACTGGCTGCGCGTCACCGAGTACGGCGTGGAGAGTTTCCGCGGCGAAGTCGACGGTCTCTACCTGGTCGGGTTCTCCACCGGCACCTCGCTTTCCGTGCGCTATGCCGCAGAGCACCCGCAGGACACTTTGCTGCGCGGGCTGCTCATGCTCTCGCCCGCGCTGGCCGCCCGCAGTGAATCTGCCTGGCTTTCGCCCTATGCGCGCTGGTTCACCCCCTGGCTGGGCCGGGATGCCGAACGCGATGCCGCCCGCTATGAATCCTTCTCGATGAACGCGGGGGCGGAGTTCTACCTGCTCACTCGCGAGCTGAGCGATCCCGACTTTCCTCCGCTGCAACTGCCAGTGTTCATGGCGGGCAGCGGCGATGACACCACGGTGAACATGGAGGCCGCGCGGGAGTTCTTCTGCAGCAAGACGCCCGCGCAGTCGCGCCGCATGCTCTGGTACAGCGCGCAGGCCACGGGCAGCGCGCCGGCCGCGACCTGCGAGGGGATGCAGGTGGTGGCGGCCGAAGCGCCGCAGCAGCGTGTCTACAGCCTCTCCCATACCGCGATTTCCGTTGCGCCCACGGACCCGCACTATGGGCTGGATGGCGCGTTCGCCCTGTGCGGCCACTTCCGCGACACTGACTACGAGACCTGCCGTCAGGACCCGGGCGCCACGGTCTACGGCGAGCGCAATCTGGGGGAGGGAGGGCGTTACGAGGGTCGACTGGTCCGCCGCGGCTCCTTCAACCCGCATTACGAGGCCATGCTTGCCGACATGGTGTGCTTCATTCAGGGCGAATGCTGATGGAAGCCTTCTACTTCTCGCCGATGCTGCTGGGTGTCAACCTGATCCTCGCCATCGCGATCGCGGCCACTGCCTTGTGGTTCATGGCGCGTCCGCTGCCAGGTCCCGCCTACTGGATGGCTGGCAGCTGGCTGTTGGTGGCGGGCGTGCTGCTGTTCTTCCTGTTCGTGCTCACCCGCAACCCGCTCGTCAATGTGTTCGCCAATACCCTGCAGTTGACCGGCGAAGCCGTGCTGCTGCTGGGCGTCTTCCGTTTTCTGGGGCGCCCTCTGCCCTGGTGGATCGTGCCCGCCAGCGCCGGCCTGATCATCATCGTCAACACCCATTACTGGATGACCGGCGGGAATTCCGACTTCCTGATGCTGGTGTACTCGCTCATTGCCGGCCTGCTGCCGCTGCAGGCGGTGTATGTGCTGCTGTGTCATCGCGATGAGCCTGCCACGCGCCCCGCCAGCCTGCTGGTGGGAATCTGCCTGGCGCTTTACTCCCTCGTGACGCTCGCACGCGCGTGGTTCGCCGGCCAGGGCTGGTTGCAGGCTGCACCCTATGAACAGCCTTTCGAATCCTTCGGCTACCTGCTGCCCTACAACTTCGCGATTCCGGCACTGGTGATGGGCTTCATCGGCATGGTGCTGATGAGCATGCAGCGCATCCTCGCGGCCAGTCGCGCCAATGCCGAGCAGGCCAGGCAGAACGCACTGCGCTTCGAGCGTCTGCTGAATGTGAGCAGTGCCGGCGTCGCCGTGATCAAGGATGGTCAGTTGACGGACGCCAATGTTCAGCTGGAGGCGCTGACAGGCCGCAGCCGCGAGCATCTTCTGGGACTGAGTGTCGAAGAGCTGTTTCCGCGTCGCGCGCGCGGCAATCTGCCCATGCTTCTGCACCAGGCGGACGGTTCTCTGGTGGACATCGACGTTCGCCGTCAGGACGGCAGCAGCTTTCCCGCCGAAGTGCGCATCGTTCCCTTGAACGAAGAGGGACCTGGTGACGTGGTGGTGGAGCTGCGCGACATCAGTCACCACCGGGAACTGGAGGAAGAGCTCAAGCGGCTGGCGACCGTGGACCCGCTCACGGGAGCGCTCAATCGCCGCTCCTTCAACGAGTTGTTCGCCCGCAGCCTGAAGCAGACACTGCGCCAGCGCTCTGCCCTGTGTCTGGCGGTGCTGGATCTGGATCACTTCAAGATCATCAACGACGTGCAGGGCCACCAGGCGGGTGACGACGCCTTGCGCCAGTTCAGTCAGATGTGTCTGCGCGAGGCACGCGCCACTGACATCTTCGCCCGTTTCGGCGGCGAGGAATTCGTGCTGGTGATGCCGGACACCGACATCGACGGCGCGAAGATCATCCTGCAGCGTCTGCTCGATGGTGCCGGGCGGCTGTCCATGTGGGGTGCCAGAGGGGCGTTCAATTGCCAGGTCAGTGCCGGCGTGGCTGCACTGCGCGAAGGGGACACACTGGACAGTCTGCTGCAGCGCGCCGACCGTGCGCTCTACATGGCCAAGGACAAGGGCCGCAACCGCGTGGAGGTCGCCGACTAGTCCGGCGTCTGCTCGCGCAGCACCATGTGCGGCTTGCAGGCAATGTAGTGGCGGCGGAAAGTCTCGAAGTAGGTCTCCAGAGCCTGTGCAGCAGGCAGGTCCCCCCCAAGAGCCAGCACGGCGGCTGCCACCTCGGCGGTACACAGCTGATGCTTGTGCACGGCTTCGCGCAACTGATAGCGCGACCCTTCCTCGGGCTCGATCCCCAGCACCGGCAGATCCTGCAGATACTCACTGCGAAACATCTTGCGGGCCTCGCGCCAGGTGCCATCGAGCATCACGTACAGCGGTGTGCGCCCCGCAGCGATGCCAGGCAGTTCGGCGGGGCTGGCGATGCAGCGCTGCGGCTCGGCGTACTGGCTGGGGAAGACGACGATGGGCTGGTAGCGCGGGTCGGCGAGCAGGCCCAGCAGGGCGGGGTCGTGCTGAGTGCGGTCCCACAGGAAGGCATGATTGTCCTGCACCACATCGCAGACCAGGCGCCCGGTGTTGGTGGGCTTGAAGGCTTCCCCCCAGTACAGCAGGAAGCAGAAGGCACTGCCGGCCAGCGGCTGCGGGCGTTCGCTGCAGATGCAGCCCCGTTGCGGCAGCAGACAGTCAGGACAGCGCACCACCTTGCTGCCGCGAGCCAGGAACGGACGATGAGGCTTGGCGAGTTCGCGCTCGCGCACGGCCATGATGGAATTGCGGTGTGTGGGATTGGTCACGAAGGCTGTCCTGTAGCGGGGGAGATCAGCGTGCTGCGGGGTCGAAGTTGACGCTGAGCCACTGCGTGCTGCCGTTGAAGTTCAAAGTCTGCACGCGGCCGTCGCGCTCGATGTTCACCAGGTTGTTCTGCTGGGGCCACAGCTCGCGCAGCGCGTCGTGGATGACGCCGAGCGAAGGCAGGTCGGCGGGAATCGGCATCTCCTGATAGACCCACAGGAAGGGCCCGTCGATCTCCTGGCCGACATACTGCAGAGGCAGAGGATTGCCCGCGCTGCCCAGCAGGCTGAAACGCTCCTGGACATAGTTCGCGAACTGTTCGCGCGCAGGCACCGAAGCAAGCAGATCCGCCTCGGGGTCGAACAGCGCGCGCACGGCATGTTCCGCATCGTGCAGCACGAAGCGGTGCATGACTTCCAGATTGCCGCTGCGGGCATTGAACAGCACCCTCGTCAGCGCGGCTTGTTGCTGGTGGGCGGCGGCTCCGGCGTTGGCCAGCATGAGGGTCAGCGCCAGCAGGGCCCGGACAGCCGCACGATGCGACAGACTCACGGTGTCACGGCCTCCACGTCGCTCCCGGCTTGCGCCGCGTCCGCGTCGGATTTGAGCTCCGTCTTGATGTCCTGCATCAGGTCGCGGCCGGTGAGCCCGCCACTGCCCTCTGCCTTGAAGGCTTCCACGCGCGAGGGGATCAGTCGGCGCGGGTAGTGATTGTTCTCGATGTCGACGTCCGCCGTTTCCCAGTACGGGTCCACCACGATGCTGGCCACCGGCTTGTCGGCCACGATCAGCTTGCGCACTCGTTCCGGGCTGCGGCGCCAGATCTCGGCCGGGATGTAGATGTCTTCGGTGCTGGCGTCCTCGTAGGTGACGCCCAGGATGATCGGCATCACCAGACCGCCGAGATTGGCGAACTCCAGCACGTAGTAATGCCTGTCCTCGGCGATGGCCCGCTCCAGCGCCTGCCGCTCCCAGTCCTCCAGGCCCTCGAGGAAGTCGTTGTAGGCATTGCGCTCCTTGTTGGTCACGGTGAAGCGGTCGTTGTCGTCGTAGAAATCGCGCACGTCCGGATTGCGCTCCACCCAGGTCTGCAGGCCGGCCTCGGCATTGCGTTGCACGAACAGCGATTCGGGCTTCGCGGCGTCCTCCTGGCGGCGACGCTCGTAGTCGATGTCAGGGTTTTCCGTATCCAGCCGCATCTCGAACACGCGCTCCAGCGCAATGTCCACATGGTCGGTGGTGTAGAACCAGCCGCGCCAGAACCAGTCCAGATCGATGCCCGATGCCTCTTCCATGGTGCGGAAGAAGTCCGCCGGTGTCGGTCGCTTGAACATCCACAGGCGGGCATATTGCTGGAACGCGAAGTCGAAAAGTTCGCGACCCATGATGGTCTCGCGCAGGATGTTGAGCGCGACAGCCGGCTTGGAGTAGGCATTGGGCCCGAGGCGCGAGATGCTGTCCGACTGCGTCATGATCGGCACCTGGTCCTGGGAGCGCATGTAGTCAGTGATGTCGCTGGGCTCGACGCCCCAGGGAATGTCCGGGTCCCATTCGCGTCCGGCCACGCCGTCGAGGAAACTGTTCAGGCCCTCGTCCATCCAGGTCCACTGGCGTTCATCGGAATTGACGATCATGGGGAAGTAGCCATGGCCGATCTCGTGAATCACCACCCCGATCAGGAACTGCTTCTCGGCCAGCGAATAGGTGCGGCTGCCATCGTCCTGCAGCGTGGTGCGCGGCCCGTTGAAGGTGATCATCGGATATTCCATGCCGCCGACGGGCCCGTTGACCGACTGCGCCGTGGGGTAGGGATAGTCGAAGGTGAAGCGCGAATACACGTCCAGCGTGTGGATGATGGCTTCGGTGGAATAAGTGGACCACAGCGGTTCGCCTTCCTTGGGATAGAAGGACATGGCCATGACGAAGGGGCGCACCGTGCCGCCCTGCTGATAGCCCTTGGCGTCCCAGATGAACTTGCGCGAGGACGCCCAGGCGAAGTCACGCACGTTCTGCGCCGAGAAACGCCAGGTCTTGGTCTCGGCGGTGCCTTCGCGCTCGTTCTCCAGCGCCTCCTGCGGTGTGACGATGAACACCGGCCGCTGCGCCGTCTCGGCCGCCGTGAGGCGCGCGCGCTGTTCTGCCGTCAGCACCTGGGCAGGGTTGTTGAGCACGCCGGTGGAAGAGACGATGTGGTCGGCTGGAACCGTCATTTCCACTTCGTAATCGCCGAACTCCAGCGTGAACTCGCCACGGCCCAGGAATTCCTTGTTGGTCCAGCCTTCATAGTCCGTATAGGCCGCCAGGCGCGGAAACCACTGCGCCAGCAGGAAGATGTCGTTGCCGCCCTCGCGCGCGTCGTCGGGGAAGTGCTCGTAGCCACTGCGGGCCGACACGGCATCTTCCTCCACGATGTTGAACGCGAAGTCGAGATTGAACTGGGTGCTCTGGCCACTGCGCAGAGGCGTGTTCAGGTCGATGCGCATCAGGGTGCCGACGATGGTGTAGTCGAGCGCATTGCCCCGGCTGTCGCGGACATTGCTGATCTCGTAGCCCATCGCCACATCCGCCATGGCCTGCTGTCGGCGCAGTTCGTCCAGGCTCAGGCGGGCCGGACTGTCGAGGGAGCCGGCCTCGACGACGGGCCCGCGGCGGCCGACACCTCCGAAGTCCTCGCTCATCTCGGCCATGGAATCCGTTCGGAAGATGTTCTGATCCAGTTGCAGCCACAGGTAATTCAGCGTGTCCGGCGAGTTGTTCTGATAGCTCACGCCCTGGGTGCCGGTCAGGCGGCGATTCGCCTCGTCCAGTGTGGCGCTGATGCGGTAGTCCACCTTCTGCTGCCAGTACTCGTGTCCGGGCGCGCCGGCGGCATTGCGCCAGTCATTGGCAGTGGGCAGGGATTCATCGAGCTGGCGGAACTTGTCCTCAAAATCGCCCTTGGTCTGGCGAATGGGGTCGGCCTGCGCGCCGGTGCACAACAGCAGGCTGCCGGCAAGCGCCAGGCTGCACGTGGACAGGTGTCGAACGAGGCGGGGCAGTGTCATCGAGGAGACTCCGGCTGGGACGCGCAGACAGGCGCAAGGCTGTGAAAGTGCTCGGATAATAGCCCGGGAATCGGCCTCACTGGAATCGCTATTGCGTTGTCCGGGGGTTTTTAATGCACGGGGGATAAGGGTAGTATCCGCGCTCATTCCCGCGGAAAGGCGGGGCCACTGCGAGCCGGAGACCAGGATGCAGGACAACGTGACACCCGATGCGACCGAGGCCGTCGCCCCCGCGCAGGAGCAGCACTCCCTCTGGCTGGCACTGGTGCCCTTGGCGGTGCTGTTCGCGTTGCTCGGCTACAACGTGGCCGTGTATGGCGACAACTCTCTGGGCGGCGCGAATCAGACTGCCTTGATCCTGGCGGCGGCCGTGGCTGCAGCCATCAGTCTGCGTCTGGGCACGCGCTGGGAAGTGATTCAGGAAACGATCCTGGAAAACATCCGCGCCGCCACCCCGGCCATTCTGATTCTGCTGATGGTGGGCGCTCTGGTCGGCACCTGGCTCATCGGCGGCATCGTGCCGACGATGATCTATTACGGCCTGCAGATCTTCAATCCGGCCATCTTCATCTTCAGCTGCTGCCTGCTGACAGGCATCGCGTCCGTCGTCATCGGGAGTTCCTGGTCCACCTCGGCCACACTGGGGGTGGCCCTGATCAGCATCGGGTACACTCTGGGCTTCAATCCGGGGCTGGTGGCAGGGGCCATCATTTCGGGGGCCTATTTCGGGGACAAGCTCTCGCCCTTGTCAGATACCACCAATCTGGCTTCCGGCGTCACCGGGGTGGATCTGTTCACTCACATCCGCTATCTCACGCTGACGACCGTTCCTTCGATTCTGATCACGCTGGTGTTCTACCTCATCGTCGGCTTCGTGCTGGGCACGCCCGACGCCCAGGAGAGCACCACGGCGCAAACCCAGGCGCTGCTGGCGGAGAACTTCGCGCTCAGTCCGTTCCTGCTCATCGTGCCTGCCGTCGTCATCTACCTGATCGTCAAGCGCGTGGCCGCGCTGCCGGCCCTGTTCGTCGGCGTGCTGCTGGGCGTTGCCGCCGCCCTGTTGCTGCAGTATCCGCTGCTGCAGGAGCTGACAGCCACCTACGGCAACATCTATCAGGTGATCATGCAGGCGATCTATGGCGAGATCGGCGTGGTGAGTGGAAACGCGGTGCTCGATGAGCTGCTGACTTCCGGCGGCATGGCCGGGATGCTGGACACCATCTGGCTGATCATCACGGCCATGGCCTTCGGTGGCGTGATGGAGGCCTCGGGCTTCCTGCAGAAGATCACCCACACCTTGATCAGTCGCGTGCATGGCACGGGAGGTCTGGTGACGGCCACCGCGGGCACCTGTCTGCTCACCAATGTCTCGGCCTCCGACCAGTATCTGGCCATCGTGGTGCCAGGGCGCATGTTCACCCGGGCTTACAAGGAGCGCGGGCTGGCGCCGCAGAATCTGAGCCGGACGCTGGAAGACTGTGGCACCGTCACCTCCGTGCTGGTGCCATGGAACACCTGTGGGGCATTCCACGCGGGGGTGCTCGGTGTCAGCACGCTGGCGTATGCACCCTGGGCCCTGTTCTGTCTGATCAGTCCATTCATGACGCTGCTGTTCGCGTGGGCGAACATCCGCATCGCCAGAGCCTGAGACTGAATGGCCGCTATTCGCGGCCGAAGAGGCGGGAGTCGAGGCTGGCCGGCCCGGGTCCGCGGGCGAAGATCAGGAAATACACCATGAAGTACATGGCCGCCAGTTCGCCATTGTTGATGGTGGGAAACCATGCGGCGTGCGCCGTCACATAGGCCATCACCATGAGGATCGCGGCCAGCAGGGCCACGATGCGGGTGAAGAGTCCGAGCACCAGCAGCGCTCCGCCGAACAGCTCGATCACGGCGGCGATCCAGAGCATGTTGATGCCGAGATCGATGCCGAAGAAGTCCATGCCGCCAAGCATCGGCTGCGCGTTCTCACCATAGAGCTTGGCCCAGCCATGGGTCATGAACATCGCACTGCTCAGCACGCGCAGCAGCAGCCAGGCAAACCCCTGGCACTCCTCTGCGAGGCCTTCAATGAAGTCTGTCATCGTCTAACTCCCTTTATGGATGTTGTTCTTTGGTTAAAAAACGATCAGCGACTGCATCATACTCCTTGTTTCCATGCTGTCTAGAAAAGTTGAACAAAAAATGACCAAGCCCGTGTTGATCATGAAGACAGGCGAGACTCTCGCGCCCTTGCGGGCTCGTGGCGAGGATTTCGAGGATTGGATAGCCGCGGGGCTGGGTCTGGAGTCCGCGCAGCTGAGCATCCGCCATGTGGCCCGAGGGCAGGCGCTGCCAGACGTGAGCGCTGTGGCAGGCGTGGTGATCACCGGCTCGCCGGCCATGTTGACCGACGCAGCGCCCTGGAACGAGATCGCGGCGCAGTGGCTGCGCCAGGCGCTGCAGCGCGAGCTGCCGGTGCTGGGCATCTGCTACGGCCATCAGTTGCTGGCCCATGCCAGTGGCGGCCGTGTCGACTACCACCCGCTGGGGCGGGAGATCGGGACGGTGGCGGTCACTCTCGCGCCTTCAGCGCGCGGGGACGACTTGCTGGGCGACCTGCCGGCCTGCTTCGCGGCACACACCACGCATTCCCAGTCCGTGGTGCAGCTGCCGCCCGCTGCAACGCTGCTGGCATCCAGCGCCCACGACAGGCATCAGGCCTATCGCGTCGGGCCATGTGCCTGGGGCGTGCAGTTTCATCCGGAGTTCTCGGCGCAGGTCATGCAGACCTATGTGCGGGAGCGGCAGCAGGCGTTGCGGGAGGAGGGCTTCGATGTCGACGCCCTGCTGCGCGACGTGCAGGAGACGCCGGCAGCGAGCGGGGTGTTGCGGCGCTTCGCCGTCTTGTGTGGCTTCTGATCAGGACGTTGTCGCGTCGTTGATCAGATTCACCAGCTCCGACACGGTGCGCGGCGTCGGCACCAGACGGCCGTCCACGAACAGCGTCGGGGTGGCACGCACGCCGGAGCGGGTGCCGCTGCGCTGATCGCTGCGGATCTTCTCGATCAGCGTCTCGTCTTCCAGGTCTGCTCGGGCCTGCTCCAGGTTCAACCCTAATTGCGTCAGATAGCCCTCGAACTCGGCTTCCACGTCGGTCAGGCCCGACCAGTAGGCCTGGTTGATGAACAGCAGGTCGTACATTTCCCAGAACTTGCCCTGGCGGCCAGCGGCCTCGGCATAGGTGGCGGCACGCCAGGCGTGGGGATGCGTGCCGGTGAGCGGGTAATGTCTGAACACCATCTGGGTGCGGTCGCTGATGCTGTTCCACGCTTGCGCGAGGAGCAGGTGCTCATTGGCGCAGGCCGGACACTGGAAGTCGGCGTAGACCACCAGCTTGACCCCCTGGGCATTGCCTCGGGTGTGGTCGGCCTCGGAAATCTCGACCGGCGAATACGTCGGGCCCTGGGAGAGCAGGGCGTAGAACACGAGAATCACCAGCAGAGGGGCAAGCACCATCATGGCGATGCGGCTGATCAGCTTCTGCCTTGCGGTGCGCTGTTCCGCCGAACGCTGCTTGGCTTCACGGATGCGGCGTTGTTCTTCACGTTTGTTCATCGATTGGAGACCTGTGGCTGCGCGGGCAGGCACCCGCGATGACGTGGAAACGAGCCGGCACTATAAAAGAATTCGGCAGGCAAACCAACGTGGAAGCTGCTTAAACGGCGAACAGGTAACCGACCTTGAAGCCGAGGTGGAGGCCTTGATCCTGGTGGAAATTGATCACGCCCTCGGACTTGGCCGAATCGATGACCCAGTGGGAGACGGTTTCGATGACGCCCAGCAGCAGGCTGTTGGTGATCAGGTACACCATGCCGCCGTGCACCAGCGCGTGGGCGCTGAGCCAGTAGTACCAGCGGGGAAAGCCGTCGGATTTGACGCGATGAATGTCGCTGTGGCGGTTCTTGCCCCGAGCCATGGCTTCGGGCTGCAGGACAAAGTCCGCGGTGGCATGACCAGCCAGCAGCAGGAAGAAGAGTTCGAATCCGGGCATCGAGAGAGAAATCCTTGCTAAGAAGACTGCCGCGCACCCTCGGGTGGGGGCGTGCCGACTGGACACGCCGCCAATCTACCGGAGCATTGATCAAAAAAGTAGCAAAAGCGAGGGCAAGAATTGGGCTGTTTACATCTCGTTCAGTCTGCCAGGAACAGCGCCGGGTCCACGCGTACATTGTTCAGATTGATGCTCCAGTGCAGATGCGGCCCCGTGACGCGGCCGGTCTGACCGACGGCGCCGATCTGCTGGCCCGCCTCCACCCGCTGGCCCACCGTCACGTCGATGGTGTTCATGTGGCAGTAGAGGCTGATCAGGCCGTGACCATGGTCCAGGATGATCGTGTTGCCATTGAAGAAGTAGTGACCCGTGGCCACGATCACGCCAGGCGCCGGGGCCACGATGGGGGTGCCCTCGGGCGCGGCGATGTCCATGCCGGAGTGAGGCGCGCGGGGCTGTTCGTTGAAGAAGCGGCGCAGGCCGAAGGAGCTGCTGCGCACGCCTTCGGTGGGGGCGCGCATGCGCAGCACCGGTTGCAGCGACTCATCCCAGCGACTGAAGGCGGCGTTCATCTCGGCGCTCTCCCGATTGATGCGCACCATGTCCTCGTTGTTGGGATTCACCTGGCGCTCGTTGGTGATGGTCAGTCGCTGTTCCACATACTGCTTGTCAGTCACCGTGAAGCTCAGTGAGCGGCTGTTGCCTGCCGCGTCGCGCAGTTCCAGCGCATGCGTGCCCGGCGAAGCTGACAGTGGAATTCCGACAACGGCGTACTGCAGGCCGTCGACTTCCGCCAGCAGCACGCGCGACTCGCGGTAGTGGGCGGAGCCGGCCTGCATGCCCGTGGGCAGCACGGCCACGCCGCCAGGCACTGCAGTGGAAACCGGCAGGGCGTCCACCGGTACCGCAAGTGCGGGGGCGGCCTGGGTGAAGGCGAGCAGGAGGGTCAGCAGTGGCAGTGACAATCGAGAGAGACGGCGGGTGCGGGTCATGGGCGGACTCCAGGGGCTCAGGCGTCAGGCAGTGGGGCGTCGGGCAGGATGGTGACGACGGTGCTGCGCACGGCGCCGCTGCCAAGCCGGGTGTGCAGTGTCTGGCCGGGCGCGAGTTGCTGCGCGTCACGCACCAGCTCGTGGCGCTCGGTCCAGGTGATGCTGTAGCCCCGGCGCAGGGTCTGCAGCGGGCTGATGCTGTCCAGGCTGCGGGCGAGTCCCGCAAGCGCAGCCTGCCGGCGCTGCAGGCTCTGCTGCAGGGCCCGTTGCAGGCGATGCTGCAGGGCCGCCTGGCGCAGGCCGTGCTGGCGGATGACGGTCAGCGGCGAGTGCAGGGCGAGGGTCTGCTGCAACCGGTGCAGCCGATGTCCGGCGTTCGCCAGCCGCTGCCGCGTGGCGCGCAGCAGACGCCCCTCCAGTATGTCGAGGGTCTGTGCATGTTCCTGCAGCCGGCGGCCCGGATGCTTGAGCTGACGGATCCGCCAGAGCAGATCGCGAGCGGCGTGCTGCAGGCGCTCGCCGATCAGCCGGCGCAGCAGCAGGGTGAAGCCTTCCAGCGTCTGCAGCAGCTCGTTCTGGTCCGGACTCAGCAGCTCGGCCGCTGCCGACGGGGTCGGTGCGCGCAGGTCGGCCACGAAATCGGCGATGGTGATGTCGGTCTCGTGGCCCACGGCGCTCACCACCGGCAGCTCGCTGCCATGGATGGCCCGCGCCACGCTCTCCTCGTTGAAGGCCTGCAAGTCTTCGAGTGACCCGCCACCGCGCCCCACGATCAACACGTCCAGGCCGAGCTGCGCTGCCCGGCGATTGGCCGTGGCGATGGCCCTGACGATGGCGGGCGGCGCTTCCACCCCTTGCACCGGCACGGGCAGGACGGTGATGGCGATGGCGGGAAAGCGCCGTCGCAGCACACTCAGGATGTCCCGGATCACCGCTCCAGTAGGCGAGGTGATCACGCCGATGTGGCGCACATGGGCGGGCAGGGGACGCTTGCGCTGTGCGTCGAACAGGCCCTCGGCGGCCAGCTTCTGCTTGAGCTGCTCGAAGCGGCGGCGCAGGGCGCCATCGC
>JACCDX011808059.1_pt1 | contig 12718 bp, 12 predicted proteins | sample 7449681 | NCBI WGS metagenome assembly JACCDX01 (sample SAMN15323450, study PRJNA562643) | freshwater metagenome | isolation source: river surface water | place: USA:Blue River Watershed | collected 2017-08-18
GGAATTGCCAATTCTTCTCGAGTTCCTTCTGCCATTTTTTTAGTTGATATTGGTCACGAACACATTGCTTTAGCAGAAGCCAAAAAATTAGGTATCGTTACCTTTGGAATCGTAGATACCAATTGCGACCCCAATAAAGTAGATTACCCTATCCCTGCTAACGACGATGCCACGAAATCCATCGAACTTATTATTAACTATATTACCAATTCCATCTTAGAAGGATTAACTGAACGTCAAGCCCAACGCGAAGATGATGAAGTAGAAGACCTTAACAATGAAAATGAAATCAAAGCCAGACAATTAGAAGAAGCCGCCCAAGCTGAAATGAGTAGGTCTAATAAAAAAACTTCTCAAGGTAGCGGAACACCTAAACAAGCCACAGCCCCGCGTAGAAATAATTATAGAAAAAAATAAATCACCAACCTTATGAGTCAAATTACTGCCGCAGATATTAATAAATTAAGACATATTACCGGAGCCGGAATGTTAGACTGCAAAAAAGCCCTAAACGAAACAAACGGCGACCAAGAACAAGCAATAGATTGGCTGCGAAAACACGGTCAAAAAATTGCCGCTAAACGTTTAGACCGCGAAGCCATAGAAGGCATTGTGCTTGCCCAAACCAACACCGATAAAAAAACTGGGTATTTAATGTGCCTGAGTTGCGAAACCGACTTTGTTGCTAAAAATGCCGACTTTATTTCTTTAGCCCAAGATATTCTACAAATAGCCGTTACAAACCATATTACTTCTATTGAAAATTTATTGAATGCTCCTTTTAAAGAGGGTATTTCTGTGGCTAATGTAATCAATGAAAAATTAGCCGCCATCGGTGAAAAAATTGAAATTAGTAAATTTGAAACTTTGAGCGGAGATTTAATTAGCTCTTATATTCATGGTGCCAACAGATTAGGTGTTTTAGTTGCCCTAAATTCTAATTTAGATGAAGTTGGTCGTAATATAGCCATGCAAGTAGCCGCTTTAAACCCCGTTGCCGTTAGTGCCGATAATATTCCTCAAGATGTGGTTGAACGAGAACGTGCAATCATTATCGAACAACTTAAAACAGACCCAAAAATGGCTGGCAAAAGTATTGAAATGCTGACCAATATCTCTCATGGAAAATTACAAGCCTTTTTTAAAGAACAAACCTTATTAGGACAACCTTTTGTAAAAAATCAAAGTCAATCTGTTGAAGAATACCTTACATCCGTTGATAAAAATTTGAAAATCGCTGGCTTCAAAAGAATTGCAGTTGGTTAAATTTATGTTTAATCAAGAAAATGTTAAAGTGTAAATCTTTTTCTTTATTTGTAATTTATCTAATTATAAATACTTTAATTTTTCTGTCAGCATGTAATCCTACGGTTGATAATTTTAACTATAATATTCCCAAAGCCACCACTTCTAACATAAACTATTATAAAGATAGTCTTTATATTAATAGTAGTTTTATTCCCAGCTCCTTTAATTACCCCATTGATTCCGCATCTTACGATTCTAATTTCAATTATAAAGTTACTCGTTATTATTCCAACGATACTTTATTAAGAATAGATACAATTTTACCAAAAGTTTTTGTTGGTCAAAAAATTAACGATTCTGTTTTTGTTGCCGCCATAAATACCGATTCAGTAACCTTAGCAATTGCCATAAAATCGTGGATATACGATTCTAATAATAACCCAATCATTAAAGTTGTTGGTTTCCGACAAACCGATTTATATAAAAATTTGAATCCGCCTGCAAACTATCGCTATTTAGATACAGCAGCTATACCTTCCTTATTTTTATGCTTCTCTAAGACAAATTTAAATAATACTATCTTAGGAAGAAATATTTGGACGAATATAGTGGTTAATAACGATTACGGCATCATTGCGGTACCAAGACCAAACTTTAATGCTTTAGGAGAACTTAAAAGAATCAATTATAATATTGGGTTTTGGATAAAAAAAATATCTACTCGAGAAGCCTTAAATACATTTAATTCAAAAGAATATATCATTATAAAATAAATTGTATGAAAAGAATTGTTATCTTAGGATGTTTGATTTTGTTCAGTAATTTCAACACTGTGTTCGGGCAAGTGTTCGCATCTAAAACTGGACAAATTAGTTTTGACGCTTCTGGAGGACTCGAAAAAATTGCAGCGATTAACAATGCTGCCGATGCTAAATTTCAAAAATCCTCTGGCGAATTTGCTATAGCCGTTTTAACGACTGGGTTTGTCTTTGAAAACTCTTTAATGAACGACCATTTTCAAGAAAATTATATTGAAGCTTCCAAATTCCCAAAAGCTGTTTTTAAAGGGAAAATTACCAATTTAACAGATGTTAATTTCACTAAGCCGGGTACCTATAAAGCAAATGCTATTGGGACTTTAAACATACATGGTCAAACAAATAATGTTACCGTTAATGGTACTATCGAAGTCCTTAATGAACATAGCTTTACGCTGAAAGGGTCATTTCCAATAAAATTGGCAGATTATAAAATTGGCGGAAAATATATTGGTGATAAAATTGCTGCCGAAGTCCAAATTTCAGTACTAGTAAATTTTAAAGATAAATAAAAATTGATAATGTTTAGAAAAGTTACTATTGGTTGCTTTATTTTAAGTATTTTGAGTTTTGTTCATGCTAAATCTCAATCTAAAGACACCAGTTCTTTTTTTGGTGATTTCGATGCCGACCTTAAAAACGAAAAAAAAACTGAGATTGTTACCAAAGCTTTTAAATCTACTCGTATTATCAATAGCCAATCTGCTGAATTTTTAGGGAAAGGAATTTTAGATTTTAGAATATTACACCGCTTTGGACCAATTAGTTCGGGACCTTATAATTTGTTTGGGTTAGATAATGCTTTTATAAGGTTAGGGCTTGATTATGGTATTACCGATAGATTAACGATAGGAATTGGACGCAGTACCTATCAAAAACAATTTGACGGTTTCATAAAAGCAAAATTATTACAACAAAAAAAAGGTGCTAAAAATGTACCGATTTCCATCAGTTATGTGGGTGGAATAAATTATGTTTCTTTAGAGTATTCAGACCCCATTCAAAACGACCCTGTTAATAAATTATTTTATTTTCATCAATTGTTATTTTGTCGTAAATTTAATGATTATTTTACTTTTCAAATTATGCCAACCTTGGTTCATGCTAATTATTCTCCTATAATAAGAACGAGTTCAGGAAGTTTGGCGCCGAATGCCAACGATTTGTATTCGGTAGGTTTTGGTACTAGAATTCGGGTATCTAAACGCGTTAATATTACGGCAGAATATTTTCAACAATTAAACCAAAACAATCCTGAAGCTTATAATGGACTTGCTTTAGGGGTTGATATTGAGACTGGAGGACACGTCTTTCAACTCAATTTAACCAACGCAACTGGAATGACGGAACAAAGTTTTATCAATGGCAATAGCAACGATTTTCTTAAAGGACAAATCCATTTCGGGTTTAATATAAGTCGGGTTTTTGTATTAAAAAAACCTAAAGAGTTTAGAAAATAATCTATTTTTATATTTTGCTACCTTGAAATTGAATGAAAATAAATTAAAAATATCAAATTATTAGTAAAATCGCAAAATAATTAGGATATTTGCCAAACTATAAAAGGAGACGTGTCCGAGTGGTTGAAGGAGCACGCCTGGAAAGTGTGTATACTCCAAAAGGGTATCGCGAGTTCGAATCTCGCCGTCTCCGCATAAAAAATATTTGTTTATGAAAATTAGCTATCATTGGTTACATGAATATTTACCCTATAAAATAGATCCTAAACAATTAAGTCATATTTTTACCCATTTAGGTTTAGAAGTAGATGAATTAGAAGAGTTTAAACTTTATCCAGGAAATTTTGAAAACGTCTTAATAGCCGAAATTCACGACATAAAACCTCACCCCAAAAACGAAAAATTGAAAATGATCTATTTATCTTTGGGAAAAAACAATTATACGAACGTAATTTGTGGTGCCAAAAATACTAAACTCCTTCAAAAAGTGGCTTATGCACCGCCTAAAACTAAATTATACGATTATTATAGAAATGAACTTATCATAGAAAGCAAACTCATTGAAGGAAAAGATAGTGTAGGCATGATTTTAAGTGGATTTGAATTGGGCGTAAATGACGATTTTTATGGCATTTTAGAATTAGATGACGCCAAAGCAGTCGTGGGTAATAGTATTACAACAATTTATACGCAAATTACAGATTGGGTTTACACCTTATCTTTAACCGCCAATATATCCGATTGTTTAAGTCATTACGGTGTTGCTAAAAGGGTTCTATCTTACTTAAATTATCACCAAAAAAAATCTATCCTTAAACCTTACTTTAATAATAAATTTGAGGTATCAACTACCAAGTGTCCCATTAAAATTAATATCGAAGCGTCCGAAAAATGTTCTCGTTATTGCGGCGTATTCATTTCTAATATTACAATTAAAAGTTCTCCAGAATGGTTAAGGGCTAAACTATTAGCTATTGGTATAAAATCTATTAACAACATGGTTGATATAACCAATTTTATTTTGCACGAAACTGGACAACCTTTGCACGCTTTTGATGCAGACAAAATTATGGGGTCAGAAATTTTTGTTAAGCAATACCCACAAACGAAGGAATTTATTGGATTAGACGAAAAAAAGTATCATTTAAGTCCGGATGATGTAATGATAACCGATGCAGAAAATCCGCTTTGCATGGCTGGAATATTAGGTAGTTTTGATAGTGCGATATCTAATGAAACCAAAAATGTTTTCTTAGAAAGTGCCTGTTTTGACGCTATATCAATAAGAAAATCATCTATTCAACATAACTTAAAAACCGAAGCTGCTCAACGTTTTGAAAAAAAAGTCGATCCAACCCATACTAAAATTGTTTTACAAAAAGCACTTGAACTCATGGTGCAAATTACGGGAGGAACTTATTCAGAAATCGTAGAATATTTTCCACCACTAAAACCACTTCCTTCTGTAAGATTGAAATATAGCTTCTTTAAAAAAATGACAGGGTTAGATATTAGTGCAGATAAAATAAAAAATATTTTAACGAGTTTAGACTTTGAAATACAAGTTAACAAATTAGATTTTGTAGAAGTTAGCCCGCCTTATTCAAAACAAGATATTGAATATGCTGCTGATTTAATTGAAGAAATATTACGCGTTGTTGGCTTTGAAGAAATAAAATTAAATCCTTCTTATAAATACCAAATTACTACATTCTATCAACCCAACTCGTACGAGAAAATGAAAGAAAAAATAAGTCATTTTCTGATTAGTCAAGGATTCTACGAAATATGGACCAATTCAATCATTTCATCAAAAAACATTCCAACCAAAAATTCAGACCAGATCGTAAAATTACTGAACAGTGTGAATACCGATTTAACCATTTTAAGACCCAATTTATACATTTCAGCTTTAGACGTAATTTCTCATAACATTCATCGTCAAGAATCTAATATTAAATTATTTGAGCTTGGAAAAATTTATTTACAACAACAAGGACAATATTTTGAACAAGAACATTTAGGAATCGTTATGGTAGGGCATAACCACCAAGTACATTGGAAAATCAAAACAGAAACCTACGATTTTTATAATATTAAAGGTCTCATTGAAACCTTAGCACAATTATATAAAATTCCAGAACTTAACTGGCAAGCACAAGACCATACTAAGATTCATATTTTATCTAAATCAAATATTATTGGCGATATTTCTATTATTCAACCCGATATTTTAAAACAATATCAAATAAAGTATCCAATATATTATGCTTCTATATATTTACCTTTATTTCATAATGTGGGTAACAATACCCTTCAATCAATTCATATTCCACGTTTCCCTAAAATAGAGCGAGATTTATCATTTGTTATTCATCAAGATTGTAAGTTTAGTAAAGTTAAAGAACTTCTCCATTCGCTTCAAGTTCGTTACTTAATATCGTTTGACGTTTTTGACGTTTATGAAGGAAATAAATTAGGTGAAAATAAGAAAGCTATTGGAGTTAGGTTTACTTTTCAAAACGACGAAAAAACCTTAACTGATAAAGAAATTGACATTTTGATGAACCAAATCTGTAATTTTTTACAACAGCGTTTACCTGCAGAAATTAGAATTTAAAATTTAGCATTTATTTAATTATATGAAATTCGAAATAAACGAGCAGCTTTTACAAATTAAAATCAAGTTACATAAACTTGTCAAAAAACAGGACGATTTAAAGAGTGAAGCTGCACTATTAAAAGCTGAAAATGAGCAACTCAAACAACAACTGGAAGAAGCAAATGCTGAAATTCAGAAATATAAAAATCTACCTCCTTTAAAGACCGAGATTTCAATTCCACAAAACAATTTCAATAATGAAAAATTTCAAATATTAAAGATGGAAATAAATAATTGTATCAATGAAATTGACCAAATGTATAAATTAATCAATGAATATGAGTAATGAAATTTTTATTAATGTCATTTTAGTTGACCGGGCATATCGTATCAAAACAGACCCTGCAAACGAAGAATTTATCAGAAATATGTGTTCTCAAATCAATGTCAAAGTCCAAGAATATAAGAATACCTATAAAAGTAAAGATATTCAAGATTATCTTTCTATGGTAATTTTGTGGTTTCTATATGAACAAAACTTCAAAACGGATGCGGGATTCTCTTTAAATAATGAAACATCGGATGAACTTAGTGAAAAGTTATTATCTATAGAAGAAATAATTGATAAACAGTTGGAAAACGAATAAAATATCTAAGCGAAAACCTGAGACAATTTTTTAGAATTTGCCGACTCTTTTAATTGGGGTTTTTGAATTATATAAAGGGCTTTCCAAATTTCTAAAATAGATTTAGTTTCTACATTAAAAGGCTTAAAAATAGGGTTATCGCTGTGAAGGGTTACGTGTTTTTTAGAAATTTCTTGAATTCTTTTATAAACCACACCTTGTTCTTTTGTTAAAACAATATAGGTATTATATAATTTTAATTCTGTAGGTTTATCTACTTTTTGACCAATAATAATACTACCACTAGGAGTAGGCAACATACTATCACCTTTAATTTCAAAAGCTCTAAAATTTCCAGAACCTAACATAGGTAATGTAAATGAGTTCAATTCTTCAAGAAATTTTTCATCTGAATAACCTTCTAAATATCCAGCAGCGGCTTTTACTGGTACGTATAGGATGCTGTTTTTATCTTTTGTTAATTTATGTTGCTGCAGTTGTTGTTTAAATGATTTATTATTTTTTGGAGAAGTTTCGGGGGTAGACTCATTCTCCTTTAACGATTGGGTAATGTCTTGAAACAAAAATTGTTCAAAACTCAAATCGAATTTAGAACATATTTTTTTAACAACTTGTAAATTGGGCTTAGCTCGCCCTTCTTCATAAGCCCCTAAAATGGCTCTACTAATACCTAAAGATTTGGCAAATTTTTCTTGCGAAACGCCAACAATCTTGTTTCTGATGTGTTTTAAATTTTTTGAAATTTTTTTACTCATAAAAAATAATTTGCCACAAAGGTACTACTTTTTTTAGTAATTACCTAATTTTATTAGCAAAAAATTAAATATAGATTTTATTTTTAAGTTCTTCTATTAATTCTTTGTATTGGTCTTGGTTGGTTTCTATAAAATTTTCTACAGATTTAATGCCATGAATTACCGTTGAGTAATGCTTTCCAAAATAATCTCCAATTTCTACTAAAGTATTATTAGTCAATTTTTTAGAAAGGTACATAGTAAGCTGTCTTGTTTGTACTAATTCTCTTTTTCTAGAACTTTCTAAAGATCTTTTGCTTTGAATTTCAAAGTGCTCAGAAATAATTTTATGTATATGTTCAATAGTAATTTCTTTAGCTTTGGTATTTATTACATATTTAAGCACTTTTTTGGCAAGTTTTATATCAATTTCATGGTAATTAGAGGTTGCATGTGCTAACAATGAGCAAATTACCCCTTCTAAGTCTCTGATATTTGTATTAACATTTTCAGCAATATAATGAACTACTTCTTCTTGTAAGGTGATACCTTCCTTTTTCAGTTTAGAATGAATAATTTTTACTTTAGTTTCGAAATCTGGGATTGTCAATTCAAGCGTAGCACCCCATCTAAACCTATCCAATAAAGATTTTAATATTTTTCCTGTATTTTGTAATTCAATAGGAGATTTATCGCAAGTTAAAATAATTTGTTTACCTTCTAAATGTAAATGATTAAAAATTGTAAAAATAGCTTGTTGAGATTTTTCTGAGATGGTTAAAAATTGAATATCATCAATAATTAAAACATCCATCATTTGATAATAATGCAGAAAATCATTTAAATTTCTTTTCACGCAATGGTCAATATATTCTTGAATAAATTTTTCACAATTTACATATACAACATTTAGGGTTGGGTTGCGAGATTTTATTTCATTACCAATGGCATGAACTAAATGTGTTTTGCCTAATCCAATTGGACTAAATATTAAATAAGGATTATAATTGTTGGTGCCAATTTTGGTCATACCTATTGGACGTTCAGCAATTAACTTCCCAGTTATTAAAGCGGCTTTATTACAAACTCCTTCCACATAATTATCAAAACGATAATCTGATTTTAAATTTGAATTAATTTGAACTTTTTTTAAACCTGGTACTGAGTATGGATTAGGTATTCCATTTCCTTCTTTTTTTAGAGTATAAGCAGATGGCGAAGTGCCATTAATATATGAATTATAATTATTCGCTGGTAAAGTAGGGTTTATATTTCGTAAATTATTATGTTGGTTTTTATCTACTAAAACATTATATTGAAGTTTAATATTATCGCCGAAAACTCTTTTAATTGTTTTGTGTATTAAGCTAGAAAAATTTTTTTCAATAAAATCATAAAAAAACATGGAAGGTACTTCAATCGTTAATACCGAGTTTTCCATTGAAATGGGTTTAATTGGTTCAAACCAAGTATTAAACTGTTCCCATTCAAGAATTTCTTTAAAAATAGTTAAACATTTTTGCCAATTCTGCTCTAACACAAGAGAAGACGCTATTATATTCGTTTGATTCTTTAATTTATCATTATTCATTTGTGGTTAATTTTCTTGGTGTAATATTAGGAATTATTTTCTATAAAAAAAAAATTATACACTTAAAATATCATTCATAGCTCTAACTGCCATTGCACTTTTTTCAAATGTTGCTTTTTCATTATTACTAAGATTAAAATGTTTTATTTCTTCCCAACCATTTTTTCCTAAAATAACGGGTACGCCTAAACATATATCACGTTGGTTATATTCTCCATCTAAATAAACACTACAAGAAACTAAGCGTTTTTCGTCGTTTACAATGGCTTCTACCAAATGTGCAACAGCAGCACCCGGTGCATACCAAGCAGATGTTCCAAGAAGCTTCGTTAAAGTAGCTCCACCAACCATGGTATCATTTACAATTTTTAATTTTGTTTCTTCGTTTAAGATGTCTTTTATAGGAAGATTATTCCAAGTGGCATGTTCTATTAAAGGAATCATTGTAGTATCGCCATGTCCACCGATAACTAAACCCTGAATATCGGTTGGTGTGCATTTTAAGGTTGTTGAAAGCTGATAACGAAAACGGGCACTATCTAATATTCCACCCATTCCAATGACTCTTCTTTTATCAATTTTGGCAACTTTATAAGTTAAATAAGTCATAGTATCCATTGGATTACTAACAATAATTACAATAGCTTGAGGAGATTTCTTTAACGTAGTCTCAACTACTGATTTTACAATATTGGCATTGGTGCCAATTAATTCTTCGCGAGTCATACCAGGTTTTCTTGGAATCCCAGAAGTTATTACAATTATATCAGAGTTTTGAGTAGCCTCATAATCATTGGTTACGCCAATTAAATTTGTATCAAAATTTAATAAGGCTTTGGTTTGCATAATATCTTGGGCTTTGCCTTCAGCAACCCCTTCTTTAATATCTAATAGAATGACTTCATGAGCCAAATCTCGTCTGGTTATGTTGTCGGCAGAAGTTGCTCCAACAGCACCAGCTCCAATAATTGTTATTTTCATTTTATTTAATTTTAAAATTAATATGCAAAGATAATAAAAAAAAGTAAAAATCCAAATCATTTTTTTTTGCTTTAGATTAAAATATTAAAAAAATAATTAAAAACTTATAAACATTTAGGAATAATAAGAAGAAAAAAAGTAAATTTGTCGTTTATTTAAACTTGCTGAATGAATAGTTTTGGTAGAATATTTCGTATTAATATCATGGGAGAATCTCATGGGGATATAGTTGGAGTATGTATAGATGGTTGTCCTGCTGGCTTGGAATTAGCCTTGGAAGATTTTTTACTTGATTTAAAAAGACGTCAGGGAGGCAATATTCGCGGCACGACTCCACGTAAAGAAGCAGATATGCCGACTATTAAATCGGGAATTTTTAATAATAAAACAACCGGTGCACCCATTTATATTGAATTTATCAATTCAAATACCCGAAGTGCTGATTATCAAGCTATTAAAACCATCCCAAGACCTGGTCATGCCGATTTTACTGCTGAAATAAAATACGGTGGATTTCAAGACTTTCGAGGCGGTGGGCATTTTAGCGGACGTTTAACCGTAGGGCTGGTAGCTGCCGGAGTTATTGCTAAAAAAATTCTTAGCCCAATGAAAATTAATGCCAATATATTAGAAATTGGCGGCGAAACGGACCTCGAACTTGGACTTCAACGTGCCATCGAACAAAAAGATTCTATTGGAGGCATCATTGAATGTACTGTAAAAGAAGTTCCAGCAGGTATTGGGGAACATTTTTTCGACTCCGTAGAATCCGTCATTAGTCATATTGTCTTTGCCATCCCCGCTGTAAAAGGAATAGAATTTGGGAGTGGATTTTCAGCAGCTAAAATGTTTGGTTCAGTTCATAATGATTGTTTTATGGATAAAGATGGACATACAAACACCAATCATTCTGGCGGTATTATTGGAGGTATAACTTCCGGTAATGATATTGTTTTTAGAATTGCCGTAAAACCAACATCATCTACACCTAAACCTCAAAAATCGTTTAATTTTGAAACAGCTCAAGTAGAAGAATTTTCCATAAAAGGCAGGCACGACGTATGTATTGCCCTTAGAGTTCCTGTTATATTAGAAGCCGTAACGGCTATTGCCTTACTCGACTTAATGTTACTTGGACAAAAAACACCATTGGTTATTAAAACGAACAAATGCGATTAATTGTTGCTTCTTTATTTATTATGAGCCTGATTTGTCTGAATACAAATTTTGTCTTAGCAAAAAAAAAATTACATAAAAATATTAATTCCAAAAAAAAACATCGCAAATTGAAAAAATTCCCATACGAAGTTTTTATAGACGCCGATTCGCACAAAGTTGCTATGGGCATTGCCTCTTATTATAGTAATCATTTACATGGAACCTTAACTTCCACAGGAGAACGCTATAATAAATATGAATATTCTGCAGCATCTAACGTTTTTCCATTGAACACTTGGGTGTATGCTATAAGTATCGAAACCAACGATACTGTAAAAGTAAAAATCAATGACCGAATGCACCCGAACATGTTAAAAATTGGCAGGGTTATAGATTTATCGTATATTTCTGCTAAAAAATTACATTTTTTAAACAAAGGACTTTTACCAATAAAAGTTATTACTGTAAATAAAACAACAAATTAATGAAATTTATACGCTTTATATTTCTTTTTTGTTTTTTATGTAGTTTAATTACGGGTATTGTAGGTCAAAATTCTAATAGTAAAGGCTCAACCAATTCTTCAAATTCAAATTCTGATGGTAAAGAACTGGTTCCAAGTGCCGAAGTAGAAAAAAAATCAAAATTTAGTTATAGTATTAATTTGAGTTTAAAGCAAAATAATAAAAAAAAGACTAAATTTCGAGATACTATTTATTATAAAATTTCTAAAAAAGATCTTCGTAACGACAGTATTTTTAAAAAACGTTCTGCACTTGATAATTTTTATTTTGGCGTTAAATTAAGCTCTTACGATTTTTACACTGCGAACTATATTCAAACACATAGTATTTCAGAAGCCTTAAATACCAATAATATTAATACCAATTTCGGTAGTTTTCCGATTGCCATAGGATTTGATTTCTTAAAAAAAATAAATAATCATATTGATATAATGGGTGGATTAGAACTTATGTATTTAAAAGATAAACCAAGTCCCACTTTGCCCAACGAATCGTTAGACCCCAACCCACGTCGTTTTTATGGCTCGGCAGATTTTACCATCATATCTAAACTTTTTCCCAATAATTATGTTGTTTCACCTTTTTTAAGTTACGGAATCGGGGTGTCGTTTTATGAAGGAGCTAGTTGGGAACCTTATTTACCAATTGGGCTTGGATTACAATTTAGATTAAACAAAGACGTATATTTAAATACCAGCGTTCAAAATAAAGTCCCAGTAAATCCGAATGGGTTCAGCCATCTAACATATACAGCCAATTTATATACCCCGCTGCATAAAATTTTCAAACCCAAACATAAATTATTAAGAAATGCCAAGGATACGGTAGGGGATAGAGATAAAGATGGAATATTAGATACGGCAGATAAGTGCATTGATATTCCCGGACTAAAACGATATAAGGGCTGTCCAATACCCGACACCGATAAAGATAGTATTAATGATGAAATAGATAA
>JACCDX011161099.1_pt1 | contig 12717 bp, 10 predicted proteins | sample 7449681 | NCBI WGS metagenome assembly JACCDX01 (sample SAMN15323450, study PRJNA562643) | freshwater metagenome | isolation source: river surface water | place: USA:Blue River Watershed | collected 2017-08-18
CGCGTGATCATAACCTCCAGGACGTCTCCATCGTTCTTCCTCGCGATGCCCTCATTATCTTTACCGGCATTTCAGGCTCAGGAAAATCTAGCCTTGCCTTCGACACGATCTTCGCAGAGGGTCAACGACGCTATGTTGAATCTCTCTCTGCCTATGCACGTCAATTCTTGGGTCAGATGGATAAACCTGATGTTGATTTTATTGAGGGGCTCTCACCTGCAGTCTCGATCGATCAGAAATCGACCAATAGAAATCCGCGTTCGACTGTAGGAACAATCACTGAGGTATATGACTACCTCCGTCTTCTCTTTGCCCGCGCCGGAAGACCACACTGTCCGCAATGTAAGAAACCGGTCTCGCGTCAGAGCCCACAGCAGATTGTGGACCAGATTCTTGAGTTACCCGCAACGACGAAGTTCCAAGTATTGGCTCCCGTTGTACGTGAACGTAAAGGTGAATTTGTTGATCTCTTCAACGACCTCGTTAAGCAGGGTTATTCTCGTGCAGTTGTCGATGGGGAAGCGATCTCACTCTCTGAGCCTCCTAAGTTAAAGAAGCAAGAGAAGCACACCATTGAAGTTGTCATTGATCGTCTGACTGCAAAGGCTGAATCGAAATCTCGTCTGACAGATTCAATTGAAACAGCGCTTAGACTTTCTGCAGGAATCGTTCTCCTTGACTTTGTCGATGCTAAAGAGGGTCAGGAGAAGATCCACACCTATAGCGAGCATCTTGCCTGCCACGATTGCAACCTCTCTTTTGAAGAGCTCGAACCACGTTCTTTCTCATTTAACTCTCCCTTCGGAGCATGTCCTGAGTGCACAGGTATTGGTACAAAGCTCGAAGTTGATGAAGAGCTGATCATCCCTGACGATTCACTCAGTATTAATGAGGGAGCGATCGCTCCATGGTCAGGCGGGCAATCAGCAGATTACTTCGTGCGTTTACTTGAGGCGTTAGCTAAAGACATTAAATTCTCTCTCGATACACCGTGGAAGAAGATCTCTGCCAAAGCCCAGGAAGCGATCCTCAATGGTTATGAATACGAGATTCAGATGCGTTACAAGGGTCGATATGGCGCACGCAACTACACAACAGGTTTTGAAGGTGTCATTCCATTTATCCATCGCCGCCATAGCGAGACAGATAGCGACTACAGCCGCGATAAGTACGAGGCATATATGCGCCAGATCCCTTGCTCTGCATGCAATGGTGCTCGTCTCAAGCCTGAGGTCCTGGCGGTCACCATCGGAGATAAGAGCATCGCTGAAGTCTGCGAGCTCTCTATCGATCAATGCGCAGCATTCTTAAAGAAGATCTCACTCTCCAAGCGAGAGGCGCAGATTGCAGAGCGCGTGATGAAAGAAGTCCATGCCCGCCTGGGATTCTTACTCGATGTAGGTCTTGATTACCTTTCACTTGATCGTCCCGCTGGAACTCTTTCGGGTGGTGAAGCTCAGCGCATCCGCCTAGCCACACAGATTGGTTCTGGATTAGTGGGAGTGCTTTACGTACTTGATGAGCCAAGTATTGGTCTCCATCAACGCGATAACCGACGACTTATTGAGACCCTGACTCGTCTTCGCGATCTCGGAAATACTCTTATTGTTGTTGAACATGATGAAGAGACAATTCGTACCGCCGATTGGGTAGTCGATATCGGTCCAGGAGCTGGCGAACACGGTGGAAAAGTTGTTGTCTCTGGATCGTATGAAGATTTGATCGCATCTGAAGAGTCGATCACTGGTGCATATCTCTCGGGCCGTCGCGCTATAGAGATTCCGAAGAGCCGCAGAACAATTGACCCTAAACGTCAATTGGTGATCAAAGGTGCAAAAGAGAATAACCTCAAGGATGTTGAAGTTGTTATCCCACTAGGAGCATTTGTCGCCGTTACGGGCGTCAGCGGTTCTGGTAAATCTACATTGGTCAATGACATCTTGTACTCAACTCTGGCAAATAAACTCAACGGTGCTCGTATCGTTCCTGGTCGCCATAAGACCATTACCGGTATCGATCAGCTCGATAAGGTTGTTCACGTCGATCAATCACCGATCGGCCGTACACCTCGTTCAAACCCTGCAACATATACAGGTGTCTTCGACAAGATTCGTGCACTCTTCTCTGAAACCACTGAGGCGAAGATTCGCGGATATCAGCAAGGACGCTTTAGCTTTAACGTCAAGGGCGGACGCTGCGAAAACTGTACCGGTGATGGAACGATCACCATCGAGATGAACTTCCTCCCGGATGTCTACGTTCCATGTGAAGTCTGCCATGGTGCGCGATATAACCGCGAAACTCTGGAGGTCCATTACAAGGGCAAGACCATTGCAGAAGTACTCGATATGCCAATCGAGATCGCACACGAATTCTTCGAATCCGTCCCAACGATCGCCCGTTTCCTCAAAACACTCTGTGATGTGGGACTTGGGTATGTGCGTCTTGGCCAATCTGCTCCGACGCTCTCAGGTGGCGAGGCGCAACGCGTCAAGCTTGCAACTGAGTTGCAACGACGTTCAACTGGTCGAACTATCTATGTTCTCGATGAACCGACGACCGGACTTCACTTCGAAGATGTTAATAAATTATTAGGCGTATTGAGCCGCCTTGTTGATTCAGGAAATACAGTGATTGTGATCGAGCATAACCTCGATGTCATCAAATGCTCTGACTGGGTGATCGATATGGGTCCCGAAGGTGGATTTAGAGGCGGCATGGTTGTCGCTGAAGGAACACCAGAACAGGTAGCTGCCGTAAAGGAGAGTTACACCGGTCAATTCCTCAAAGAGATCCTTGAGACAAATCGCGCAGTGAAACCAACTGCAGCGAAGAAATCTGCAGCTAAGAAGAAGTAGCGATGGCAGATCCAGCCTCGTATCGCCCACCGGAGATCCCAGAAGAACCTGGCGTCTATCGCTTCTATAACAAGAGCGACAAGGTGATCTATGTAGGAAAGGCGAAGAACCTCAAGAACCGTCTGAGTTCTTACTTTGGTTCAAACCTGGCACAGAAGACGTATCGCATGGTGCATGAAGCTGTCCGGGTTGATTGGACGATTGTAAAGACCGAACTCGAAGCACTGGCCCTGGAGTTCTCGTGGATCAAGCAGTAGCACCCGACATATAACGTGCAATTTAAGGACGATAAGTCATACCCATATCTAGCAATCTCGCTCGAAGATGAGTATCCGCGCATCTTTATCACTCGTAAAGAGAAACGTCCCGGCCTCAAATACTTTGGTCCATATACAAATGCGTGGGCCCTGCGCAACACCTACGAAGTTCTACTGAAAGTCTTCCCAGTCCGCTCCTGTAGCGCTGGCAATTTTCAGAGAGCCCAGCGCTCGAAGCGACAATGCTTGTTGGGCGATATCGGAAAGTGCGCAGCGCCTTGCGTAGGTTGGGTAACGCCAGAAGAACATAAAGAGATCGCAGTAAAACTCAATGACTTTATGGAATCGGGAATGGAAGATCTTCTTCCCACGATGCGCAGCGAGATGGAACTTGCAGCATCTCGCGAAGAGTTTGAGCGAGCAGCACGGTTGAGAGATCAGATCGAATCATTTGAGAAAGCGCAGAGGTCTACCCAGGGAAATCTCTCTGATGATCTCGATGGTGATTTCATCGCTATCCATGAAGAAGGTTTCCACGCGGCCGGTTCAATCTTTATGGTGCGCAGAGGATCCATTAAAGGTTCACGATCCTGGATTGTAGATCAAGAGAGAACCCTGGAAGGTGAAGACCAGTGGGCCTCACTTCTCTTCTCCATCTACGGCGATGGAGCAACTGAAATCCCATCGACTATTCATATGAATCAAGAGCCAACCGATATCGCTGCGCTCACCGAGTGGCTGACATCGCTCTCAGGACACAAGGTCACGATCAAAGTTCCACAGCGTGGAGAGAAGGTAGAGCTCCTCGAAACAGTGGGGCGTAATGCGCACTATGCGCTCATTCAATTCTTAAGTAAGCGCGCCAATGATGCTGCCGTCTCAGGCAAAGCTCTCATCGAACTAGAAGAGGTACTTGAACTTCCTCGGACACCACTTCGAATTGAGTGCTTTGATATCTCTAATATCTCCGGCACAACTGTTGTTGCCTCCATGGTCGTCTTTGAAGATGGAATAGCAAAGAAGAGCGAGTACCGCCGCTTTATTATCGATACGACCGAAGCCACAGATGACACCCGCGCGATGCATCAAGTGATCACCCGACGACTTAAGAGATTGTTGGCAGATAGAAAGGTAGATCAGAGCGAAGTTAACGAATCTGGTGGGCGTCTAAGTAAATTCTCTTATCCACCACAACTTATTGTCGTTGACGGTGGTGCGCCACAAGTTGCTGCGGCAGCAAGGGCTCTTGAAGAGTTAGGGGTGAGCGATATAGCCCTCTGCGGATTAGCTAAACGTTTAGAAGAGGTGTGGCTGCCACACAGCAAAGATCCTCTGATCCTTCCGCGCACCAGCGAGGGAATGTATCTGCTGCAGCGCATTCGTGATGAAGCACATCGATTTGCCATCACCTTCCATAGATCGCGCAGATCTAAGGTGATGCTGGAGTCAGTCTTGGATGAGATCGAACAACTGGGACATATTCGTCGCGCAGCTCTCCTTGATCGCTTCGGATCTGTCAGCGCTATCCGTAAGGCATCAGTGGAAGAGATAGCAGCGACTCCGGGTATTGGCGAGAAGATTGCTTCGATCATCTATAACCATCTCTCGCATATGGGGGAGAGTGCGATCAACGCCGGTGTAGATATGGAGACCGGCGAAATTCTCGAGAAATAGCGGCGCTTTCCGCAGTAGAGAGGTACTTGACTGAGATGGCAGACTGTAGCCATGAGTACCCGAGAGCTTCTGATTCTTACTGGAATGTCTGGCGCTGGCCGTTCAACTGTCGCCCACGCTCTTGAGGATCTCGGTTGGTATGTCGTTGATAACTTGCCACCTGCACTCCTTCCACAACTAGCAACTCAGACAACTTCAGCTGATCTGCAATCAGTTGCAGTCGTGGTCGATGTACGTGGAGGAAAGTTCTTCGACGAGCTCAGCACGTCGCTGACAGCGCTGCGTAACGACAAAGTCGCATTCCGACTTCTTTTCCTTGATGCCAGCGATCAGATTTTGGTTGCACGCTTTGAATCAACCCGCCGACCTCATCCGCTGCAGGCCGGAGATCGCATCGTTGATGGAATCTCTCGCGAGCGTTCTAAATTAGATGAACTACGCGCACAGGCAGATATCGTCATCGACTCCAGTAATCTCAATGTTCATCAACTCGAGAAGCGAGTCACAGAGATTTTCTCGCCGGGCTCACTGAGTGCAATCCGTATCAATGTCCTCTCTTTTGGCTTCAAGTATGGAATTCCCGTCGATGCAGATTTAGTTCTTGATGCCAGATTCATCCCGAATCCGCACTGGGTACCCGAACTGCGTCCGCTGACTGGATTAGATGACAAGGTATTTACGACTGTCTTAGAGAGCGAAGGCGTCAGAGAGTTTGTCGCTACATATGTATCTGTCGTACTGCAGATGATTCCGGGATATCTCCGTGAAGGAAAGCGATTTGTCACGATTGCAATTGGTTGCACTGGTGGAAAACATCGCAGCGTCTCGATCGCACGTGAAATTGCTAGCCAACTCAATGCTGCTTCATCTGCCTTTGAGATCTCCGCACATGCAACTCATAGAGATGTAGGACGCGAGTAGTAGATGTCATCACCACGCGTTGTCGCTCTTGGCGGGGGACACGGTCTCTTTGCAACACTGACTGCACTTCGCTCGATCACGTCAGATATCACCGCAGTAGTCACCGTTGCCGATAACGGTGGTTCAAGTGGGCGATTGCGAGATGAATTTCCAATATTTCCGCCGGGTGATCTTCGTATGGCTCTTGCCGCATTGTGTGCAGATGATGAGTGGGGCAGAAGTTGGGCTGAGATCATGCAGTACCGCTTTACCAGCGAGGGACCACTTGATGGCCATGCAGTCGGTAATCTCTTATTGGCGGCGCTCTGGGATCGTGGTGAAGATCCGGTTGAGGGACTCGATCGCGTTGGCGCACTTCTTAAAGTAGTCGGACGTGTTCTGCCGATGGCCAGTCAGCCACTAGATATCCAAGCGACATTTCTAGAAGATGGAATCGAGAAAGTTGTTCGCGGACAGAAAGAAGTTGCAACCACTTCAGGTCAATTTCAATCGCTGGAATTGATCCCACAGAATCCGCAATCCCGCGTTGAAACTCTCGATGCCATCTCTCAAGCTGAGTGGATCACCATGGGTCCAGGATCATGGATCTCAAGTGTTCTGCCGCATCTTCTTGTTCCAGAACAACTCTCTGCTCTAGTTGCAAGCAATGCCAAGAAGATTCTTCTTCTCAATCTGGATAACCCAGAAAGTGGTGAGTTTGCAGGAAGAAGCGCTCGTGATCATATGAGCGCTGTGCAGAAATTGGCCCCAGATCTTCACTTTGATTATGTTGTCGCAGACACATCCCTTGTAGAAGATGGCGATTCCGCTGGGCTACTACGCGAGAAAGTTTCAACCCAAGGTGGAGAGTTGCTGGTGCAGGATCTCCGCCTTGCAGGTCAGGCGATCCATCATGATACGAAAAAATTAGCCTCTCTATTCGCACACATTGCGAAGAAAACTTTGATTGGATAGACCCATGGCAATGACAGCAGCGGTTAAGGATGAACTCAGTCGTCTCTCGGTAACGCGTCCATGTTGCCGCAAGGCTGAGGTCTCATCTCTTCTCCGCTTTGCTGGCGGACTTCATATAGCAGCCGGCAAGGTTGTGATCGAGGTCGAGCTCGATACCTCACAGAGCGCCCGCCGACTGAAGAAAGATATTGCCGATATCTACGGACACGATAGCGATCTCGCCGTCCTCACATCGAGTGGTCTGCGTAAAGGTTCGCGCTATGTCGTTCGGGTGATCGAAGCAGGCGATGCACTTGCGCGCCAAACTGGTCTCATTGATGGAAATGGCCGTCCTATTCGCGGCCTTCCACCACAGGTTGTCTCAGCAAATATCTGCGATGCAGAAGCTGCCTGGCGAGGTGCATTTATCGCTCATGGTTCGTTGACCGAACCGGGCCGCTCATCCTCACTTGAAATTACTTGTCCAGGACCAGAGGCAGCTCTTGCACTTGTAGGTGCTGCTCGTCGTTTAGGAATTGCCGCTAAGGCGCGTGAAGTTCGCGGGGTTGATCGCGTTGTTATCCGCGATGGCGATGCAATCGGCGTTCTCCTTACCCGTCTTGGTGCACATGAAAGTGTCTTGGCATGGGAAGAACGACGTATGCGTCGCGAAGTACGTGCAACTGCCAACCGTCTTGCAAACTTCGATGATGCAAATCTACGTCGCTCGGCTCGTGCAGCAGTTGCTGCGGCAGCACGCGTGCAACGTGCGATGGAGATTCTCGGTGATGAAATTCCAGATCACTTAAAAGAGGCGGGCGAGCTTCGCATTAGCCATGGCCAAGCAAGTCTTGAAGAACTTGGCTCACTTGCAACTCCTCCCATGACAAAGGATGCAATCGCAGGACGTATCCGTAGATTGTTAGCGATGGCAGATAAACGTGCCGGCGAGCTTGGTATCCCAGATACCGAAGCCGGTTTATCTCCAGATCTCCTCGGTGAATAAATTCATCGTTAAAATCCTGTAGGAAATCAATTTCTCACGCGTAATTTTGGATGTGATCAGGGGTACTTTTCAGTAGCACCTCCAGCAGGGCTGCCCCCTGATAAGGTTGGCCCCAGACCCCAGTGTTGTGGCAGATAGTGTGCCGACTAAATTTCTTACTCTAGAAAAAGGTTTACTCATGATTAATGTTGGAATTAATGGTTTTGGACGTATTGGCCGCAACTTCTTCCGCGCAGCTCTCACCAACCCAAATATCAATATCGTTGCAATCAACGACCTCACAGATAATGCAACTCTTGCCCACCTTCTCAAGTACGACTCAATCTTGGGTCGCCTCGGCCTTGAAGTAAGCCACACTGATGACACACTCACAGTCGGCGGAAAGACAATCAAGGTATTTGCAGATCGCGATCCAGCAAACCTTCCATGGGGAGCAGTTGGCGCAGATATCGTCATCGAATCAACAGGACATTTCACAAAGGCAGCAGATGCTAAGAAGCACATTGCAGCCGGTGCTAAGAAGGTCATCATCTCTGCTCCAGCAAGCGATGAAGACATCACCATCGTGATGGGTGTAAACCACGATAAGTACGATCCAGCTAACCATCATGTGATCTCAAATGCGTCATGTACCACTAACTGCCTTGCTCCAATGGCAAAGGTTCTTCAGGATAACTGGGGCATCGTCAAGGGCTTGATGACAACAATCCACGCCTACACAAATGATCAGGTCATCCTTGATTTCCCACACAAGGATCTTCGTCGTGCACGTGCTGCAGCGACAAATATGATCCCAACTTCAACAGGTGCTGCTAAGGCAATTTCACTTGTTCTCCCAGAACTCAAGGGCAAGCTCGATGGTTATGCAATGCGCGTTCCTGTTCCAACAGGATCTGCAACAGACCTCACCGTTGAACTCGCAAAGGAAGCGACAGCTGCTGAGATCAATGCAGCTATGAAGGCTGCTGCAAATGGCGCGCTTAAGGGTTACCTCTCATACACAGAGGATCCAATCGTTTCATCAGATATCGTCACAGATCCTTCATCGTGTATCTTCGATTCAGGCCTTACAAAGGTCATCGGAAACCAGGTAAAGATCGTTGGTTGGTATGACAACGAATGGGGCTACTCAAACCGCCTCGTCGATCTCGTTGGTCTTGTAGGTAAGTCACTCTAATGTCGTTGCAAGATCTTGATCTGGCTGGCAAGCGAGTCTTTCTTCGCTGTGATCTCAATGTTCCATTGAAAGATGGAGTTATTACAGATGATGGACGCATTAAGGCTTCGCTGCCAACGATCAAGTTCTTGCTTGCAGCAGGTGCCAGCCTTGTAATTGCAGCTCACTTAGGTCGCCCAAAAGGTGAAGCTAAGCCAGAGCTCTCTTTGGCACCTGTTGCACAACGTCTCTCTGAACTTCTTTCAACTCCTGTCATCTTCCCTGGTGAAGTTGTCGGGCCACAGGTAAGTGCGGCTGCATCTAGCCTCAAGGCTGGTGAAATTCTTCTCCTTGAAAATATTCGCTACAGCGCTGCAGAGACATCAAAAGATGAGGCAGAGCGTCAAGCACTTGCACAAGAGCTAGCCTCACTTGCAGATGTATACGTGGGAGATGGCTTCGGCGCTGTTCATCGCAAGCATGCATCTGTCTACGATCTGCCTCAGCTTCTGCCACATGCAGCTGGAACGCTAGTCAGTGCAGAGGTTGAAGTTCTCAAGAAATTGACGATCGATCCTGCTCGTCCATACGGCGTTGTGCTTGGTGGAGCAAAGGTTTCAGACAAGATCGGTGTTATCTCAAACCTTCTTAACAAGGTAGATGTAATGGCGATCGGCGGCGGAATGGTCTTTACCTTCCTTGCTGCACAAGGGAAAGAGATCGGAAGCTCACTCGTTGAGAACGATCTCATTCCAACTGTTAAAGAGTTGATCGCAAAGGCGGAAAGTTCTGGCGTGAAGTTAATTCTTCCAACAGATATTGTCGTAGCTCCTGAATTCAAGATTGATGCACCAGCGACAACGGTCTCTGCAGATGCAATCCCTGCAGATCAGATGGGGTTAGATATCGGCCCTGATTCCGCTGCCGCCTTTGCCGCTGCAATTGAAAGTTGCCAGACCGTATTCTGGAATGGACCGATGGGCGTCTTTGAATTTCCTAACTTTGCTCACGGCACAAAGGTTGTCGCACAGGCTCTGACAAAGGTTTCAGGAATCTCTGTAGTTGGCGGGGGAGACTCTGCCGCTGCAGTTCGTGCACTCGGCTTTGCAGATAGCGATTTCGGATATATCTCTACAGGCGGCGGCGCATCGCTTGAATATCTAGAGGGCAAAGAGCTTCCTGGTCTGCGCGCACTCGATCTTTAAGATTACACTCAACACATCGTCGTACGTGAAAGTAAAGGGAGATCCACATGCGTAAGCCACTGATGGCAGGCAATTGGAAGATGAACCTCAACCACCTTGAGGCTATCGCCGCTGCACAGAAGCTTGTCTATTCACTCTCAGATAAAGATTATGATGAAGTCGATATTGCGATCATTCCTCCCTTCACAGATATTCGCTCTATCCAAACTCTTGTAGATGGAGATCGCCTCCGTCTTCTCTACGGTGCCCAAGATCTCTCTCCTGAGGCAGGCGGTGCATTCACCGGCGACATCGCAGGCTCGATGCTCAAGAAGCTTGGTTGCACCTTCGTCGTCATCGGACATTCAGAGCGACGCGCAATTCATAAAGAAGATGATGCTCTCGTCAACAAGAAGATTAAGGCAGCCCTTGCCAATGAATTAACACCAATTTTCTGCGTTGGTGAAGAGCTCTCCATTCGTGAATCTGGAACCCATGTCTCACATGTAATCCGCCAAATTCGTGCTGGCCTCGAAGGATTTACAAAGCCTGAGCTAAAGAAGTTAGTCATTGCATACGAACCAGTGTGGGCAATTGGCACCGGAAAGACTGCAACACCAGAAGACGCGCAAGAAGTATGTGCTGCAATTCGTGAAGAGATTGGCGAAATCGGTTCTCCAGAGATCGCATCTGCGATGCGCATTCTCTACGGTGGATCTGTTAAATCTTCAAATATCGTTGAGATCATGAAGCAGGCAGATGTCGATGGCGCCCTTATTGGGGGAGCAAGCCTTGACCCTGAAGAGCTGGCAAAGATTGCCAAGTTCTACGCCCAAGATCAGCAGTAATTCGCACTCTGCACAGTAAGGCTAGAGTGGGGAATCTTCCCCGAGATCTAGTATCCTTGCCGTCTACGAAGTAAGGAGTGTGGCCATGGCCCTCGGACTATCGATCTTTCTGATCATCACTAGCATTTTGATGATCCTTCTTGTTCTTCTCCACAAAGGAAAAGGTGCAGGACTTTCAGATCTCTTTGGTGGCGGCGTTTCATCTAATTACGGTGGCTCCTCTGTAGTTGAACGTAACCTCGATCGCATCACCATCGTCGTTGGTGGACTCTGGTTTGCAGGGGTTGTCGCTCTCTCACTCGTTTTGAAGGGGTAATAAATGGTTAGTGCAATTCGCGGAAGCCGTGTCGGCGCCGGCCCAATGGGCGAGGCCGAGCGTGGCGATCAGATCGAACGCGCAACAGTCTCTTATTGGTGCGGCAATGGACACGAAGTTCGTCCTTCATTTGCTGTCGAAGAGACAGTCGTCATTCCCGCTGAATGGGATTGCCCAAAGTGTGGCCTTCCAGCAGGACGCGACCGTAATAATCCGCCAAGTGCAGTAGTCAATGTTCCTTATAAGACGCACTTAGCCTATGTAAAAGAGCGTCGCACAGATGCAGAGGGTGCAAAGATTCTTGAAGATGCACTGAAGAAGCTACGCGGTGAGGATTAACCTACAGCGCTCTAGCAGCATCAAGGATTTGCGAGATTCCCGCACTACGGTCTTTACAGTGAAGACGTAGGAGCGGGAATTTTCTTTGCGCAAGTGCGCCGTTGTCGCCAAGTGCCTGAGCCATCAGCAAGGTAGTAAAGGAGAATCCACTTCCTGGGATATCGAAATCACTCGATGTACTTCCGGTAATTTGTAGGAAGGAGCCGTTCTGTTGGCCGCCTTTATGGAACTGTCCGGTGGAGTGAAGGAAGCGCGGACCCCATCCGAAGGTGACAGGGCGTCCTGTCTTCTCAGAGAGAATCTTCCGTAGCTCAACTAGCGCCACATCATCACGACGATCTAAGTAAGCATGGATTGAAATGTATCCATCATCTGCCACGTTGCGAGAGAAATCTTTTAAAGACTCTTGCAGAGCGTGGGTGCTACCAAAAATCTCAACTGCGCCATCGGTCTTATCGGCTGAGAAGGTAGGAAGAACTCCACCCCACTCTTTCAATAGGGCAGAGGTCGCATTCTTAGCTTCTGTGACATTTGGTTGATTAAATGGATCAATGTCAAGGGCGGCACCAACAAGTGCTGTGACCCACTCCCAGAAAATAAAGTGTTCACCAATTTCGCCTGTAACGACAAGATCTGCAGCGCTCTCGGCGAAGGCAACGGTAAATGCACCTCCGGTAGATGCACCAGCAATACTCTCGACTGCGATCGGAAGGCGACCAACGCCAGACTTTCCAGTCGATTCAGCAACAAGCTGTTCGATCCAATCGGATAAGCCAGGTAACCCTGAATCTGCATCGATAAAGGCAACGTATTGCTCAGTCTGTGTTGTCAGAAGCCATGCGACATCAAGCACAAGGTGTGGATCTGAGATAAAGCTCGCCTTGCAATCACTTGCTGCATCAAGAAGGAGTGATACATCGACTCCAGCAAGTGCACTTGGCACTAAGCCGAAGGCGCTGAGTGCGCTAAATCGTCCACCGACATGGGGATCGGCATTAATGACAGATAACCCTTGCTCTCGTGCATCTTTATCTAGAGGTGAATCTGGATCGGTGACGACAACCATATGTTCGTTGATCGCAAGACCTGCTGCCGCAAATGCCGCGACAAAGGCTGCTCGCGCAGAAGAGGTTTCAATTGTGGATCCCGATTTAGATGAGACAACAACCATCGTGCTAGCTAAATCGCCATTGATGACATGTGCCAAGTAATTTGGATCGGTTGA
>JACCDX010415639.1_pt1 | contig 12714 bp, 13 predicted proteins | sample 7449681 | NCBI WGS metagenome assembly JACCDX01 (sample SAMN15323450, study PRJNA562643) | freshwater metagenome | isolation source: river surface water | place: USA:Blue River Watershed | collected 2017-08-18
GTAAGATCTTTTACAAAGACCTCTGGGTAGAACCGAGGAATCGATGTGCGTGTGATTGGAGCAACATCTAAAGCAGAACTCAGAAGATAACGTGATCGATCAACTGCATGGCACCGTCTGGGCACGGCAACTGAGTCGGAGTAAAACATCCTGGCTAAAGGCTCATAACCTGAAAATTCTGTTGCATTAGCCAAACCAATAATTTGACCTGATTGTTTAAGATGCGCCAACCTCGAAACTAAACCAGACTTAATTAAACCTTGCGAATCAATAATGAAATCGTATCGAGTTTGGTGCAACACTCGAAAAAATTGTCTAAATTCTTGCCAATGCTCTACGCTAAAAACATTCCTTTTCCAACGTCGTAAGGCAATCGGAATAATCCGATCAATTCCACGAAATTCTCTGGTTGACTTTAAGGGCATTAACAGATCTACATAAATCTCTTCCACAATCCAATCAATAACAGCACAGGGATAGTGATATCGAATATCCCAAATAATAGGTAAGTTATGAAGAATATCTCCAAGCGAAGATATCTTTACCAACAAAAAATAAGGTCTATTTGGAATAAGATGAGTTTGTCTTTTCATACTGCAAAGAGCTTGCAACTAATAATATGACCATAATTGTGTAAAGGCTTATCGTAAATTTAAAATCAAGCACTTGATACGTAATACAACTAAAAAAATACATTATCGATAAAACTAGCCCCAAAACTGCTGCAATATTTTTGTTATCTTCAGATAGTTTTCGAATAAAAAAAATTGCAGGGCAAATAATTAAAAAAAGGCTGAACAATAAACCAAAAAAGCCATATTTGACAGCATTGTTAATGTATTCATTGTGAAAGCCGCCACCTTTGACACCAGCTCTAGTTTCAGGCGAAGCAAACTTGGCAATATTGGCATCATCTTTATGCATTAGAAAGTCCATGCCGTTCCAACCAGTCAACGGTCTAAGTGTCATGAAATACCAACCCATTCGAATAAATGAAATGCGCTCGCCACTTGAGGTGTTTTGGTTTGCTTCTTTCCATTGATACCTGTTTAAATCCTCTACCATTGCACCAATCCTTTTGTTAATTGTTCCCGAAAAATTGAATAAGATAAGCCCAAGCGTTATTGAAATAAATATACTTAATAAAAGTGCTTTAAACGAATTTAAACTGGCTAAATATCGCAACATAACAAATATGACAAATGGAATGGCAAACCAACCAGTTCTGCTCTCAGAATGAATTGATAAAAAACAACCGGATACAAATCCAAAAAGCGATAAAAATGTTACTAATAAAGAATTCTTCTTCGAAAGTAAAACTACTAATGACAGCATTGCAAATGTTAAACAAATCGATCCAAAAATAATCGGATCAATAAAATAAATAGTAAGTCTTTCAGTAATTTTAGACCAAGCTTTTTTTTCAAAAAAATCTACTAAACAAAATGTTAAGATTGGCATTAACAAAATTGGAAAAATAAATTTTTCTCCAATTTGCACGTCTTTTTTTATTAGATAAATTAATATAATAAGACCAAAAATATACCGAGATGGTCCATCAAAATCTGCGAACTCATGATGACCCTTGACTATGTTAGTAAAAAAAACCACTAGTATAGGTAATGATAGGGGTATGGCTATTAAGTAAAAAAAATTCTTATCTTTAATTAAATTTTTTAGCAGAGTTTGATTTGAAGAATGAGTTTTTTCAATCAATCCAAGCACAGAAATAAATAAAGCTGTAAATAAGCACGCACTAACCCAGCCCTTAATAAGTAATGAAAAAAGGGGGGCCGAATACAATACCAATATAATTAAGTTTTCACAACAAACTAAATTTTTTGAAAATTTAAACATGACTGATGATATATCGTTAACTTTTGCTTGCTACAACGCATTAAATTTCACAAAAAATTGTGTTGATAGTATTTCTAAGCACGGCCCAGAACTCAAAAACGTAGTAATTGTAGACAATGGATCAACTAATGAGACCATAACATATCTCAATACAATACCAAATATTTCGATTATTAAAAATAAAATTAATCTTGGATGTGGGGTTGCTTGGAATCAGGGTGTCCTCAAAAATCAATCGGAATGGTCAATTATCATGAATAATGATGTGATTGTATCCTCTGGGTGGGTCGAATCTTTGATTGAGTCTGCGAAAACTCACAATTTAAAGATCATTTCCCCCGCATTAATCGAGGGTCCACTTGATTACGATTTCGAATCATTTGCAAAAAATGTGTCTATTAGAATGAAAAATGCTGTTCGAATTGGTAAGGCTCACGCGGTGTGTTTGGCGATTCATGAATCGGTTTGGATGGAGACTGGGTATTTTCAAGCAAATCCAAAACTTTGGGGATTTGAAGATACCTTATTTTTTCATGCGGCATTTAAGGCATCGATACCAATGGGCATCACTGGATCCAGCTGGTTACATCATTTTGGATCTATTACTCAAACCGAAATGAAACGGGAAAGAAATATATCTGACAAAGATGGTCTAACGGGGCGATATAACTATAAATTGCTTAAAGAGAGTTGGATTGAACGGAAATTTAGGCAATTTCGTAGTAAGAAATTATCCAAACAATTTCGTCAGAATGAGCTAGATCAATACGGTATGACGGTTCATGGAATACGTAAAAATCATCAATTTGAATGGTTATAGTTTTTGATTAAGTTTATTAAGAAATCAATATTATTTTTAATTGAAAATTTATTGACGACAAAGTTTTTTCCATTTTTTGCATACCTACTCATTTGAATGTGATTATGTAATGCCCACTCCATCGCAGCAAACCAATCATCCTCTGAATTCGTTGTAAGTAACCCGGTCTCATGATTTTTAATTGTCTCGGGCACTCCATCAACTTTACTTGCGATCGTCGGAATTTCAAAGTACTGTGACTCAATTTGAAACATTCCTAATGGTTCACGATGAGAGGGCAGTATTGCAAAATCAGCTCTTTTAAAAAGAGGGGAAATAGGATTAATTATTCCAGTAAAAATGACATTATTGTTAATTCCCAATCGATTAACCTCACGTTCAAGTGATTGCCGCTCAGGCCCGTCACCAGCAATAATATATTGAAGGGAGGGGTTTATTTTTAATAGCCGTGCAAATACTTTTAAAAACTGAAGATGGCCTTTTTCTCCTCTCAGCATTGCTCCATGTAATATGAATGGACCAGACTTTGAACAAATTTTTAATTCAATTTCCTTTGTGTATGGTTCATCAATATTTTTTGATAGTTCTTCAAAATTAATACCTGGATATAGCACCTTTACCTTAGTGGGAATAATTTTTTTATTTTCTAACAATTGATTTCTTAAATACTCGCTTGGAGTCAGAGTGATATCAAAAAGCTTGTTATATGAGAAGCTTTTAGGAATTCCGGGTTGATAGGTTCTTGATCGAATGATAAAAATCTTGTTTCTTATTAAAGCTCGGTAACAAATTGCGGATATGGCCCCGATGTTTGCATCATGCCCACTGTGAAGTACTATCGCCCGGGGTTTTATGCGAATTAAATTTTTTAGAATAATTAATATGCTTAGGATATCTAGAGCATTTCTAAATGAGACATGGACAACATCTAAATCATTTTTACTTGCGATCTCCCCAATCTTGCTAGTTTTCTTACAAAATAAATATGGTTTCCATGATCTTTTTTGAAGTTCTACCATTTGAGTCAAGATTTGATACTCCTGACCCCCTAAATTGATCGAACTTTCTAAAAAGAAGATTGATGAGATCATCTTTTAACTAAAACTTTGGAATTTGGTTCCAAAATAAACCTGATAAGTCTTTTGAATTTAGAGTCAGTTGATTATTAATTTGCTCTAAAGGCCACTTAATATTCAGTGTAGGATCATCCCATCGCAGACAAAACTCACTTTGTGGATCATAATAATTTGTGGTTTTATATAAAAATTCAGCGGATTCACTTAAAACTAAAAACCCATGCGCAAACCCCTTGGGGATCCATAATTGCAATTTGTTTTCTTCACTTAAATTGATTCCAAACCATTGGCCATATGTTGACGAGCTCTCTCTCAAGTCTACTGCGACATCAAACACGAGTCCATTCGTAACTCGTACTAGTTTGCCCTGGGCATAATTAGTTTGAAAGTGAAGTCCACGTAATATCCCCTTTTTTGATTTTGAGTGATTGTCTTGAACAAATTCATCTACAACTCCAGTCAGTGCTCTAAATTCTTTTACATTAAATGATTCATAAAACCAACCTCGATCATCACCAAATATTTTTGGCTTAATGATTAATAAATCATTAAGCGATGTAGTTTCTAATGATAATTTTTTCGTGGGAGTCATGGCCTAGAGCGTTCATCTAGAAAACGTTTTAGGTATTGGCCGTAGCTACTTTTCCCAAGCTGCTGGCTGATCTTTTCAATATTTTCAATAGTTATCCATCCATTTCGATGAGCAATCTCTTCGGGACATGCAACCATCAATCCCTGTCTTTTTTGTAATGTCGCAATAAATCCAGATGCCTCTAGTAATGAATCATGTGTTCCCGTATCTAACCATGCATATCCTCTACCCATTAGCTCAACATGCAAATTTTGATTACCTAAATAAGTGCGATTTATATCAGTAATCTCTAGCTCTCCTCGCTTACTGGGCTTAATACTTTTAGCAATATCACAAACTTGCTGATCATAAAAGTACAACCCAGTAACTGCAAAATTACTTTTTGGCTCATTTGGTTTTTCTTCAATTGATATTATTCTTTGCTGACGATCAAATTCTACAACGCCATAACGCTCTGGATCAGTTACATGGTATGCAAATATAGTCGCGCCAGTATCGCGTTGATTTGCAAGATACAATTGGTGGACTAACTCGTGTCCGTAGAAAATATTGTCACCAAGTACTAACGCAGAATGATTGTTATTAATAAATTTCTTTCCCAATATGAAGGCTTGCGCAAGTCCATCTGGGGCGGGCTGAATTGCGTACTGAAAACTAATTCCCCATTGAGCACCATCGCCAAGTAGCTCTTTAAAACGTGGTGTATCTTGCGGTGTTGAAATAATCAAAATTTCACGAATTCCTGCTAACATTAGGGTTGTTATCGGATAGTAGATCATTGGTTTATCGTATACTGGGATCAGCTGCTTTGAAACGGCTTGAGTTATAGGGTAAAGTCGAGTTCCAGTACCTCCAGCCATGACAATTCCCTTACGATTAATACTCATGGTTGATTCCCGTTTATCCGTAAATTCTTTATGAAATTCATGTATTCACTTAGCATTTGACCTCTTGAGACACCCCAAATTGCTGTATATATTTTTTTACACCAATTTTCCAGTCTTGCTCTAAGTATTTCTTAGTGACCGGATATGCCATTTCCAATTTTCTGGTTGATAAAACTGAGCTTTGGGGACGCAAAGCAATTGAGGGATATTCCTTAGTAAGAATTGGATGAAGATTTCTTGATTGTAATTTAGTCGTAATATTTAACTCTTTACAGCACTCTAAAATAAATTGGGCTAGTTCAAACCAGCTTGTTTTTCCTTTTGGAACCGCATGATAAATTCCAGAAAATATAATATTTGATTCAATAATAGCTTGAGTTAAATTTGACAGCCAAATTGTACTTACGGGAACGCCGTATTGATCAGAAACCACATTAAGTGTTTCGCGCTCATTGGCCGCTCTTAAAATTGATTTAATAAAATTAGATCCGTCTCCGTAGATCCATGTACTTCTTAAAATGATATATGCCCCATTAATTTCATCTAACCCACCCTCGCTGATTTGTTCATAAAACGCCTGTTTTATTTTCAACTCGCCATCTAACTTTGATTTTCCATATATATTAAGGGGATAGCATAAATCACTCTCGCAGTATGGCTCCTCCTTCAGCCCATCAAAAACATAGTCCGTTGAAAAATGAATTAATTGCTTCTTATTTTGGGCACAATAATTTGCCATTCTTTGTGGAGCTAAACTATTAGTAGCATAGGCAAGATCACGGGAATTTTCTGCTAAGTCAACCGCCGTAAATGCTGCCGTATTAATGATAAGGTCAGCCTTTTGGGAATTCAGATATACATCAAGTGCCTCTTGATCTGTTAAATCGCACTCTAACCTACCAGAAAAAACAATATTACCTGAATGTCGAAATTGTTTTTGAAGGGCCTTCCCCAATTGCCCATCTTTTCCAAAAACTAATATTTTCATCAGTAATTAATGACCATACCGCTTTGTTATCCATTCTCGATAAGATCCAGAAAGAACACTGTCAACCCAAGATGTATTTGATAGATACCAATGGATTGTTTTTCTTATTCCAGTTTCAAAAGTTTCTTTCGGGTACCATCCAAGTTCAGTAGAAATCTTAGTGGCATTTATCGCATAGCGACGATCGTGTCCTAAACGATCATCAACATAAGAGATTTGATCCTTATAAGACCTTTTATCGGCACGCGGTTTAATTTGATCAAGGAGTTGACAGATTGTCTCGACTACAAAAATATTGGATTTCTCATTATTTCCACCGATGTTATAAGTTTCGCCAACTTTTCCTTTCGACAATACGATTTCAATTGCATCGCAATGATCTCCCACATATAACCAATCGCGAATTTGTAATCCATCTCCGTATACTGGTAATAATTTTCCTTGAAGCGCGTTATGAATCATTAGTGGAATTAATTTTTCTGGAAACTGATATGGACCATAATTATTTGAGCAATTTGTTGTTAAAACAGGTATCCCATAGGTATGAAACCAAGCTCTAACTAGATGATCTGATGCTGCCTTAGAGGCAGCGTATGGGCTATTTGGCTCATAACGATTTTTTTCTGAAAATGATGGATCACTTTTTTCCAAACTACCATAAACCTCATCTGTTGAGACATGTAAAAATCTAAATCTATTTTTTTCATTCTCACTTAGTAATTGATAGTAGTTCCGAACTGATTCAAGCAAGCTAAATGTACCTATAATATTTGTCTGAATAAAGTCCCCGGGACCATGTATGGATCGATCAACATGACTTTCCGCTGCAAAATTGATGATTGCATGTGGTCGATATTTTTCTAACAATGATAAGACAAGCTTCTGATTGCATATATCGCCATGAACAAATAAATAATTTGGATCCTGAGAAATTGAATGCAATGTCGCTAGATTTCCCGCATATGTCAGCTTATCCAAATTTATGATTTTATGGCGTGCGGACTCTAGCGCACTAATAATAAAATTACCTCCAATAAAACCGGCTCCACCAGTAACTAAGATCATTTTTATGGTTATAAAATTTTAGAAAATCCAAGTAAACTAATTAACATGATACCCAAATACAATAATATATTAGTGACGTGTCCGGGCAATGCAACTACTGCCGGTCCTGAAGCTATTCATCAATTAGTATCAGATCTCAATCGAATTGGCGCATCTGCTGCGGTTGTTTACTTTCCATTTGATAAAAAATTTACAACACCGGAGGAATATAAAAAATATCAAGCTCCTGTTAAAGAATATTCCGATATTCTGGGAGATTTGATTATTTTTCCAGAAATTGTACCAACTTATGCTCTTAGGGTGAAAAATGCTAAAGCGGCGATATGGTGGATGTCAGTCAATAATTTTACCTGCGACCGATATGGTAATCCTTTTAGAGACAAGTTTAGATATTTTAAAAATCTATTGAAAGGATTACGTCCACTTAAAGGAATTATTGCGCTCAAAGACTTAACTCATTATGCTCAAAGCCATTATGCGCAAAATTTTTTAAAATCCAATGGCATTACTTCTTCAGTATTATCGGATCCCATACCTCACTATACAGAGCAATCTTATTTATCATCATTGGATATATCTAACTTTTTTAATCGAGAAAATAAAATCTTATATAACCCAAATAAGGGTAGAAAATTTAACCAATACTTGATAAATCGATTTAAAAATTATAGTTTTTTTCCACTTCAAGGGTACAACAGAAATGAATTGGCTGAAATATTTTTAAAGTCAAAACTATATATCGATTTTGGTCATCACCCAGGTAAAGATAGGCTTCCAAGAGAGGCTGCAATTCATGGATGTTGTGTAATTACGGGTGTTCATGGTTCGGCACAGAATTCTTTTGATATCAATATTCCTACTCAATATAAGATAGATTCTAAAAATAATAACTTTAATGAATTATTTGAGATCCAAGTAAATAGAATTTTTAATTCTTATGAGGAATGCTCAAAAGATTTTGAAAACTATCGTGAAACGATATCTAACGAACAAATCGAATTTGATAAGCAAATTATCGATAACTTTTTCGAAAAAAGTTAACTTGTCGCTATGATCGACATCACTGCCATGCGCACTGCGATCCCAAACGTAACTTGATTCAATATCACCGATTGCTTACCATCCGCAATGGCGGAATCAATTTCAACCCCTCGGTTCATGGGACCCGGATGCATCACGATTGCATCAGGCTTAGCCAGTGCCAGACGTTCGGCATTAAGGCCAAATTGAGAGAAGAACGCGGCACCCTCTGGTACCTGACCTTGGTCCATCCGCTCCTTTTGGATTCTCAAGGTCATCACGACATCTGCGTCTTTAATACCGTCTTCTACTTTATGGAAGATCTTCACACCAAGCGCACTTAAATCCTTCGCTAAATCACTGGGCAATAAACTCTCTGGTCCAATTGCACGAATGTCATTACAACCCAAGGTCGTTAATGCATGAATATTCGATTTAGCGACGCGACTGTGTAGAATATCTCCAATGATGGCCACTTTCAGTTTTGAGAAATCCTGCTTAAAGTGTCGCATCGTATAGGCATCAAGCAGGCCCTGCGTGGGATGCTGATGGCTACCATCCCCAGCATTAATCACATGCACATGCTCTGGAACATGATTGGCAATTTCAATAGGGGCTTTTGAGATGTTATGGCGTACCACAAAAATGTCTGCCTGCATCGCGATCAAATTATCAATCGTATCCATCAGGCTCTCGCCCTTTGAAGTCGATGAGGTTGGAATATCTAGATTAATAATATCGGCTGAGAGGCGGTTGGCAGCAATCTCAAAAGTAGTTCGTGTCCGAGTGGAGTTCTCAAAGAATAAATTAAAAACACTCTTGCCACGAAGTAAAGGTACTTTTTTTACTTCTCGATTGGGCGCGGTAACGCTGACAAACTGTTTTGCGGTATCAAGGATATAGAGAATTTGCTCTTTTGGCATCCCCTCCAAGGTAAGCAGATGGGTCAGCTTGCCATCCCGATTGAATTGATTAGTCATCGAATTTATTTGAGACTTGATTGTCAATTCAATCGCTCCTCAATCTGAAAATGAAAGCGCTCATTCGCATCTTGCTCTAAAACTAAGATTTGTGAATGCGGGAGCGATATTGACTGCGCAGCAAAATCGGCTGCAATTGGTAGTTCACGTTCCCCACGGTCAGCCAAGACCATCAGAGATACCTTAGCAGGCCGGCCAAAATCAAATAACTCGTTCAGTGCGGCTCGTACCGTTCGCCCTGTAAAAAGCACGTCATCAATCAAGACGATGTGGGCATTATTAACATCAAATGCCAGTTCGGTCGGCATAGTATTGGCACTCTCCAGTGCCCGAACCCCCTTCTCGGCGTAGTCATCGCGATGAAAGGAGACATTAATTACCCCATACTGCGAAAGATTAAGATCTTTTACCAGGCGCTTTGCAATCCAGGCCCCGCCAATTGCCAAACCAGCCAAGTAAACAGGGGGGCTTGCGGCTTTCGAAAACAAACCCTCTTTCAGGTGCCTGACTAGGTCTTGATAGAGGGCTTCAGCGTTCATGGGAGCTATTTTCGCTTAAATTAGTGAGCGCCCTAATTTTAGCTGCGCTCACGAAAAAACTGCTCTAAAAGCAATCCGGCCGCATGGGAATCCAGAGCTCCCTTGTACTGCGTATCTTTTTCAAGCAATACTGAGGAATAGCGCTCGTCCACAAAATACAGTGGCGTTGTAAATCGCTTCGCAAGCTGCTGGCCAAATTTTTGAGATTGCTTGGTCATCGCATGCTCTGCGCCATCCGGGTAAAAGGGAAGACCAACCACTAAGCAACTGGGTTGCCACTCCTGAATGAGCTTTTGAATCGCTTGATAGGTGAGCTCAGAATTATTATTTTGAATAGCATCCAAGGCTTGGGCGCTGCCTGTCAAAGAATTACCAACCGCCACCCCAATACGCTTAGCGCCGTAATCAAACCCTAGAACAATCGTTACTGAATTTGAAGCATCATTAGGCATGCCCCGCTTCTCCGGAGAGACTTGCTAGATCAAAGCCCAAGACCTGCATTGCCTTTTGATAACGATCGGTATACGGTGTATCAAAAATAATCGTTTGCATTTGATCATTTGGGATGGCGATATTGATCCACCCATTCAAAGAAATTTCCTCTTCGAGCTGTCCAGCACCCCAACCAGCATAGCCTAGGGTCATCAGAAACTTCTCGGGTCCAGAACCATTGGCTACCGCCTCAAGGACATCTTTGGATGTGGTCATGCTGAGACCATCCGCAATGATTAATGAAGATGAGTACTTCTCCGTAAGATCGGTCGGATGCAGCACAAATCCTCGCTCAACCTGAACGGGACCACCAAAATAAACCGGCTGATCAAGTAATGGTGCGATTTCGAGCTTCAGCTCAATCTTCTCAAAGAGGGTTGAGAGCACTATATCGGTAGGACGATTGACCACCAATCCCATAGCGCCCTTATCGCTATGTTCTAAAAGATACACCAAGGAGCCTGAAAAATTTTCGTCCAGCATTCCCGGCATGGCTAACAAGAACTGGTTAGCAAAAGAACTTGGGGAGGAGATGACATTGGCTTGGCTCACGGTTCATTCTAGCAAGCCCCGGGGATTCAGAAAAGTGATATTTTTCCAGTCAATTGATAGGCCCCAATTCCCACATACTCGTGCAAAAGCCGATTCCACAGAAATGCTCCTTCCGTTAAATCAAATTCGCGCCATTGCAAGGTATTCGCTGTTTGGTAATCCACCAGGACGGCAATTACTGGAATACCTTGCTTTTTAAAGACCTTCACAGAGCGATACATATGACTCGCGGAGGTGACTAATAGCCACGGCTTTAACTGTTGGTCTGAGGATCGCTCATGAATGGTATCGATAATCTTTTTGGAATAAACCGCATTTTCATAAGTATTGCGGGATTGATTCTCGTAAAAAGCGGTGGTGTTTGTAGTATCCGCAAGTCCTTGTTCTTGAATCAATTGTTTAAAGGAATGCGCCTCCGAAACACCTTTTGGACTTAGTCTGTCAGAGAAGCCGCTAAAGATAAATGGCTTATCAGGATATGTACGTATTAACTCTAAACCCTTCGTGACACGCTCAGCCGCTGATTTAAGTGATACCTCACCACGGTCAACGGCAACATCTTCACCCTTGATGGCCCCACCCAAAATAATGATTCCAGCAAATTGGTCTGGATTGAGATTCTGAATGGATGGCCTTGGAACAGCATCCTCCAAAACGCGAGTAAGTGCCTCCGGAATAGGCATATAACCCACAGCAAAGAATCCAATTGCAGCGGTGACCAAAAGACGGTTCGTAAATGCGGGCTTACGAATGGTTAGGAAAAACCATGCTGACAGAACCATCAAAAAAATGAGATTGAGCGGCTCAATTGCAAATTGAACGATCTTGGAGGCAACAAAAAATAAGCTATCCATGGGGGCATCATAATCAAAATCGCATTCCCGAATAAGATATAGCTTATGACTAGTGCATTGGTATGGCTTCGACGTGATTTGCGCCTATATGATCAGGCGGCCTTACATCATGCCCTTACGAATCATCAACAGATTTGGCTTTGTTTTATCTTCGATACAACCATTCTAGACCCCCTTCTCACTAAGAACGGAGGCTTTGATCGTCGGGTCGACTTCATTTGGCAAACCATCCAAGATCTGGATCAAACGCTACGCGCCCAAGGGGGTGGCATCATTGCCCGTCATGGTGATCCTGTAAAGCTCATACCGAACTTGACAAAAGAACTTGGTGTTGATTCGGTATATACCAATCATGACTATGAGCCCTCTGCAATCAACCGTGATCAAACGGTTGAACAATTACTTTCTAAAAACGGAATTCATTTTGCGCACTTTAAAGATCAGGTGATCTTTGAAAAAACCGAGGTGCTTACGAATTCAGAAACGGTGTTCTCGGTATTCACTCCTTATAAGAATGCATGGCTCAAAAAGTTAAGCCCCACCCAATTAAAGCCTCTCGCTTGCGAAGTTCCAGATTCAAAATTGCCGGGACGATATGCACCAATACCCAAGGCAATGGATACAGGCATTCCCTCGCTAGAATCGATGGGATTTAGACCCACCGGCATCGAAAAGTATCTTCCTGCCGGAACCAAAGGTGCTGAACTCTTTTTGGCTGATTTTCTAAAGCGAATTGACCAATACAACATGAGTCGTGATTTTCCGGCGACAAAAGGGGTAAGTTACCTCTCCACCTATCTGCGCTTTGGTTTATTGTCGATTCGAGGCTTGGTGCGCGAAGCACACCGCAGAATGCTTGCAGGCAGCCTAGGAGCTAGCACTTGGCTAAGTGAACTGATTTGGCGTGACTTCTATTTCATGATTTTGGCCAATCACCCTCGCCTTGCCGGCGGCCAATCCTTCAAGCCCGACTACGACAAGATTGTTTGGGA
>JACCDX011646767.1_pt1 | contig 12713 bp, 18 predicted proteins | sample 7449681 | NCBI WGS metagenome assembly JACCDX01 (sample SAMN15323450, study PRJNA562643) | freshwater metagenome | isolation source: river surface water | place: USA:Blue River Watershed | collected 2017-08-18
ATCAGAAACAAGCTCTCGGTAAAGGTGTCAGCGCCGCGCATGTCTGTTTGCTTTTGGTGATGCCTGAATTGTCGACTGCACAGCTGAATCGGCGCTTTCAGGGTGTCAGTATTTCAGCAGCCTGTTAATCGTAGGCTGCAAACTGGCGCAAGCGTTTGAACAATGGATAGAACGCTGCCCCAAAAGAAAAACCGCCGTACTACAAAGTAATACGACGGTTCTAAATGGTGGCCTGGGACGGAATCGAACCATCGACACGCGGATTTTCAAGACAAGTGAGTGACTGCTTACTTGCCGGGTAAGCCAAAGAAAACAAACAAGTTTCTGGCTTCTGCTCCCCTGCTTTTCGAGTCACCGAACCACATACCGAACTGGGCCGAACTATGGCGGCTGGCGCACCAAATTTATCGAACAGCGTCAATAGGTTACGTATGCCGACGCCGAACTTTTGACCGAACCCAGGTGCAGAACCAGTCAGGTGTCCCGCCCGACGGAAGCTCACCCAAGCCTACTCAGTGTCACGAGCTTGCAAGTGATGCATTTCGGTGAGTACCAATCCTGCGAGCGCAAGTATTGGAATGGGAACATATCGCTCCCAGAAGACAACAAGCATTGAGACAGCACCCAAACCCATTCCACCAGACAATACAAAAAGGATCCGTGCTGTCTTTGGATATCGCTTTGCCGACAGGACCGCAGCCAAAAGAATTGACGGTGCGAAAAGGGGAATCACAAAAGTGTAGACATTGAGATAGCCCTCCTGCACCAATCGCAATACTTGTGACATTGCAAATACATGCCACAACTGCAGCGCCGCAGATGCCGCCAATACGATGCGAAGATAGGCTTGGGTCATGAGATCTGATTTAAGTCTGTTCCAGAATATACAAGAGACTTCGAGCCGCCGAAAGAAAGAATGCGGACACTACTCATCAGGGATGGCTGTACTTGTCACCATCAACCGAACCGGGCAGATTTCTCCACCCGGCCCAGTTGGCTTAGGCCGCTCTGTGGAACGGAACCACAACACCCGACGCACCTGACGGAACCGGCGTCGATGGCGTCGAGTCTGCCGAAGTGACAAACAACGATGCAGTGCCTGCCGCCTCCCTGAGTGTGGACATGCTTAACTTTGCGTAGCGCTGAGAAACCCTTGGATCTGAATGGCCCAAGAGCACCTGCACATCGTAGAGCGAGCGACCAGACGACACCACCATCTCAGCAAATTGATGGCGGCAACTGTGTAGGCGCATTTGCTTGATACCTGCTGCCTTGCGCAAGCGATACCACACACGGGTGATCTCAGTGAACGGCTTTCCGGTAGCGGGATTGGCAAAAATAGCATCAGAACACTTTGATTTTGCTGCCTCACCCAACACCCACAAAGCGCTGTCGTTAAGTGGCACCGTCCTGGCTTTTTTCGACTTTGCAGTCGCTGCCGGAATGGTCCACAAACCACGATCCATATCGAGCTGATCCCATGTCGCGGTCAACACCTCCATCTTGCGAGCACCAGTACTGAGCAAGAACATGATGATGTTGCACACAGGGCGGTTCGAGTCAGTACGCAGTATCTCCACCAAACGGGCAAGCTGCTCCTGATCGGCGACATCGTGCAATTGGTTGTCCACGTTCAAGAGCTTGACGCCATTGAGCACATTGCGCTCCAAGAACTCCCATTCCACGGCAAGGTTCAAGGCACGACGCAACAACTTGATATCGTGGTCCTGTGTCGCGGGCGCTATCTCCATAGCGGCCAAGTCTGTCTGAAATCTTTGCACTTGATAGCGCGTGATGTCACACAGACGGACGTTGCCGAAACGCTCACGGACACGCATGCGGTAGGCTTGCTCGTCACGTTTCCAACTGCGCTTATGAACCTTTGCGTAAGGCAGGTAGTGTTCCTGCACAAACGTTTCCAAAGTCATCTCGGCATACACCTGTTGGCCTTTGGGCATCGACTGCAGCACCTTTGCACGTTCTGCCTTTAACTCCCTTGCACGGCGCTTTGCTTGGGTGAGACTGACCTCCTTCACAGCGCCCAAACGAACATACTCATTGGTGCCCTTGGCGTTTTTCAGGCGCAAGTACCAAGTAGGAACGGCCTTGACGCTTGCACGGCATTCGACAAACAAACCTGGCTCATCGAAAACGCTGTACTCGATCTTTTGCTTTCCGGGCGGGACGATCAAACCCGTGGCCATGAAGGCCGGTGTGAAATTCATGACAGGCATGGTGACTCCTTTCAGGGTGTTGAACATGAAATGAAATGGGTGCCATGCATGGCAGCAGGACACCCGAACTGTTTTGCGAGCAAGGTCAAACCGCCTTGCCCGTGTCCGAGCTAGATGTGTGTAAATCGGCCCATATGTTTCAAAAATTCCATGACCGACATGGGCTTGTGTGTCGGCACACGGTACGTAGCACTATGGTTTTTCAGACACGGGAGAGGGCGACCCAATCATTGCGTCAATGGCTTCAGTGAGTACCACTTACAGGACTCATGAACCGTGGACACGCACACCAAAGGGACGACACCAAGCTTGACCAAAAATGACACGCAGATGCCGATCGCTTTGTGCAGTCCAGGCGTCACAAAGATCGCCCAAAGTTCGTCAGTCAACAAATCGTTTGATCTGTACCTGACACCCCGCATCAATCCGTCGATGGCGTCGAGCACTTCGTCGCGTACCGCAAAGAACACCTCTTTGGCATCTAACTTGTTCAGCCTTGCAATGCCAGCGAATAGCTTGAAACCAGTCGTTCCCTGGAAGGCACGATACTCATCAATAGCGCTCATCAACCGCCCCCTTACCCGTGTAATTGATCGTGATTTCGCGTTCCTTGCGGCGCTCGAACCTGAGCACAACATCCTGTGTACGCAGTGCCGTTTCCAGTGGGAGTAAACGCTTGGACAAGGCAATGGGGTTATCAGGCCAACCTCTTGGCGCGTGCGGACCATACGGCTCGCTGTACCCCATAAATTTGTCCAACTCCATAAGAAGCTTTGCCGGTGTGCCGGACCATTCTTTGGCCTTCATTTTTGAAGCGAAGTCCAAGACGGCACTGCCCACGACGTTCTCGCGAATACTGTCAAGCTGACCTTCGTTCAATGCTTCGGCATAGCTAGCTTGGTAGACCTCTTTTGGAGCCTTATGAACAACCTCCATCGCGGCCAACCACTGGGAGAAGTCATACATGCGTTGGGGCATGGTCGGCACCACGCTGGGCAACGCCGCAAAAATCTTTGCCATCAGGTCAAATAAGCCGCGCTGTATCACGGGCAGATCAGCCTCAAACTCCTTCCACATCTGGGCTTCAGATTTGCGCTTGCTCTCATCCATGCTGTACATGCGGATAGGCAGACAGCGCTGAGCCAAGTCAGGTTGATCGACGAAGCTGAAAATTCCGTTAAGAATCAAAACACCATGCAACAGCACCACATGCAATTCATCGTCGGTGTACAGGCGCCTTGCTGTCGTCGCGCCACGTGTGGACATAGTGCACATGACATCGCTCATTTCCGGTTTCAAATCACGCAGGTTGTCATAGGCCAGAACATGGGCAGACTGTGATGCAACAGCAAGATCCTTAACTTGCTTTGGTAAGCGTTGAACACCGACAACACTCGGGTCGATGATGCGCATCGTGGCCTTGGTCAAAGCACTCTTGCCTGCTCCCTGACCTCCAATCAAGTACAGGAACACAAACACGGTGCCGACGTCTTTCGCATGAGCCAACGTGTAAGTGACAAATGCCAAGTAGAGGATGAAGTTTTCGTCAGAAATGTTGACGTACTTCTTTAGCAGCTTGTAGTCGCCGACCTCTGCCGGATACACCATGGGCGCTGCTGTCGCTGGTCTATAAAACAGCACATCCGAGCCACCCGCCAACACCTCCACGCCAGCGGCTGTGATCTTGACCTGGGTATTGGCCTCGTCGTACAACGCGATCACACAACCGTTATCTGGCAACGGTGCCACACGAACCCAGACCCCTGCCGATTTCGCTGTACGCTCTGCCTTGGCCTGCAATCCGTCAAGGACGTCATCAACAGCACGCTTGGATGGACGCTCGCCAGATTTGCGGAGCAGTTCCCCAACCAGGGCGCGCATTTCCTTGCCTCTTAACCTATAAACGTGTGGATTTCCAACACCACGAACAACTGCGTACAGGTTTGACTGCTGGTCTTTGACCAACTCGCCCGACCACTCTATCGACACAATTGGCGCATCGGACGACACCACCGAAGGCGGTGAACCATCTGCGTGGCTCTTTGGTAACGCTGGCGGCACAACGTCAGGCGTGTCCAGTCTTGGGGCTACTGTTGCAACAGAATCTTGGCTGACCTGCTGGTTTTGTTGCATAGCCCGCTTGACTGCGATCTTGCTTACCTTGATCGTTTTAGGGGCGATCATCCCCTTTTCGGATGGTGTATCCATCTAGCAACTCCTGTTTCCGCCCGCATGTTTGGGCTGAAGTGATTGGAACTGCCGGGGCTCTGGTAATTGTTTGTTTACGAAAAGGTATTTGGTAATTGGCTTTCAGCCAGCATTGGCTCGAAGTCTGCGGTACTTTGTCAATGCAGCTTGTGCCGCATCCAATTTCTTGCGGAAGGTCTCATGCCCAATACCTGCGGCACCAGGAATCTCGACCGCCATGATTTCTTCCATCTTTTTTGAAATTGCTGATTTGTTGGGTACGCCATCTCCCTTGTTGAACGCACTGGTTTTCGCCACAACACCCATCAGTGCTGCGAGCGCCAAATTGACCTTGTCGATCTCAGTCATTCCTGCCACTTGACCTGAATATTCTTCAGGCTCTGGCGCAGCAACATCACTTTGCTCTCCACCTGTCACTGGTGCTTTCGAGATGTTGATGCCATATTTCTGTTGCGACCATTCCGCCAAACTCCTGAGCGTGATGTATATCTGACCATCCCGTTCCGTTTTGATCCGGTCGATGCGCAACATGTCCGGCGCAGACAGCTGATCGTCAAGATCAAGAAAATACTCGGCAGCCTTGTCCACCAGAGCCCGGCACTCATGAACCTTAGCCTCCAAAATGGACAGTGTTTCATGTGACTGCCCAGTTTCCGCTGCATCTATGAATTCAGACCGTGCCTTTTCATAGATTGCCGCCAATTGCTCCTGAACTGAGCCTTCAAACTGAGCCACCTTCTCCAGATCCACCTCATCAATACCGTGCTCAGTAACCTGCACTGATCGAGGGAAATACCGGCCCCTTGACCACCCGAGCAGTTTGGCTACTGCCTCATCACGTGTACAACTGGTCTGGATGTTGATGATGACGTCGGTTTCTGGATTCATGATGCCGATAATGACGCGTGGTCATTTTCTGTACGTTGAAAAGCCCCATGCTCTTCATTCTCGGATATATCGTAGCTGGGCTGTCTTTGATGGTGGCTTGCAAGCACCCGAAAAATTTCACGCCACTCGACGCCATCGACGCCTTGTCGCCACCTCCCCAAGTGGTGTATTTCTGGTGAAAATTTTGGCTTCGCTACTCCACCGGATACCCACTATGACCGCCCTATCGCTACAACGCTTTGTCGCCGCCCAAGACGTCTGCCTGAACGAGGCCATGGCCGAATTGAAAGCTGGCAAGAAACTCTCCCACTGGATATGGTTTGTGTTCCCTCAGCACAAAGCCTTGGGACACAGCAACACCGCCATCCACTATGGCATTGCCGACCCTGAGGAAGCCAGACAGTACCTGCGCCATCCCACCTTGGGACCAAGGCTCAAAAAGTGTGTCCAGTTGGTGCTGCTCAATCCTCAGCGCACGCCCTACGCCATCTTTGGCAATCCTGATGACATGAAATTCCGTTCCTGTTTGACCCTGTTCATGAAAGCCGCCCCCGAAGAGCCCATCTTTGCCAAAGCCTTGGATACCTTCTACGGTGGGAAACCTGACGAATTGACGCTGGGATTTCTGGACTGACATTCCGGGCACTGATGAGGAAATTCGCACAGACCTGACGCAACCGTCACACCGATGCCATGGTACAGGCGGTCAGCGGCATGACTTGGATGTACTATGTCCGTTCAATAGTCACTGCGCCTATCGCGCCTTGTCATGAAACATCTTGGGCTGATAAAAGCAGACACTTGGGTAAAGGTTGTCAACTGGATTGGCATTCCCAGCATCATGCTGTTTTTGATCTGCATGCTCATTGCTCCATGGATTTCAAGCGGCGGCGATTGGGAATACGTTCAAGAAGTTTGGGACAGATGGCAAACGTTTAATGCCGCAATGCTCGCCTTCCTCTCCAGCTGGATTGCTTTCAACATTGCAAAGTTCAATGCATCGAAACAACGGGAACGTGAATTTATTGCCGCACGGGCATTCTTGCCACAGGCACTGAGCGAGCTGTCACAGTATTTTTCGGCAAGCTCAAAGTACTTGATGTTGGCCCTCAATCAAATCAATGAAAGTCCCGAACATCGGATCAGCACTCTGCCACCTGTTCCGGCACCACCAGAAAACTATCGTTCGATCTTCAGTGATTGCATCAAGCTTGCAGAACCAGACGTTTCGGAACAACTCGCGGGCATCTTGCGAGACCTCCAAGTCCATCTATCAAGAATGAAAGAGTTAGGACAGCAAGATCAAAATTCCGTTTTGATCATTGGAGCAATGAATGTCACCTCCTACATGTACAGCCTCGGAAAACTACAAGTGATGACCAATCACTTGTTCGATTTCGCACGCGGCACATGCGAATTTTCTTCGCGGAAGTTAGAGTGGGAAGACTTCAGAAATGTTTATGGTGTTTTCGATTGGTACCTCGACGAGATTGAAGGCCTAGAGGCCTTTACAAGGCGTCGCATTGAACGGGACATTGACAGTCCATGAGTCAATCATCCAAGCCAATCTTCTTGGGCGAGGTTATGCATACACATCGAATACTGACTTGACCCGACGCAACCGTCGCACCGACGCCATGGTGCATGTGATTGGCGTCATGGCGTCGATGGCGTCGATGGCGTCGAGTGTTTTGCGTTAGTCGATGGCTCGATAGATGGCTCTGGCTTCTGGATGCTCAGCCGCGAATTCCCGCAACAGGTGGTATTGCTTGGCACAGGTCTGCGCTATCCGATCCCTCCCAAAAGAAAGCTCACTGAAGGCGTACAGGCTGACCGTGATACCGAAAGCATCCGGGGACAGCTTGCCTTCAAACCCGTTCTCGCAGCTCACGGTGAACTCAGTGTCATGGCACGGTGCCATGTAGAAGGCGCCATTGCTCAGGTTATGGAACTCCCAGTAGCCGCCTGTGTAGCTCTCCGCCAATGCCTCTGCGATGCTGAAAACGGCGGGCTCCAGCTTGAGCATGTATGACATACTAAAGAGGCCGTCCACGATTGACAGGCGCTCGGACTCAGGGACGATGGTGTTGGCAATGGTTGGTGTGGTCATAAATTGGTCCGAAAAAATTGATGGAAAGACCCCTCCCCCAATCCACGCCAGGCGCACTGATGCCTCTGCTTGCGCAGACACGGTTGTGTGCTTTCTGGTGTTGGACTGGGGTCGGGAGAGTTGTGCCGAAGCCGGTTGCTACCGGTGGCGGTGGCCGCTGGGGGCCGGGGGATGCCCGAGAGTTGGGCAGGTTGGCCGCATGTGGGCCGGTTGGGGGCAGGCGGTGGCCGCTCCCTTCAGTGCCAGGTCGTTCGCCCCATGGCGTCCGAATCGGTGGCGCTCAGGTGAGAGGCTTCCTTCACTATGACCAGAGGCAAAAGGTCTTCGGGAAGGTCGCTCCAATCCAGAGCGTGTTGCAAGGCAGTGCTGATGCTGTCGAGGTAGTAGGTCATGTCTATCTCCTTTGATTACGAACTTTGAAAAAATGAAAGGCCCATGCCACGCCGACAACGACAATGACTACGAGCCAAGGGAACAAAAGGCACAAGGCAGCTGCTGCAGCAATGGCAATCCAGCGGGTGGCGCTGAACCACATGCCGAGCAATGCGGCGGCGATCAATGCGGCAGTGATGGATTCCAGCTTTAAACCTCCCCTGACTTGAGCTTCAAGGTCTTGCGCTTGCTACTGGAAGCCGTCTGCCCCATTGCTTCTAATGCCGCCTGTTCAAAGGTGGTGCCGGGGACCATTTCGTGGTGACGACTGTTTTCTGCATTGACACGCACCAAGCCCAAATGCTTGAGCGCAGCAAGAACAAAACCATTTGTATTAATGCTGCGCCCAGTATGTAGTTCGCACATCGAGCGGGAGGTCAAAACGGGGCTGGATTGCACCAAGGCGTCTATGTCCGCACCGCTTGCATATTCGTCGCAGAACATGCCACCACCAGTGTTGGCGACGATCCGCAAATGCAGGGACTGATCTTCTGGATGCCGACCGATTGCATAGGTCAAAGTGGACTGACCTGACAGGGAAGGACATTCACCTGTGTAAATCTCCTGGATGGGAGACAACTCAACTTCTGGGACTTCGGTTTCGATTTCCATGGGTTTCCTTTCAATGGGTTGTGCGCACATGGCGCGGGTTGCTTTCAAATAAGATGCTCCGGCTTGCGCAAGTGGCTTCACTGCCAACAGGCACAGGCTTGCTTGGGGTGCATCCGGATCACGTCCAAAACGGCCATGGCTTCGGCCAATTCACGGCTCTGGCCACCGTCGTACTGGCGAATGGCTGCACGCTCCTGAAACAGTTCGTACAGGTCATCCGTCATGCATGCCACCATGGCGGCCACAAGTTCATCGACTGGCTTCATTGGTTTCCTTTCTGAACGGGCGTAAAAAAAAACCGCCTCGATGGGCGGTGTCTGTGGCGACGGGAGCGTCGATTACGTCGGGTGGTTGGCACGGTGGTCTTCGGTAGGCATGCTCCTGGCACAAAGCCAATATCTCCGTGGCACATTCAGCCTTGGGTGCAAAGACCAAGGTTCCGTAGCCCGATGAGGACAGCACGAACACCAGCTCATAACAGGTGCTGTGTTCCTCAATCACTTCCCATAGGGCGCTGCCCAGGTCAGTCATGACGCGCATGTCCAGTTGGTCCTGCAGTTGCTCGATGCCGTCACCGGCCTCAAGGATCACGAACACCACTAATTCCTCCATGCTGGTGTCTTCGTCAATCAGTTCTTCCATACGCTGCTGGATCAAGGCTGAGACACATGGGTCGGGATAGGTTTCAACAAATGCCAACACCTCACCGGTATGGCGCAGTATGTGCATAGATCTCCTTTCGTTTGGACAAAGAAAAACCCGCTGAGGATTTCTCCAGAGCGGGCAGTTGGCTATAAGCCTAAATACCTTTGTTTATTTTTTCAACCTTATCACCGAATTGCTTTATCTTATTTTTTTGCTCATCTAACTCTATTTCGTTTCTGATTTTTTGATGGTAAATTAAATATGACACATACGACTGCTCTGCACAGTCATACGCTTTATGCACCAATGCAGCTTGTATTCCATCTTTAGCTTTCCAATACTCCGTTCTCGTGCCTTCCACTCTTTCAAACTTCGCTCCTAGTTTGTTCTGGCAAGTGACCTTTTTTATTTCCCCTACCTTCCGGGTTGGCTTACCGTATTTAGAAATCAAAGCCGCCACAATCTCTGGCTCGAACATTAAATTTATTTCAACCTCATACACAACATCATCTTTTATTCGCACCCAAGCCCGCTTGTTGTCGAGCTCCTTCAACTGGACATAATTTGTTTCACCTCGCCTTAAGTCCAAGCGATTAGTAGCCAACATACGCAATTCGTCAAAGGTTGTAACTCCAGGCACAATTCCCGCAATAGACGTTGGTTGAGCCAATGAATTCAAAGCCCAAAAGCCAAATGCAAGCACGATCAATCGTTTCATTTTCATCCTTTCAAATCATGATTTACGAAATTTTTCAACCAACTTGTAGGCTAACCCTATGGACAACGACATGCTGTCCATTGGTTTGACACTCTTGCCCGCCAATGTCAAAAGCAATGCCCCCGGAAGTACGAGCACTCCGACAGTCATCCATGGAATCCCAAAGAGAAATACTGATATTGCAGAAACCACACCTATACCTGTGCCCATTGCTGTCAATACACCTGCAATCAGCATAAGAGCCCCCACTCCCCCAAGCGTTGTGGTTTTTAGGATTTCGAATATTTGCCTGTAATTCTTGGCCTCACCACGAATCAATTTATTTATCACATCAGATGCCTCATCAATGTCGCCCTGATGAGTTGCGCTGTAATATTCCCTGCTTCGATCTAGCCACACAGACATTAAGCCCTGAAAATGGTTAGAGATATCCCTATCCTTCAAAGATAATGCCGTCAACCTATCGAGATTTATATTTAATTCATCTCCTAGTATTTTCCATTTCGGCGCATTGGAGTATGTTTTCTTGGTCCCAAGATTTATATACAGATCTGTTCCAGCCTGATATTTAATCTCCAGCTTTTTCCCGCCCTCTAGAGCATCGTTCAGTCCACCAAGAAACTCCTTGCCAAATGACTTCTTAAGTGCCTCCACAACAGTTACACCATGCTCAACAGCAACGGCCACTTGCTCTAGTTTCTGAGCACCATTTTTCCGTGTCATTAGTGAGCTAATCAATTTCTCGGCAATAGGCTTGCCAAAAGTTGTAGCTAGTGTGGTGAGCAGCATCGACATATGGAAATATCTTTTCTCAAACAATTGTCACGACTTTCGTGACGACAATTATGACTACTGTCACGAAACTCGTGACGTGCAAGATGAAAAAATTCCACCCACCTCCATCGTCGGTCGCCGCATGCGCGAACGCCGTGAAGCTTTGGGTCTTGCTCAAGAAAAAGTAGGTGTTGCCATCGGCTTGGATGAATCCAGTGCCAGGGCACGGATCAGTCGGTATGAGCTTGGTGTCCACGAGCCACCGTTTGCCACGGTGAAGCTGCTGGCCAATGTGCTGGAAGTGCCGCCGCCCTACATGTATTGCGAGGAACAGGACATTGCCGAGCTATTGCTGGCTCTGCACAAGATCCCCAGCAAGGTACGCAAACAAAAGGTGGGCGTACTGATGGCCCAAATGGCGGAAGCCTGAATCCAGTCAGCGAACCAGCTCTGCCGGACTGAGCACCAAGGCGGTCCTGACACTCACGCCATCCACCCGGCCACGAATCTCGACTTCATTGCCTGTTTGCAGCTTCAACAAAGCCTGGACATCCTGCTCATCCTTGGGGGTCACAAAGGCCACCACGGTGAATTTGCCAAAGGCTCCAGGCTCTGTGCCATCCATCAATTCGGACATGACCCGGTAGCGTCCATCTTCTTTGGCAATGTCGTACACCTTGAAGCGCCAGACTACCGTGGCACCGACCAGCTTGGCGATCATGGCTTCGCGTTGCAGATCGGTTCTGGTGCCGCCCAGCACATAGGTGTCCACCACCTCTTGCAAGGCCATGGGCATCACGGGCGTGTCTTTCAACGCTTGGACGGTCGGTGCAGGTTCGGAAGGGGTGTTCGGTGGAGGGGCTTCGCCGCATCCCACCAAAGCCATGCTCAGCAGCACAGGCGTGATCCGAAGCAGGCTGAGGTTCACAGAAGTCATGCCAGCATTACTGGGAGAAGACGACTTCAATGGTTGCGTTTGATGGAATCTTGGACTCACCGTCTCGCATCCATTTCCGCGCGAACTCTTCCACTGTCTTCCGTGCATCGGATTCCTGAACCCTAAGATACTCAGCCGACTTCGCCCGGCTTTCCAACAAAGGTTCCATGTACGTTTGCATCCGCTGCTGTGTGGGGCCAGAAGGCGAGAACACCGACCCACTGTTGGTGATTCGTATGCTTGGAAGACTCACTGCAACTGGCAGCTTAGGCTCCAGCTTCGGCACTTGCAAACGATACTGCAGAGGGTCATTGCTCACCTTTTCGAGCACCCAATGTGCGGCCAGTGGAATCCGGTAGGTGTAGTGGGCTTGCGCAGAGATCTGAGAACCAGAAGACGGCAAAGAACCGCAAAGGTTGGCAAGGCAGGTCCAGGACGTTTGCCAAGCGAACGACTCCTGCTTCTGGAGTGTGGCCACTTCCAACAGGCCACCAGGAGTACGAACGACCCTATAGCGGTCACCAATAAGATAGGAGGGCTCATTGCGGGTCTTGTAGCTACCGTAGAGATACCCACCAGCAAAAGCCAGCCCAAGCAGCACCACCGCAAACACCCCAATGACTCGCCAGTTCTTCATGCTCTGTCCTTGAAACACACTCCCGAGATCGTACAAGAGTTGATCAGAGTCCAGACATGGACACCCAGAAAGCAGAAAACCCCACTGGAGTGAACCAATGGGGTTTTGATTTTGGTGGTGGAGTATTGCAGCTCGGCAAACACTCATCCCGCAAGAGTGAGGCGTGCCGTCCCTGGCTTGGCCCCCCAATGAGGAATACTGAGTGCATCCAAGGCTCTGCTCTAACCACCTCACTGGTTCGGGAAATTCCCTTCCGGTGCGTGTGTCGGCTACTTGGTGACCAACAGTCCTGGCGATTGTATAGCGCCATCTGCCACGCACCATTGCAAAGACTACCCATGGGTTTAAAAATTTGGTAGACTAACAGATCTTTTAAACCAAACCCTAGGAGGCATCATGATCGCAGATCGCATTCGGCAAGCACGATTGGCTGCTGGTCTGACCCTGGGTGCTTTGGGTGAAAAAGTCGGTGTCTCGCACACAGCGATCCAGAAGTACGAGAAGGGGTTACTGACTCC
>JACCDX010138681.1_pt1 | contig 12712 bp, 9 predicted proteins | sample 7449681 | NCBI WGS metagenome assembly JACCDX01 (sample SAMN15323450, study PRJNA562643) | freshwater metagenome | isolation source: river surface water | place: USA:Blue River Watershed | collected 2017-08-18
GTGTTATTCGTGGACGAAGCATATGCGATCGCTCAAGCAACGAAACAAGGTGACGACTTCGATGCGTATGGCGTAGAGTGTGTCAACGAATTCGTTGGGTTCATGGATAAGAATCGAGGAAAAATTGCAATTATTGTGGCTGGTTATCAAGAAGAAATGGCTAACTTTTGGTTTGGTGCGAACAAAGGTTTGACAAGACGTACTCCGTACATTTGGACACTATCGAATTATTCGGCACAAGACCTGTTTGACATTTCATCTTCGTTTTATGGCCGTCAACTCTCAAAAACTCCATTTGTATTTCCTGAGCCATTGACAGAATCCTTGCTTGACATTGTGAAGCCACAAGATCGCGACGATCTTCTCAAACTTTTCATACAAGGTTCACAAGAATTTGAAAATGGAACGGCACAATTAAGCAATCAAGCCGGAGATATTGAAGATCTCGTACGCATAATCACAGGAGAGTACATTGATAAGGACGCACTTGTCGGAAAGGAATTTTTCACAAGAGCGTTCCGAGAAAAATTTAAAGATCCAGCAAGAATCACCGAACCAAGTACAATCGACATTTCATACAAGGTCAATCAGATCAACCAGAGGTCTCGAACCAGGGCAAGTGCAGGAGCAGGAGCAGGAGCTGGTGCAGGTGCCGGGGCGGGTTCTTCTTCAAGGAGAAGAACATTTGCATTTGGAAAAAAGTCAAAACGGATCCTGAAAAAAATATTAAGAATGTCACACTTTAATCGAAATGGACTCCATCTTGGAATTTAATGAAGTATATATTAAAAATTATCAGTTTCAATTCAACAAAAATAAAAATAAAAAATGGGAAAAAACAAAAAGCATCAACAACAAAGCCAGAATATACAAATTGTTGAAGAAATCGTTCCCATGACATTGACGCCCCCGTCAACCTTTCAACAAGTCGACTCTGAGATTTCAGAAACAATTTTAGAAATTCAAATCCAGACGGAACCCATTCCTGAAATGTCTGAATCCGTTTCCGAAATCCAGACAGAACCCGTTCCTGAAATGTCGGAACCCGTTTCTCAAATCCAGACAGAACCCGTTCCTGAAATCCAGACGGAACCCGTTCCTGAAATCCAGACGGAACCCGTTTCTCAAATCCAGACGGAACCCGTTTCTCAAATCCAGGCAGAACCCGTTCCTGAAATGTCGGAACCCGTTTCTCAAATCCAGACAGAACCCGTTCTTGAATCTGTTAAACCGACGGAACCCATCCAAGAAAATCATGAAATCCAGACAGAACCCGTTCTTGAATCTGTCGAGTCGACGACTGAATCGGTTGTCGAATCTATCAAATCGACAGGGCCTGGTGAGTCAAACTTGATTGAAGTTGCGATTTCGGACGAAGCTCCCAAGAATGTTTCTGTAGGTGTTCGTGAGAACATTGTTGACAATTTAGACGAAGTAAAACGGTGGATTAAAGTAAATACGGTTCCTGTTGCAGCACAAAATAAGCAAACATTCGCTTGTTCAATTTCTTGAGTGATCGGAGGATGAAGAAGTTGAAGAACTGACTGTTTCGAATCCAGAGTCAGAGTCGGAGTCGGAGTCGGAGTCGGAATCAGAGTCGGAGTCGGAGTCGGAGTCGTCAGAATTGATGCAATGAATTTGTTCTTCTTGTTGCTTATAAATCGAATTAGCCCATTCGTCGTTGAGAAGAGATTGTAACGAGGCTCTCTTGTTTGGCATGACCTGGATACATTTCATAATAAAGGTACGGGCACCTTCCGAAACCCATTCGGGGAAATTGATAATACCTTCGTTGATTTTGCGCATCGTGTGGCGTTTCTTTTTGGATACAAAAGGGGAGTGACCGACGAGAAATTCGTACATGAGAACTCCAACGGCCCAGTTATCGATGCGATGGTCGTACATAATCTCTCGTACCATTTCGGGAGCGAGATACTCCGTCGTGCCACATATGGTGTCTGCTCTCATACGTGGGTCTCTGCATTTCTTGGAGAGGCCGAAGTCTGCAATTTTTACAGTTCCGGATTCGTCTATCAAAAGATTCTCGGGCTTGATGTCACGATGTATCACGAAATTCTCATGTAGGTACTGTAAACCATGACAGACATCCAACGTGTATCGCACGGATCGACCTTCGCTAAACCTGCCGCGGTTTTCAATCAAATCGAACATCTCAACCGGTGCATATTCAAGAACAAGCGCTTTGGGGAAAGCATCGATGACACGGACAATGTTTGGATGACTCAATCCAAATTGGACTTTGAGTTCTGTACGAATGTCTTTTTCTTTTTGGACAATTTTAATTGCGACTACATCCTTTGTCCGTCTGTGGACAGCCTTGTGGACGATTCCGAAATGGCCTTCGCCGAGAACTTCGAGAAGCTTATAGTTTTCCATAACTTTTTTTACTTACGTACTGTAAGAAAAATACAGACTTTGTACGCACGCACTTTATAAAAGGGGCGTTGTGTTTTTCTATAATACACTTACATTGAAACAGGACAAATATGGATGAAGTACTTCACTTCATTCAACGAATACCGGTATGTGTCGTACCCTTTGGAAGTTACTGTTTGGGTGCGATGGTTCCGGATCACTCCGACATTGATCTTCTCGTTCTTCTTCCGGCGGGTGTAACACGTGTGGACTTCTTTCAATCGTTTGTCGATGTTTTTGAAGACGTGATAGTTGTCCTGGATACGTTTGTACCTGTCGTGAAGTTTAAGCATAAGTCACAACAGTATGACATTATTGCTGCTTGTACACACTGCACTTCGTTTTTGCCGGGATGGATCCCTCAAAAATCCGTTTGTGTGAGTGATGTTGACATTCGTTGTTTTAATGCTGCATTTGTGACATCACGGATTCTTCAATTTGTTTCTCCTCTCCAATTAGATGCTTTCAAACAAGTGCTCCGTTGTTTGAAAACAAAAGCTTTACGTATGGGTTGTTACTCCAACCCACGTGGTCTTCTCAACGGCGTTGGTCTTGCCATTTTGCTTGCGTGGATCTGTCGATTGTATCCTTGTGCGATTCTTCCAGAAATGATTGAGCATTTCTTTTATGAGCGTATGGGATCGTTTGATTTTTCATCACACGCGATCGATTTGGTGTCACACGAACGACCTCCGATTTTCCAAAAGGCGATGACTGTGTACGTACCAAGCGACGAACCAGGAACGTCGTTAAACGCTTTTCACAATGTCACACACGATTCCTTTACGTGGATCCGGTCTTTCTTCCAAGGTGACATTATTCCATTTTGGGATTTCCATTCCAAGTTTTTACATATTCATATTTTCACGCATAAGTCTTCATTACCAACCCGTACGGATCATCTTCGTTTTGTGGCACAAGTCGAGTCGAAATTGAAAACGATCCCTGGATTTCGTTGCGGGAATTACACCTACGAGTCGGAGTCCCTCAAACACTTTCGTTCATCCATATTTCTCGGAATGGTTGGTGATGATGTGAAAGAGGAACTCTTACAAGCGATATCTACATTCTGTCTCGGTCACGTACGATTGCCTGATAAATGTATTGCATCTGAAATTCTTTCCAAAGAATTCCTTCCGAGTTTTGTCGAATTGAGTTTGTGAATTTATCATTTTACAAATACTTAATTTCAAGTTGTGGAAAACCATTTGTCTCTTCCGGGTTTTTCATAGGCACAATCGGTTTCGACGGACAGAAGAAGGTCGAATATTCACCAAGGTAGCCCGCGAAAACAGAGTGACGTCCCTTGCATATCGGACAGTGAAACGTCCAATACACGTACGCTTTCTTGTGACACCTCGTGCATATCATGATATTTGACAACTGGTCGATCTCTTCCCAATCTGATTCCGTCATCTCTTCTTTCGATTGTCTCCGTTTGCGAATTTCAATACTCTTTAACCTTTCCCACAGAGCATCGTCTCCACATTCACACTCCAAGCACATGATTTTTGTACGAAGATGCCGACAAAAGACGTATCGGGATCGTGTACACTTCAGATTGATTCCAGCCGATCGAAATCACACGAACACGTGCTGTTTTACCTTCACGTTGAAGAATCTTCACAACAGTACCAGCGCGTATTCTTTGATAATCCTGACACACAACCGGCATCAAAACCTATTTTGGAAACTACGACGAAGGAGACTGTCGCCGAATCCCATTCGTGTTACACACATTATTCTTACTAACCGCAAAGTTTGCACATTTTTTCTTACACACGCATCATCACAATATTCTCATTCACAAATGGGCCGTTACAAGAAGAAGAACAATAACGTTAAGACTTCTTCTACACCTTTGACGACTTCTTCTTCTTCTGTTTCAAACGCTTTCAGACACCCGAGGAATTACATACCAACAACGATTTCTGACTTTCTGTATGTGTACGATAAACGTCAGACTCTTTTTCAAGAGAGGAAGACGGTCCATTCGGATTATCTTGTGATCGACACGATCATACGTACGAAGTTTTCGTCGAACGTTTTTCTCGAACGTGCTTTGGAGTACACACGCTTAGCTCATACGCTGTCGAAAGGTTATTCAGGTCCCTTCCCGTTTGAAAAGTGGTTGGTTGACATTGGTGTTCGTTCGGGATTCGTTCGACCTTTGAGTGAAGACGAGAAGGTGTTTGTGACATCCGTTTCATTCTGGGCTTTCCTTCAGTTCATCGGACGTCGAAAGAATGAAGGTGATGAAGATTTTCAAATCTCCCGAGGAGTTCGTGACTTTCTTGACTCTCACTTTTGAGAATGTGTGAATCGATTACGCTCTGTAACAAAATCATATTTGTTGTTGAAAGAAAATAGAAAGCAAATCAATCGAATCCCATTTCGTGAAATGGAAGAACCAGTCAAAAAGCGTCGTGGAAGACCTCCGACGAAGAAAAATATTCACCATCCACAGACTCCGCAAGAGTTTGAATCATTCGACGAAGATGCAGCAGCAGGACCTGCCGCTGTAGACAATGAACCGAAGAAAAAGAAGAATGCACAACCTTCGGATGCACTTCGAGAACTTTCAAAGCAAGTAGGATATCGAGGTATCCCTGCTGCGTTGGTGGGTGACGCAAGGGAGCGTTTCGGAGACGAAGTAGTATCCAAACTTGTCGCTCATTGTGAAAACGACGAATCCAAATTTACAGCGCATTTCATCGTCCTCTCCCAAGCATGTAGAGGAAGAGGAGAAATTCCGGACAACTTCCTTCAGGATCCGTATTGGTCCATGACAGAAGAAGAGCGCGAGCGTATGATGGAAGAGGCTTTCGATGTGGAAGATGATTCTGTCGAACTGAGTAAAGTCAAACCGGGAACGTTTATCTGTAGAAGATGCAAAGGGAATCGAATTCTCCAGTGGGAGAGACAACTTCGGTCCGCGGACGAAGCGGCTTCGCAATTTTTCAAGTGCGCAGATTGCAGGCACATCTGGAGAGAAGATTAAAAACCCGAACGAACATTTGATTTGTGGAAAGGATTAAAACCCGAACGAACATTTGATTTGTGGAAGGATTAAAACCCGAACGAACATTTGATTTGTGGAAAGGATTAAAACCCTTCTTTGTATACTGCGATTTTCTGATTGAGTACTTCACTCTTTACAAGTTTTGAATACAACTTCTTACATTCCCTTTCGAATTCCGTGTGCATTTTGTTTGCGAGATCATTCGATGCCGCGGTTTCGTATTGATTTCGTTCATCTTCCGATGCAGATTGTAACACATCATTTCGTACTTTGAATGCCAGATTTGCGAGTTCTTGGTCCAACGCCCACTCTGGGATGATCTTCTGGACTTTATCATCCACTCCGTCGAAGACGGACAGAATGCGTACAATCCGTCCTGTACTACAAACGACTCCTGTTCTTTCAACGGCCGAGTCTAACTGGTGAACCAGAATCTCCATCAAGTTATCTTTGTTCGGATCCGATTGAATTTTTGAAACGATCTGACATAAGATTTCCTTTTCGGACTTTTGGAATCGCGAATGCACTTCGTTTGTCATACTCGAAAGAACACGTTGGATCTTGAGAAGCTCACATTGTGTTTTTGCACATGCCGCGACGATTAAATCGCACGCTTTCTCAAATGTAACGAGATTGGTTGTCGTCGTCGCATCCATCACTTCCTTCGCACAATTCAATACCGTTGACGAATGGACATTTTGGTTATCGTTGTTTACTCGAACCTGAACTCGTGCGATGTCCTGAATGTTTGCCGGTTGAACACCGACTGGTCTTTGTGCAGGGAACAAGATCTCTTGCAAACGAGGGTCGTCGTCGTGAACCACTTCGAAATCGTGTATACCTCCAGCAAGTGTTTCAACGACATGATGTACGACGGCATGACCATGTAAATCGTTTACTAAGTTTTGCCGAATATCCCGATTCTCATTTCTTTGCCAACGAACTGGTACGGAAATGTCTTCGAAACGTGTAAGAATCCGTGCCAACTCAAACGGGAAATCTGGTGACAATGATGTAGCACCTCGAACAATGTCGTTGTCTGCACCACCTCGCATCATCATATCCATCGTTTCGGTGTAGCGTTGACGCGCCGTTGCCGTGATGTGACGTGGGAACTTGGATGCATAGTCTTGTATCGTTTGATAAATCCGACATGCAGTCACTTTGTCAGGATTCACCGAATTGTGAACTCCTGTGCGATACAATTCTGCAATCATCAATACAGCTTCTGGGTTTCGTTCACGTTCGATGGATTCGAAGAGTAATTCGTATGCAGCCCGACCGTCTGGACGATCGCCGCGCATGAACTCACAACCACGTTCGTAACTCGATTGAATTGGAATCGGAATTGGAGGAACTGAAATCGGAATTTGACTTATCGGTTCCATTCGCATGTTTGTTTGAATGTTTGTTTGAATGTTTGTTTCAATTTGTTGTATAGTCTGTTCAGGTTGTTGTTGCACCACATTTAAGTCATGTACATTCAAAAAACGTAGTGGTTCTTCGAATGTAAATCGACTGGATCTCTTCCAAAAGAATTGGCGGTACACAAAATAAAAACATATGATCACACTAAACACACGAATGAATAATCTCAATCTTGTTTTTGTTTTCATTCGAGTCTTTTATTTTCAAGCGTCTGGAAAAAATGATTGAAACAATCGCATTTTGAATCTCTCTAAATTAAAGTTCATTATTTACACAACACATCCCCAATCGATCCGTCCTTCCTATTTCTCTTTCCTTTTTCTTTCTTACTCAACGAACACAACCGACTCATCGTCCGACTCCTCCTCCTTCTCCGACTCTCCGTCCGACTCATCCTCCGACTCATCCTCCGACTCATCCTCCGACTCATCCTCCGACTCTTCGTCCGACTCTTCGTCCGACTCTTCGTCCGACTCTTCGTCCGACTCTTCGTCCGACTCTTCGTCCGATTCCTCGTCCGACTCTTCCTGATTGATCTCTTCATCAGAATCCCAAAGGGAGTCAGCGAAGTAACGTCGGAATGGGAAACGTGTATCAAGTCCGACGGAAGAACGAACCACGAAGGTGGGTCCACGGTACATCACAGCCGTCACCACACACTTCTCACAGTTGATATGAGCCAACACTCGATCGGAGATCTTGGTGGAAAGAGGTTTCTTCCCCCAGTTCGAGAGAGCGTGGTAGTAGGGGTCACCCATCTTGTAGTGTCGTGAAAAGACGTCAACCCGACGGTCGTCGATGACGACGTAACAAGATCCGTCGGTGAGATCAAACGTGATCATCGTCTTGGTGTTGGAGAGCAGACGTTCACGAACCTTACGGGAAACCAGCGTTGTCTTCTTGGGGGGGTTCACCCAAATCTTACGAAACTCCGACCAAGACGACACTTTTACCTCCACGACTTCGTGATTCAGGAAATGAACACATAAACCATCAATACCAGCGATCATCTGGCCAACATTTTGAGCTTCGGTGGTCATTTTCTTTTTATATCGAACTTGTTACATGCAAAACTATGAAAATACTGAAAACGCATGGACTGTCTGGATACTGGAACTGTCCATCGGAAACTAGCCGAAAGTAGCCGTTAATCTTATGCATAACCGTTAGTTAGTTACATTATTAACATTTATAAATACAAATATTGTTTATATTACAGGGCACGCTCAAGCTCGTCAAGTTCCCTAAGCCACATGTCCTCAACCGACGTGGCACGCAGGGTATCGATTTTATTCGTAGTGGTCTGAACCTCAAGACGGAGTGCTTCAACCTTGGCACGAGTAAGGCTACGGAGTTTCATGTCGAGAAGGTAGTCGTACCCGTTCGTCGAGAGTCCGATTTCGTGTCCGAGTGGGAGTCCGAGCTTCGCAAGGTCAGTGAAGATATCAGCGTCCTCGCGATTTTCAAGAATGAGCGTTCCAGCCAACTTCGCTTCGATGAAAGTAACCCGCGCTTGTGCGACACGGAGTTCACGGGTAAGAATCCCGAGAATGTGCTCCTTACGCTTGACATAACCGGCGTGACGCGCTTGGTAGAAATCGACATAAATCTGCTGAATCGACGCGTACTTTTGGATATGCGAGCTCTTTCCCGACGTGTACAAGTGTACATTGGAGATGCTGACCTTGTTCTGCATCTTGAGCATTCTCTCAAGGTCGTCGGTGGTAAACTCGGAAGCATCCGAAATGGCCTTCCGCTTGCGTTCAGCAGCAACCGCAGATGCACTTCCAGTCTCCAGTTCGAGAGCATGCGCTACAGCATCCATTCCAGTCAGTGCTTCCATCGCCTGGGGGAGTTGCACATGAACATCGACGCGTTCATCATCCACCATCCATTCAAACTCCGTAATGCGTCCCTGCGACTGAAGCTCTTCAAGGTGCGCCTTGAACGGAGACGACCACACACCCACCGGCAGTTCGGTGATGTGGTAGCGGTTGCTCCCTTCGGCATTGTACGTTCCCCGGACGATGAATTTGTTCGAATCGGTCTGATCGGGCACGACGGAACCACGGAACTTATTCCACCAGGGAATGTAAGAGACGGAATGGGATCCGTGTGCCTGAACGATTGCACGGACGTTTGCAATGACCTCACGGGGATTCGACGGGGGTAACTTGGTGGAGAAGCCGGTACCGATGCCCTCGGCGCCATTAACAAGAACCATGGGGATAATCGGGAGATACTCGACGGGTTCGATGGATTGACCGTCTTCCTCAAGGTATTCCAGGATGGGGTTATCCTCGGAGCGGAAGATGAGCGAAGCATGGTTGGAAATCCGTGTGAAGATATAACGAGGGCTCGCATGATCACTACCGCCCTCCAGACGAGTACCGAACTGACCAATCGGCTCGAGCAGGTTGATATTGTTCGACCCGACAAAGTTCTGCGCCATGTTCACAATGGACGCCATCAAACTCTGCTCACCGTGGTGATACTGCGTCTCCTTTGCGACGGATGCTCCGAGTTGTGCAACCTTCATTTCCTTGCGAGGGTTATCAAGACCTTCCTTGAAGCAGCCAAAGAGAATCTTGCGTTGGCCCGGTTTGAGTCCGTCAACAACGCTCGGGGTCGTACGGCGAAGATTGTCGTCCGCGTGCTGCTTGTACTCCTTGTGGATGAACTCCGCAAGGGTAATCTCGCGCTGCTTCGAATCAATCGAGGTCTGAGGATCAAACGACTTCACCCACTCCTTTCGATAATCCGTCCGGTCCTTCGAAAACATGTTCGTAAACAGAGTGCCAATCTCCTCCACGAGTTGCTGGTGTGTACTCGCACCCGCGCCTGCTCCTGCACCGGCTCCTGCACCGAAGAAGGAACGGATGTCAGTATTCCGTTCGACGTACCGCGTGAGTGCGAGTCCTTTAAAGTACTCCATGGCTTCGTCCTTCGTGGACGTACCAAGACCCTTGTAGTACTTGACCTTCCATCCGGACAAATCGCCTCCATTCTCCTCAAGCCACGCGCGGTAATCCGGCACGGAATAGAACGGGATCACTTGCTTGTTCTTGGTAATCTTCAGTACGGGCGTGGGAAGACTCTGAACGAACCCCGTACGGAGCAGATGAGGCCAGAACCGGGCGAAGATGTTCATCACAAGCGCCTTGATATGATACCCGTCGGTATCCTGATCGGTGAAGATAACCAGCTTGCCATATCGCAGGGTCTTACGTTCGTCGTCCGTCTCGTACTGCTTGCCTTGCTGGAGACCGAGAATCTTCTTGAGGTAGGTGAACTCCCCGTCGGGCTTATTGAGATCCGTGAGTGCCGCGTTGGTGACATTTAGGATCTTACCCTTGAGTGGAAAAATGCCGAAGCGTTCACGGTCTTTGCGCGCAGACAGACCAGCTACTGCAGTGGCCTTTGCGGAGTCTCCCTCGGTGATGATGAGAATACACTGGTCGGATTTCTTGGTACCGGCCCAGGGTGCATCGTCGAGTTTGGGGATTCCCGAAAGATGATTAATCTTTCTTCCGTCCGAGTTCTTGAGAGCAGCTTGGGATTTTCCGCGCAGTTGATCGAGAACACCTTCGACGACATCAAGCGACATGAGCTTTCGGACGAATGCCGGAGGGAGATCACAAGTGGATCCAAACTCCCGGACGGGGCTCTTGAGACACTCCTTGGTTTGCGAAGTGAACTCCGGGTTCTCGATACAGGAATCCACAAAGATCCAGAGACGGTCTTTGATCATCCGGTTCAGGGTCTTGCAAGCTTCCAGCAGAGCCTTGTCGGTTCCCTTGGCTCGGGCACGGAGCGCAGAGACGATCGTGTCGAGGATCTGATCGACAACGTATGCTTGGTGTGTACCACCGAGCGGGGTCCACATGCCATTGACAAAGGAAATCGATTTGTGACCAACATCGGGATTCACGGAAACAACAGCGATCTTCCAGCGATCGTTCACAACGGCGTGAACCTTGGAAGTGGCGTTCGAGATCGCGGGGAATACGTCAAGGTACTTGACGAGATTGTCGCATTTGATCTCCTGGCCCTGGAAGGTAACCGTCACTTTCGTACCAACGGTGGCGGCAATGTCGATCGTAGCCTTGAGCATGACTCCGATGAAATCGTCATCAATGACATTCTCCTTTCCAAAGCGCGAACTGTCAAAAATCCAAGAGATTTTTGTGAACGGGCGGGCCTTGACACCCTCAATGACGACGGCGGGTTGCACATTCGCCATGTTATCGGTCCAGGTTTGCGTGTACCTGCGACGAGTTCGTGCATCCACTGTTTCGACGGTAAAGCGACGCGAGTAAATGTTGGTCAGTTTCGCACCGAATCCGTTGCGTCCTCCGACGATTCTGCGTTGGGAATCGTCGTAGTTGGTGGAAGTCAAGAGTCTTCCGAAGATAAGCTCGGGGTTGTAGGTGTGGTACACGGGGTGCATCTCGACGCTCACACCATCTCCATTGTTCGAAACGAAGATCTCGCCAGTCTGTGCGTTGAATCCAACATCGATCCGGTTGCACTTCACGTCGACATCGGTGACGACTGTGCGATCACGGGCGTTGTTGATGATTTCAAAAAACAATTGAGCGAGACCGGGACAATAATCGAATTCACGTTCGATGATTTCAAACGGGTACGTATGAACAACCGTAGGGGTCTCCAGAGGTTCTGTGGCACCCGCGGCAGCAAATTCTTCGGCAGATTCAGCAGGCGCATCCACAGAAGCAGGAGCAGATTCTCCAGCAGATTCGGATGTAGATGTAGACACTGCACCAGCTCCTGCACCGGCACCGGCGGCAACAGGTTTCATTCGAGCAATGAAACGAGTGACTTTACCGTATCGCGTGGTTCCGATGTAGGTGTCGGGACGATGGAGTACATGTTCCCGTTGTGAGAGATTTACAATTTCGTTCTTTTTGGGTGGCATGTTTTCTTTTTTGACTTTAATCGATGCGTTCTTCTTTTTCGTCCTTCTTGGAGTCATTCCACTATTCTTTTCTAACCGACCGTGATACCTCGAATCGAAAGCTTATGTGAATTCTAGAAAATGAAATGCCAAAACAAAAAAGGATGGGAGCTGTAAAATCACGAACAACGGTTTCAGAACCACCTCCGCTGAATAGTCGTTTCACATGGGAAGAATATGCGCGTTTACGTGCGTTGACCGGACCGGTCTATGAGATTTCCGAGGGTCTTTATGTGTATGAATTAACCATCGAAACCGCCGAACCCACTGAACATGAAGAAGAAAAAGAAAAAGATGTAGTGGAAGTCCGTTTCTTTTCTGAATCTCCGTTGTCGGAGGGAGTTGTGTATTTAAGTTTATCTGGATTTAAAATTGTTTTCGAGCATTTCCACAATCGTGGTGTGGAGGTTTATGAGAAACTTCGTTCGGGGCTTTTTGTTCCGGTGTCAACCCAAAGACGAAAACGGCGTTTTTTCGATCGTCCTCGTGTGTATTTAAATCCTGCGACTGCACCACGAGTATTCCAAGAGTCTTTGGAAGGAAGTACAGATGCAGAATACCTTCAATTCATATTCGATTGAATTTTTTTTCTTTTTTGAATCTTAATAAATACAACAACAAAAAATGTCAACTCCTGCGATTACTTGGTCGACTGCCACTCCTGTGCCTACGAATCAGGCGAAGTTCACAACCACCGTCGTGTCTGCTAAGCGCGTCGAGGGCGCTGGCGTGTACCAGCGTCACCCTCTGGGTGCGTCGGCGCTGCTTGTGCCCCCCGGTTCCGTGTCTGCCTTTGCGGGTATTTCGGTCCCCGGTGGTTGGTTAAATTGCGACGGTTCTGCGATTGA
>JACCDX010778209.1_pt1 | contig 12712 bp, 19 predicted proteins | sample 7449681 | NCBI WGS metagenome assembly JACCDX01 (sample SAMN15323450, study PRJNA562643) | freshwater metagenome | isolation source: river surface water | place: USA:Blue River Watershed | collected 2017-08-18
ATGCGAGATCCTTATTGGGCATATAGTTATGCTCGATTTGTTCTCAAAAGACCATGGCCTGAAGCTGAAACATATATAATGCGAGATCCTTATTGGGCATATAGTTATGCTCGATTTGTTCTCAAAAGACCATGGCCTGAGGCAGAACCTTATATAATGAAAGATCCGAGATGGGCATATTGGTATGCCCATGATTTACTCCGAAGATCATGGCCTGAAGCAGAACCGGCTATAATGAAAGTTCCGAGGTGGGCATATTGGTATGCCCTAAATATTCTCAAAAGACCGTGGACTGAAGCAGAACCATATATAATGAAGGATCCTCGATGGGCATATGAGTATGCCGTTGATGTTCTCAAAAGACCATGGCCTGGGGCTGAACCATATATAATGAAAAATGATCATTGGTGGGACATTTATCAAAAATTTAAACATAGTTATCGGGACCGGATCAAATGAGATCTAGAGAATTTTTACTTGAATATAGAAGAGATATAACCGCTAATAATTTCGGTGATGCTCTATTTAAAACTCTGGATAAAACTCCTAACCATGGAGTACCGGATGAATTATATTCATTCGGCATAATTTCCGATATGGCTCTTCGATTCACGAATTACGAACATGACATTAAAAAAGGCAGGCGTCTAAATTCGTTTGGCAAATGGTATACTATAACTAATGCTGAATCAGCAATGGCGGCATTACAAGAACTAAAACCAAAAGCAATTGATGCTATACTTTCAATAATCGAAGAAGCAGATCCTACACCGAATAAAATGTACACACAATGGCTTATAAGAATGTGGATAAATGGCAACGGTGATACTTTATTAGAAGACTTAAATCGTAACCAGATTCTTACTGCATATCATAGAGCCAAATCAAAAAATTTAATTAAACCAGAAGATAAAGATATCAATAAATTCAAAAATTATCGTGACTTTGAAAAAACCATCAGAAGTAAGTATGATATAAACGTCTTATTGGGATTGGAAGCATCAGCATTTGAAAAAGGTAATTATAAGGTTTTATTGGATAATGATGATGTAAGTGTTGTTCAATTATTGGATTTAAAAGCCAGTGAATATTGGGGCGAAAAATATAATCCCAATAAAGAACGTAGAGCCGAATGGTGTACATTACAACCAGATAATTTTTACCACTATACAAACCAAGGTCCACTATATGTAATTAAACCAAAAAAAGAAAGGTTCCCTGGCGAAAAATATCAATTCCATTTTCCATCTGGTCAGTTTATGGATATAAATGATGACCCGGCTAACTTTTACTATATGGTAACTGAAAGATATCCAGAACTAAAGGATCTATTTATTAAGCTCGAACCGGGTTTAACAAATACCATAATGTTTGCAGACGATAATTTAGTAATAGGTATATGGAAAGCCATAATGGAAATAGCATATGATCAAGCAATTACTGAGGTTGATTATTGGGCCGAGCATGACCCGTCGTTTGATAAATGGCGTACAGAACAAGCAATCAAAGGTAACTTCCAAAATAAAGATGGAGAAATTTATTGGGATACGGCCTATGATAAATTGAATTTGGAGTATACCGATTATAATGAATCGGCAAAAACATTTTTACAAGACATAAAAGATATAAGCAATGCAAGTATTGAATATATAAAAAGAATAACCCTAGAGTATGTTGACACGATAAACACAGAAATGAATGACGTCGGGAATTTTTTCATACAAACAAATGTAGGTCATTTAACCAACATTGCGGCAAGTGTTGTTAGACAAGAGGCGATAACCGTCGCTGTAACAGAAGAACTAGCGGACTATCTAGACCACAACGTAATAATAACCAAAGGCCGTCCGCCACTGCCTAGTAGCTGGGGTAATAAAAAAATAATTAAAGTCGGTTCGTGGAATGTAGTCGGTAGTACGGACTCAGAAAATTAAGGTATTATTTCCCAATTAACACTAGGGTCTAAAGTTTCACCTTTTTGAGGATATACTTCTAATAGATACATATGTAGTTTTTCAAAAAAATCTTTATAAGGTGGTATAAAATGATTTCTTTGAATTTCTATACTCACATAACCCGGTTGACCGTTGTGTTCTGTAGCAGAGACCAATTGATCTACTAACGACTGAAATTCAGTCTCGTTAAAATCTAACGATAATTGTTTCGTTTGTTTAAATATTGTTTTAGCATGTTCTGGAGTAATTTGATCACTCTTCCCCCAATATGCTAGTATAGAATTTTTTTGAGGTAAAAACCTTAGATAAAAACCGCCTTCCCAATCAGTATCGATAGTATCATCAACTCGATATTGATCAAATTCGGAAGAGGAAAATGCACCGGATGATGGTTTTGAATTATCCGGTTTAGGTGAAGTAATGGCATGAGGTAATGTTTTGCTCAATTTACGATTTGCTATATCTTTGATACGTTTATCATCTGCTGCTTTTGCAGCCTGTTGTTGAGCTAATTTTTCTCTACGTTCAGCTTCACGACGACGATCACGTTCGGCCTTGCTGATTTCTGTAATAATTTCTTTTATGTACATAATAATATATTTATGCTTGACATAATAGCAAATACATGTTACACTAGATACATAAATTAAGTTGTTCTTTAAGTATTAAGTTTGTAGATAAGAAATGACTTGGTCCACAAACTTAATAAATAAAAAACTGTTGACAGCAGAAAATAATTTTGCTACAATATGTACATGTTAAGAAATTAACAAAACAGAAAAGTTGTTCGCTGTAAAGAAAACACTTCTGCTAGTTCTGAAAATACACGGTAATGATTATAATCCGTGAGCATGGACCAGTTAATCAACGTTCTTTAAAATTGATATAACAATGTTCTTAACATTGTTGAACACATTAAAACAAACCCGATCAGTTTGTCGTAAATATTTTGACATTTATAGTGTGTTCAACAATGTTAAGAATTCAAGGGGAGCGTAATCTCCTGTAGCGTATGGTTCGCCCAGCGTTACGAAAAATAACTGTGGCGACACAGCCAAAGGATGTATTCCTACATAAGTCCGCCCTCTATAACTTCGGTTATAGATGTGGTTTATTTACGCAAGCCTGCTCACACCTGCGAGGGTGCGTTCACTGATAAGACCGGTGGATGTAACAATGAAGCAAGTGTTAGGGAAAGAATGTGTATCGACTGGCCTGCAAAGGAACCAGGGTACATGAAAAACTACAGGTGGTGCTGGGTTTCCTAACAAAACCAACTTGCGAATTGGTATGAGAAAGGGTAGTATTATGATCCGAAGGGTCGCACCTAAGGGTTGTATTGCAGTATGAGTGGTTAGTGGGCACATAGTAATATGTGTACACCGATCGCAAAATACGACTGAGTAGTCCGCGAGACGAAAGGTACGTGGTGTGTTGTATTGAGTAGAGCAAAACTTTATTCAGCAACTGAGGCAGCACATCGCAGTAGGTCTAATGTAGATCAATTGGTAGATCATCTGTTATTTGAAACAGAATGCTATAGGTTCAAGTCCTATCATTTTAACAAAAACGCAAAGACTGCCTCGGTTGTATGTGAAAAACATCTAATACTTGACTCTTCGGAGAATCAAGTCTGACGTAACTCGCAAGGTGAAATCAGTTTATGCAGGAAATTTCGTAGCCCGCAAGGCTTAATGGTCCGCAAGATCAACGGAAAGGAAAGCGTAGAATAGCATACAATGTCAAGTCTACTGCCTGACTATAAACGGCGATGTTGGTAACAGACTAGGTTACTGTGTAAACAGGACTTAGTGGATATCTAGAGAAGGTTGGCTCGCAAGGCTAACTATAATGCTAGAGGTGTTACTCGGTAAGGATGTAATCTCAGTCCGCCATAATATCGTAAAATACATTGACGACGGTTTAGTAGTTAACTATCGAAATAGCTCCTTTCTATGTTTATTTCGGCTATTAAATCGTCATCAATGTATTTTAGTATAGTTATGGTTGATTGGCTCTAACATACTATGAAAAAGTATGGTCAATCCGGTATGTCGGTGTGAACATGCCGTTAGTGGTTAGTCCCACAGCATGGTACTTATAATTAAGTGCTACACAAAAGGGTTCGCTAGCAGTACGCGACTGTTAGAACGGATATTAGGAACCTGGGTCTGTTGTCCGACGCAGACACTATATTGAAACACATTTGAATTGAAGAGATTTTGCGGTTTCCTCGGTTGCTAACAAGTGTGTTTCAATATGGTATATGCACAGGTGGCAGAGAGGTCTAATGCGGTGGATTGCAAATCCATTGTTCGGGGGTTCAAATCCCTCCCTGTGCTCCAAGTTTTTGTTAAGTGTGTCTCAGATAGGAGGACGCTGTAGGCATACAGTGTAAGATGATAACGGTTCGAGTCCGACAGCACGGAAACTATCATCCAAATATCGTTGTGACGTACCCTAAGAGTAGTAATACTCATAGCCGCACCCGGGATAATTTGCGGAGAATGTAGCCTATGTATGTGGTGGCTTAACACTTAACAAATTCATATTAAGGTGAAATGAAATGAATTTTAACATTGATCCAAAGTTTTTGACATCGATAACTATCTACAAAGAATATAATAAATTGGAGGATCCAAAAAATCCTACCAAAAATGATCTTATTCTTATGATGAAGAATCAACATTATTGGTCAACGATGTATTCTGAAGATACTCCAGAATTCTCAAAATTAAGATCTGAACTAAAAGAGTTGGGTTTTATTAAAGTTGAAAATAGTTGGTGGAATGGAGATCGAGTATTGAAAACATTTTATCTCAATGGTGCCAGGTTTGATAAGGAAGAACAATTTCCATGCGCGTCAGCAATGAAATATACAATCGAAAGTAAACTCAAGTTCTATAAATAATGAAGCAGGCGGCCGGCTGGTAGTCGGACGAGGTCTCATAAGCCACGGTAAAGCCACGTTCGATTCGTGGGCACTGCAACCAAATAAAGAAAGCTATATATGAAAATTCTCGAAAACACTAAAAAGTTAATTTCAGATAATGGTTCTTACAAAGTGTATGCTGAACTATGTGAAATGGATACTGAGTCTAATACAAATTGCCTCAGATTCAAAACAGTATATAGCGATGCAACAGATCCTACATACGAACAAACTAAATTTGAAATGTTTTTGAACAAAGATCAGTTGCAAAGACTAAAAGAATTGTTGTAAAATAGTTATACTAACTAAAGAGGATATATGGCAAAACTAGCAAGTGATCGAAAAAAAGTTGTAAAACGCACCTGTCAAGGTGGTACTCAACCAAAAACATCAAGTATGAATAAAACGCAAAAGCGTAGTTTCAAAGCATATCGCGGTCAAGGAAGATAATATTGTGGCTGTTAAATCATTAACTAATAACATCGACTATGAAAAATGTGCCGAGAAAATTGGCAATAGATTTGAAATGGTCATTATAGCCACTCATCGTGCTCGCGAATTGAAAAGAGGGTATGCTAAAAATGTTGGTACACCTAATGGAAATCTTGTAACTGCATTACAAGAAATTCAAGAAGGACATATCGGTAGAGAATACCTGAAAAAAATCAAATAAATAAAAACAACAACACTGTTGACATAGAACAAAAATATCAATATAATAAAAGGAATATATGATTAAACCAACAAGTAGTTACAAGATGAGTAAACAAGTTAAAACGATTCTTAATCGATATAGTAATCCGCATCTTCGTGGCGAAATGAAGCGTGGATGGATTCAAGCAGAGCTTGAAGCAGCTATTCGACCTAAGGTGGATAAAAAGAATCGTGTTACGAGTGAAGATTAAAGCTGGAGTCGCATAGCGGCGATTGCAACGGTTTTGTAAGCCGTCGGGAAACCCTCGTGAGTTCGAGTCTCACCTCCAGCACCAAATTTAGGATCCATACAGCAAATTAAAAAATCAAATTGCAATTTTGAAAAAATCGGATCCTGTTATATACCCCGTGTTATACTTTTCACGTTAGAGAAAGTAGGTTGTGTACAAACCATATTGTACAGAGTGCTTAGGATCTACTTCAGCAGCCCGCTAACATGGGCATAGCGGAAATATCCTAGGGCAGAACTTAACTGTCCAGATGGAAAAAAGTAGGACGGAACCTTAAACCCAGTTTGGGGCTTGTGGTAGAGTAGCTAAACATTTTATTGAAGCACATTTGAAAACCCGTCAAGGACCAACGCTACGATGCTTGACATATAGGCCGGGGTGAAAAAGTTTGGTATTAGTGTGTTTCAATAAAATGCGGGTACAAAGAGTATAGCGAGCGGCGTTAGTTCAGTTGGTAGAATGCTATCCTTCCAAGTTAGAGGTCATCGGTTCGAGCCCGATACGCCGCTCGGTGTACTTTTTGTTCCAAGTTTATTGCCTGGTTGAACCGAGAGGTTAGGTGCCATCCTTACAAGATGGATTATGCTGGTTCGAGTCCAGCACCAGGTACCATTTACAAATCTATATCTTCGCTGCACTCTTTGTGACGGTTTCTCATACCTTTAAAATCTTTATATACGGTATGAACAAACATCATACTGACCATAATAGCTAAATTAAGATGTAGTAGAAAGTCTGCGGCAGGTCCTATTGTTGCATATGAAAATAAGAATAATGGACCTTCTATCCATTCTGCCAATATTGTCAAAGCAATTAACAAAGAAGATATACCTATATACCATAAGCCAGTTATGGCCCACTTTGGTAATATTCTGCTATGTATAGCAACATAAAACCCGCCGACAAATATAATCAGATGACAGATAAAATTTACAGGATCTAATACAGAAGATTGATTTATAAAAGTTAATATATCACTTATCATCTTTTTTCTCGTCTGATGTTAATTGTTTAATTTCTTTTACTGCTTGAACTATATCTTTGTGTTGATTTTTGAGCAAGAAATTTGCAATCATGCCTAATACACTATAAGATAAAAATCCTACGCAAAATCCAACCATTAATTGATTTTCCCAGGTAGGAATCCAACTCATCATTTCTAATATGGGCGTGCCAAAAATAATGGCGCTACCTACGGAAACGCCACCTCTTATAAATGCCTCGCCTATATTTTTTGGCCGAATAAAAGTTAATATTGCGGCTCCTCCTAAAAATCCTCCTATCATCGAAGCAATTTTAGCGGTTAAATAGCTACTTGTTGGTTCTGGCATAATAAATTCTCATTAAATTAAAATTATTTATTTCCCAAATATCCGAAGTAAAAGCATCAGTTTATGTGCTTGACACTAAATCAAAAAAACAATATAATGTAGGCTATACACAATAGGAAAGAATCAATGCCAAAAGCATACATTTTGATCGGTGTTCCGGGTTCAGGTAAAAGTACTTGGGTCAATAACCAAGAATGGAAAAACGATTGTGCATATATTTCTACTGATCAATATGTAGAAAAGTATGCATTGCAGGAAGGTAAAACATACACCGAAGTTTTTCAAGAATATATGCCTACCGCAGTGGATCTTATGGCCGCAGCAGTTGTTGAAGCTCGAACAAAAAATCAAGATGTTATTTGGGATCAAACTTCGACCTCAGTGGAATCTAGAAAAAAGAAATTCCGCATGTTGCCTAACTACTATCACATTGCAGTGATGTTTAAAACACCGGCAATTTCTGAACTTCAACACCGTCTTGCTAATCGTCCGGGAAAAACGATTCCTTGGGAAGTTGTTTTGAATATGATTGACCAATTTGAAATCCCTACCGAAAAAGAAGGTTTCAAAGAAATTTGGCATGTAAACTAATTAGGAGAAGATAATGAACAAACTGACAAAAGAATGTCTGAGTGAGTTGGGATTGGCGTTGAAGCGTTTCGGCACTTATCAATATGATGATAAGGGTCCACATGAGGTAATGGAACTCGAACCATTGATCGCTAAATTTCAAGAATTATCTGCAATAAAAGCAGCAGAAGTCTTGCTGGAAATTGCAGCATCTCCAAAGTATGACAACCGAGGCAGTTACTTAGCGCAAACACTACTTTCTTTCATGGAAGACTGGGAAGAGTTGTGGGCACAGCCGGGAATCGAAGATTTCGCATATTAAAAAACATTTTGGAGTACAAGAATGAACGAACGAATTCAAGAACTTGCTCGACGCGCTGGCGCAACTGATGAACAGGGTGGCCGATCCGAAGATGTATTTTGTTTTACAAAACAAGAATTGGATAGTTTCGTTGAGCAGATCGTGAAAGGATGCATTGGATGTTGCGATATTGTGGGCAAGATAGAATGGCTAGAAACACCAACATACGATCTAGCAATAGATGGATGCAAGTTGAAAATTAAACAATACTTCGGAGTAAAGTAATACGGCTAAAATTTGGAGTTAAATAATGGAATCATTTAATTGGCACGAAATCGTAGGTCTGGCTGTAGCACAAAAAGGCAAGCCTGCGGTATACGTAAGCAATGGGCTCGAATACAATAAGCCAGAAGACGACGAAATTTGGAAATTTGTCCTCGAAAAATGTAAAAATATGTTCGGCGAGGAAACTGATGATTACTATGCTGTAATGACTCATATGATCGGCGGTGGGCTGTTTTTCTTTGATACCGAAGAACAGCAATATGATTTCTACCGTATCTTTGAACAACCATTGACAGATTCTAGTGCTATCTACGCCTGCACGTATAACGCTGCCGGTGTTTGTCAAACTGAAAATACTTAATCGGGGTTGAATAATGGATAAGATTCTTCAAAAACTTGCCGATTGGTTGTTTGCTGATGCTTGGCAGAAGTGCTGGGATCATTACGATCATCTGGTAAAACTATACGGAGCTCCTTATAGTTTTCAAAACTATAAGGAGTTGACTGATGAAATCAATGTCTAAAATCGCACTAATGCTATGCTCTGTCACGTTGTTGGCAGCATGTGAACCTAGCCCAGAACATTCGACTCCTGATCAATGCCTTCGTGCTCAACTGTTTCAACAGTGCCTAAAAGCACTACCAGCTGGCCCACAGTCTACTAAGTACAATGACTGGAACGAAGTTATACTTGCATGTGACAGTGCGTCATTCTATCAATCTTACCGAGCCAGAAAATTGATTGCTCCAGAATGTCGCATGTAACGCGAATATTTAACAATTAATTTAATTCAAACGGTGTTATATGAACGAAAGAATTCGTGAACTTGAAATTGAGGCTATTGCCTATGCTGATAGCAAGGTGCCTCAGGTGCATCGTTATAACGATATCTATTACAACATAGTCCACGTAAAGTTCGCTGAGTTGATTGTGAAAGAATGTATGAGTGTTTGTAAAAGTCGTGTAGGTAATAGCGATTACAATACTGGTAGGATGCATTGTGTTAGTGATATTAAAGAACATTTCGGAGTTGAAGAATGAGTTTCCGTACAGCATACCATGACTTCAAACGTAATGGTCACACCCATAATCGTGATTTAATACGTGATAAAACTCCAGAAGAAGAAAAGAAAATGATGGACGAATATTACAAGAGAATGCAAAACTGGAAACCAATTAATGGGAGAAAATAATGGCGTGGATTGAAAATGTAGCAGCAGATGATATTCCAAAGGCTTGGCATCACGATGCCGGTCCTAATAGCATGCTGATCCAAATTATGGACACCTGCCCTAGCTGGTGGCCTAAACCTAAGTTTAATTTTAAAGAAATACATCGATTCGAATTCCTTGATGTAGAGGAAAACGACTTTGTCCTCGAGCCCGAAATGAAAATTTCAGATGCGCAAGCAGAAGAAATTGCTCGCCTTTTGAAGCATGCTCTTGACAACAATATGAATGTTGTTGTACACTGCGTAGCGGGAATCTGCCGTAGCGGTGCTGTGGTTGAAGTCGGTGTTATGATGGGATTTCAAGATACAGAAAAATTCCGTAGCCCCAATCTGCTTGTGAAACACAAGCTAATGAAGGCTTTAGGAATGAATTTTGATCCTAACGAACCTCATACCGTTAACGGAGTACCTTTCGAATACGACGAGTTAAACAATAAAATTTGGTTGAATATGCAAGAAAAAAAGAACAGTGATTAGAATGAGTGATCAGACGTAATCCGTAAGGTTTACACAGAATGTACTCATATATTCACTATACAATTATTTAGGAGGTATTTTATGCCCGCAGTATTTCTTTGTTCTGACCATCATTTTGGTCATGAAAAAACTTGTACCGTCTTTAAAAAAGCAGACGGTTCGCCCCTTCGCCCCTTCGCTAATGCAGAAGAAATGGACGAAGAAATGATTAAACGTCACAATGAAAAAGTTCGCCCTAATGATAAGTGTTATTTTTTGGGCGATGTGGTTATTAATCGTAAGTTTCTCAATGTTGTTGGACGTTTGAACGGAGATAAAGTTCTCATTCGAGGTAACCATGATATCTTTAAACTTGAGGATTATACTCAATATTTTAGAGATATTCGCAGTTATCATGTTATGAATGGACTGATTCTTAGTCACATTCCTATTCATACTCAACAACTTGCAAGATTTGGGTGCAATATTCACGGGCATTTGCACGATAATCGTGTAATGAAGGCCCGTGGTATTAATGCCTCAACCGGAGAAGTTATGTACGGAAACGAGATTGATCCTAGATATTTCAATGTATCCATGGAACAAATTGACTTCACTCCGATCCTGTTTGAAGACGCTTGCAAGAAAATTGTCGAGCAGGGCGGAACTGTAGGATTTAAGAACGGTAATGGGCCCGTGATGTAACAATTGGCTAAACAACTTATTGACAAGATAAGTTGTTTTAGCTACAATAATAACATGTTGAAGCAATAAGTTTTTAGGGTAGGTACAGCCACAATTTTATACTATGGATGGTTTGGGGGAACCCAGACAAGGTGAGTTAGTTTTCTCTCCTGTAGTTTCGATGCTGCAAGAATAAAAAAGCAAAAACTACCCTGTTTTATTTTTATACTACTACAACTGAGAGAATAGCCGAAAGGTATTGAAATGCAGAAGAAAGTGTAGTATAATTTGTTTTTATAGGATGATTACAGCGATATAACTACTGACGCAAAGTCTGACGCAAAGTAGTAGAATCTGGTCGCAAGACAGTAGCAATACTCTTAGGAAACTAAGCAGTGAAGGAACTAATATGCTAGAGAACTAGATATGATGCTTGTACAGAATAAAACAAGATCGGGCATAGACGATCTATGATAGGCTTGTGGAACTTGAACCGATATACTGGGGATGGGGACAAGCAGAAGAATAAAATACCTGTTCCGATCATCCTGCTATATCCTAGATTAGGTGCAGCAAAAAAAATTTAATCACCATGAAAAAAGCCCGAATCTGGCTGGAGACCGTGATAGGACCGATGATAACTAATCTGTTGAAAGGAAAAAAAGAAATGAACGCATTTGTTGAAGCAGTTAAGGAAGTTCAAATGGAAACTCGTACCAAGAATGGTATGAAGACTTTTGATTCGTCAAAGTCTGCACTTGTTGATTTGTTCTTCTCTATCGGCGCAAGCCGTGGTAAGGACTTGAGCAAGGAATTTGTTAGGGCTCTAAAGCAAGACGAAACTCTAGCTCTACGTCTGTTGATGTGGGCAAGAGATGTCCGTGGAGGTGCAGGCGAACGAGAAGTAGTTCGCAAGATTCTGTTGAGCCTGGAAAAGAACTATCCAGAACTTTTGGATCGTGTATTGCCTCACTTGGCGGAATTTGGTCGTTGGGACGACCTCTTGATCTTTAAGACCAAGGCTGTCAAGGCCAAGGCATTTACCCTAATCGGTGACGCTCTGCGTGAACGCAATGGTCTTGCAGCTAAGTGGATGCCTCGCCAAGGTGCGCTGGCTGCGGAAATTCGACAATTCTTCGGTATGACTCCAAAGCAATACCGCAAGAGTCTGGTTGAAATGACTAAGGTTGTAGAACAGAACATGTGTGCAAACACTTGGACTGAAATCAACTATAGCCATGTTCCGTCTTTGGCTGCTAGCCGTTATCAAAAGGCCTTCAAGAAGCATGATCCTAGCGGTTATGAAGCATACAAGGCTAAGTTGACTACCGGAGAAGCCAAGGTAAACGCTGCGGCAGTTTACCCATATGATGTAATCAAGTCTCGTAGTTTCGGCGGCGACGACAAGGTGATCCAAGCCCAATGGGATGCATTGCCTAATTTCATCGGCGACGAACTGGTTCTACCAGTAGTTGACGTAAGTGGTTCTATGTCAAGCCCTGTTGGCGGAAACGCTAACCTGCGCTGTATCGATGTTAGTGTTAGCCTTGGCTTGTACTTGGCTGACAAGAACAAGGGACCGTTTAAGGACATGTTCTTGACTTTCTCCGAAAAGAGCAAGTTGCAAATCCTCAAGGGTAACCTGATCGACAAGTTGAACCAACTACAGTCGGCTGAATGGGGCATGAGCACCGACCTTCATGCTGCTTTTGAAGCAATTCTCAAATATGCAGAAAAGGGTAATGTTCCTGCTAAGGATATGCCAAGGTATATCCTAATCTTGAGTGATATGGAGTTCAACCGTTGTGCTCGTTACGATGATTCTGCTATGCAGATGATCGAACGCAAGTACGAGGCAGCAGGTTACAGTGTTCCTAACATTGTATTCTGGAACCTAAATGCTCGTGCAGGCAACGTTCCTGTCAAGCACGACAAGAGTGGAGTTGCGTTGGTAAGTGGTTTCAGCCCATCTATCATGACTTCGATCTTGGCTGCTGAAGATCTGGATCCTACATCAGTAAT
>JACCDX010378241.1_pt1 | contig 12708 bp, 8 predicted proteins | sample 7449681 | NCBI WGS metagenome assembly JACCDX01 (sample SAMN15323450, study PRJNA562643) | freshwater metagenome | isolation source: river surface water | place: USA:Blue River Watershed | collected 2017-08-18
AAAGACTGTCCTTGTATACCCCTGACAAAACCACATTGCCCTGATCATCTGTCGCCAAATCCAAGATGCAAACCTCATTGGACAGCAACATGTCAACGATGAGATTTCCTTGACTGGACCAATGTTGTACGGCTACCAAACCAGCTGGCCCCTCGGAAAACTGTTGGGAAAATTCCAAGGTATGTACCCACCAATAGGATTGATCCGCATTTGGCGCTTGCAAACTAACACCTTTGCTCATTGAAATGGAAGGCAAAATAGAGGCGGTATACGGAGTGTTGAGGGTTTGACCATTGCTTACATTGCCCAGAAGCAATGCCAGTAAACAGAACATCCAATTTTTCATGTTGTAAAATTATGTCATTATCGCCATGAAACATATCAGTCACATTCCATTAACACTAAATCAAAAAACCCAGAATTGTGTTTTTATAAAAATAACATTGAACGGTCAATGGCTTATTCTCATCCATCTTTTTTTGCCTTTGACAAATTCTAGTCAAAAGCCATGAAAAAAACACTGAGCTATTGCTTTGTTCTATTGCTATCCATTCCATCCTTTTATGCAATGGAATTGGATACTTGCGCCAATCCACTAAACTACTTTTTTGATGCTGACAATGATGGTTTTGGAACAGTTGACGTTTCTCTCCTACTCTGCAACCCCATCAATGGTTTTGTCGACAATGCAGATGACTGTGCAGACAACAATCCCCTCATTTTTCCAGGAGCCAATGAGTCATGTGACTACATCGATAACAATTGTGATGGGGAGATGGATGAGTACGTACAGTTGACGTTTTATTTAGATGCGGATTTTGATGGCTTTGGCAATATCAACGAGTCGATACTTGATTGCGATGCGCCGTCAGGGTACGTAGACAATGGAGATGATTGTGATGACTTCCTTATCTTATTTGCAGATAATGACAATGACAGTTATGGTAGTGAAATCCTATCAGCATGTGGTGAAATCCAAACTGGAGACTGCAATGACAACGACGCTACCATATATCCCTTTCAAACAGAAACATGCAATGACATAGATGACAATTGCAACGATGAGATAGATGAGTTTGTACTGAACACCTATTTCAATGATGCCGATGCAGATGGTTTTGGAGATGCCAACAATGCCGCCTTCGCTTGCTCTCCCATTGCTGGTTATGTCGATAACAGCGATGATTGCGATGACTCTGTGTTGTTGTTTGAGGACAATGATATGGATGGATATGGTAGTACCAATGCCGCACCTTGTGGTGTCACCTCAAATACTGATTGTGATGACACCAATATCAACATCAATCCCAATGCAAACGAAATTCCAGACAACAACATAGACGAAAACTGTGACGGTGAAATCACCACAGACATCAAAGAAAACAAAAATTTTTCTATGCAATTATTCCCCAATCCAGCGGCTCAATGGATTACCATTGCTGCTGTTCACAATACTGCTTCCAATTCCTTCATCATTATAGACGCCAAGGGTAAAAAAATGCAGGAAGGCACAATTAACGGAAGTCTTCAAATCAATATTGGAGATTGGGCCAATGGAATATACAATGTCTTTTTGGGAACCCATTCCACCACCTTCATCATTGCTCGATAACCGATTATGAAAGTTCTTTTACAACTGCTTTTTATTCTGTTTTCTTCAGCCATATTGTCCCAAAATTTTGAAGGACTGGAGGGAGTATATGTTGAGCACTATTACCAATCCAATGAAAAGGACAATCTAGGAGGGAACCTAAGTGGTGAATTGAAACCAGGTTCTAAGACATACCGCATATACCTTGATTTGGCTCCTGGATATCGTTTCCAAGCAGCCTATGGCACACAAACGCATCCCCTCAGCTTTCATGCCGATGCGCCTTTCTTCAATCATGCTGGGATTGGAAATACATACCCCAATGTCATCCCGGAGAGAAGCCTTTCTAAAAATGTCACCCTATTGGACTCTTGGTTTAGTGTCGGAGCGGCAGCAGAAAATTTGATGGGAGTGCCCAAGAAATTTGACTTAGATGACAATCCCATTGCATCAAAATTTGAAAAGAGTTATCTGTCCAACAAAACCAAATGGATGGATTATTCCTTAGCAGAGAGAGACGGAATGAGAACCGTTCCTAAGCTACCTGTTGCCAATCTTTTTCAATTGGATTCCATTGCTAAAAACTTGATGATGATCACCCGATCAAACCACTTGGAAATTAACAACGGTGCTTGGGCCTGCCTTGGAAAAGGATCAGTTGGGATAGATTCATTGGGAACCAACTATGTGCTCATCGCACAATTGACAACGCTAGGTGATTTAGAATACAACTTGAATGTGATGATTGGTACTCCGCAGGGGAAGTCCATCAAATATGTTTGGGGGAACCCTCAACAAGGAGAAATTTTACACCCCCTATTAAAAGGCACCACCAAAAAGGAAAAGAAAAAAAAGAAGAACAATAAAAAAATAAAGTCATGAAAAATATTTACACTGTATTAGCAGGAATTAGTCTATTGACTGCTCTATCTGATCAAAAAATTCAAGCACAAGGATTACAAGGAATTGTTGTAGAAAAATACTACGTTTCGGATGCTGCAGATTCCATTGATGCCGCAGACAACTTTGCCACTTATCCACTGCACGTGGGATCTACAACCTATCGCGTTTATGCGGATTTGCAAGACGGTTACAATTTCATTCAAATGTTTGGCAATGCCAACCATCCGCTGGAGATACACACATCTACATCATTCTTCAATGATCCCAATTATGGTGTTGCTGTTTATCAAGGCACGAGCGTAAACAACACCAAAAAGAATACCCAAATGATTGACACTTACCTAACAGTAGGAGGAGTTGCTGCCACCAAAATGGGGGTATTAAAGTCAGAGGATACAGATGGGACCATCGGCAACAATGATGGATTAATAGCCAACCTTACACCCGCTATGGGACTACCTGTAACTGGCACTGACGGAGTGGATGGCATGATGCCTGGGACGCCTATCAATCCGAACGTATTGGGCATCAGTTCTGAATTGGACTTGTTTGATCAAACGCCAGGATCTGATTTCGTTATTACCAATGGCACCATTGCCGCATTGGGGGGTGTGACAGGAGTAACATCCAGCAACATGGTACTTTTGGGACAGTTCACAACCGATGGTATTTTTTCTTTTAAACTCAATGTTCAATTGGGAACACCGCAAATTGGTGGAAGCGAAATTTACGTTGCTTACAACCCATTGACAGGAGAATTGACGGATAGCACACTGATGTATGAAAGCACTCCTGAAGAGCCCAACGGCATCAACTACATCAATGAAAATTTCAACATAGTACTTTACCCCAATCCAGCAACGGAATCAGTTGTCGTTAAAAACAACAAGAAACAAATGATTGGCAACATGAGCATCTACAATGCTACCGGTGCTTTGGTATATAATGAAAATGCACAACAATCGCAGGTCAACCTAAATGTCGCAGATTGGGCTACAGGCCTTTACACCATTTGCTTGAACAATAACGGTCAAGTTCATAAATTATCCTTCATCAAAAAATAATTCCATGAGAGGTCTCCTTTCCTTATTGCTTTTGTTATCGATCTCCGCTATCTCGCTTGCCCAAGGAACGCTCAAGGGTAAAGTGACCGATGAGAAAGGAGAACCTGTTTTTGGAGTGGTCGTGGTGGTCATCGAAAATCAGGGAATTTTATCCAAAACAGATTTTGACGGACTGTATGAATTGGCCATACCCAACAACAAAAGATACACCATCAATTATGTCATGACGGGTTTTAAAACCACCATTGACACCGTTGTTCTGAATAACAACCAAACCATCGTCAGCAATGTAACATTGTTCAATAGCTCTTATGTCGTAAAAGGCCTAGACATCATAGGTAAGGTCAGCAAATCCAACGACACCTACATGGAAAAAGTGAAGATGAATTCTGCTACCACCATTGATTACATCTCCTCTGAAACCATGAAAAAAACGGGGGATCAAAATGTAGTAAATGCAGTGGCCCGTGTATCCGGTGTTTCTACTTCAGGAGGATTGATAACAGTGCGAGGAATTGGTGACCGCTATGTAAAGACAACCCTGAATGGTTCACGTATCCCTACTTTGGATCCGCTGACCAATAATATTAAGTTAGATATTTTCCCATCTAGCCTGATTGATAATATTATCATTACCAAAACGGCTCAATCCAACTTGGCCTCTGATTGGTCAGGAGCATATATTTCTGTTGAAACAAAGGACTATCCTGATCAATTGAGTATCAATGTTGAATCTCAATTTGGTTATAATCCGCAAGTCTCATTCAAAGATTTCATTACCTCTGCTAAAAGCAAAACCGACAGATGGGGGTTTGATAATGGCTTGCGAAGAAGAGAAAAGGATGAAATTCTGATTCCCAATCTTGCACCCAACACCTATGATGAAATGGTGGCCTTAGGCCTTGGTGACTTTTATGCCAACATGGGAATTCACGGTTGGGCAGATGGAAATGCAACAGCTGATAATTACTTGGCTTTGGGTTTGGTAGAATTGGGTTTGCTTCCTGCCAATCAACTGAATAATCCCGCTGCAGTTGCCGCTGCTAAGCAAGAGTATACCAGTCAATACAAACCACAAGCATTTGCATTGATCAACCCCGATGGTACAGATTACAACAATGGTTTTGCCAACAACTGGAATGCTCGAATGGAAAAAGCTCCAATGAATTTTAGCCAGAACTTCAGCATAGGCAATGAAACCAAACTCTTTGGAAAAAAGTTGGGCTACTTCATTGGTATGCGGTACGGAACCAACTACCGCTATGACCCAAATGGTTCTTCACAACGGGTAGGAGATGAAACCTTGGACTACCCTATAGACCGGCAGGATTATGCTCGTATTAGTCGTGAGACCAATTCATGGAATGTCCTACTCAATGCCAACTACAAATTGAGTCCCAATCACAAAATAGGATTGTTATACATGCCCAATATCATTGGAACCAATGATGTGGCGCAATATGAAGGAAGACCGTTCGTATCCAGTGAGGGAATTGTGGAAGAGCAAGAAATAGCCGTGGTCAATAATATCTTCTACGAACAAAGAAAGCAATTGGTACATCAATTGACCAGTGAACATTATTTCCCAGCAAACGAACTTAAAATACAATTCAATGCTAGCTACACCAAAGCCAATAGCATCGCACCTGACTTTAAAATAAATCAATACAGCTACGGTTTGACTGGAGATGAAATCACTGGTTACATTTTTGCACCAACTTTCGGTGAGGGTATTCGGAGATTTTATCGTTATCTAGGTGAAAATTTATTGGACAGTAGAATAGATTTTGCCAAGCCCATTCAATCCATGGCAAAGGAAGGTTTGAATAGAAAATTGTTCTGGGGAGCCTCAACTATGCGGAACTACAGAAAAATTGACAATGACGAGTATAAATTGTTTTACGGCAATAATAACAACGTCTTGCCACTTACGAGCAATGATCTTGACGCGTATTTGTCACCTGATAAATTTACAATCAACAATGGTCTCCTTGATTATTACTATCAACGAAACAATTTTGCTCGTAATCATAGTTTTGGCCAAAGCAATGTCAATGCAGCTTACGTATTCATGGACTATGAAAAATCCTCTCAACTGCGTGTAATTGGTGGAATACGTGCAGAACATACTGACATTTTTGTTGATGTTGATAGTTATTACAATCAAGGCCTAGAACGGGACGATACGCGCAGAGAAAATGTTGGTGGTTTCCCCTTGGTCAATCCAGGAGAAATCAATCAAATTGACTTTTTACCCAATGCCAGTATTGTTTACAAACTGGTCAATGATTCTATTGGGCAAACCAATTTGCGCTTCAATTACTCAAAGTCACTGGCGCGTCCTAGCATACGCGAATTGAGCGATGCAGCCATCGTAGATAACGAGTTTAGAACTTTGATTTACGGAAACTCTGATTTGAAAATGGTCACCATCCACAATTTTGATTTCCGTGCAGAGACCTATTTCAAAAAAGGACATAACGCTTCCATTAGTGCATTCTACAAAGACTTCAACAACCACATCGAAATGGGATTTGGATCAGCGGGTATCACTTGGGATAACATTGAGAAGTCCACGGTACTCGGTTTAGAATTGGAAGGTAATCTGCAAATATCACGGTCGCTTGAATTCAAGAGCAATGTTACCTTGGTGAAATCGGAGGCTGAATTCGTCAGAAAAGATTTACAAGTCATCGATGGTAAGAAAGTCTACACGCCATTGGATACACTGAGAAGACCAATGTTTGGACAAGCACCCTACTTGATCAACAGTATCCTGAGCTATACTGCTGACAGCCTTGGCCTAACAGCTACAGTTTCCTACAACGTGCAGGGACCAAGATTGGTTATTGCGGGAGCTATAAAGGGTCGTCCAGATGTTTACGAAATGCCTCGACACATGATTGACTTTAAAGTCAATAAGAAAATCAATGATCATTGGTCAGCGAGCCTTACCATTCGGGACATTTTAAACACGGCCATAAGACGATCTTATCAAATCAACCGCATCAATGAGTCCGGTATCATCACCAATACGGATGGTTGGTATGATTACGACAACTTCCGATACGGCACAACCTATCAACTTTCCATTCAATACAAAATATGAGTGCTATTAAATTCTCTGCAGTCATTTTATTACTGCTTTTGGCTCAAGTGGGATTCTCTCAACTTCAGAATCTCTACATTGAAAAGTATTACATCAGTGATGCCAATGACGCGACGGATACCACGGGCGGTATTCTTCCTGAAGGAACAACAACCTATAGGATTTATGCGAAATTGGTTCCGGGTAGTGCGGTTTCCAAATTATTCGGGGACATCAATCATCCTTTTTCGATTATTAGTACATCTACATTTTTCAATCACGGTACCGAGGGAAAAACATTTGGTAAGGATTTCCTGAAACCCAGATTAGGAGAGAGTCTTGTGGCTTTGGATACTTACCTCACCATAGGACAAGTGGCCAAACAAGGACCCAATCTCTATTTTGGATTACCCAAAAGTCAGGATACCGATGGTTCTTTCATTGGAGGTTCCAACAACGATGGAGGCAGTGAAATGTTGCCACAGGGACTCATGAACAACCAAAACAACGAAATGGGCCTAGCCCTAACCCAGGCCGATGGAATTGATACAATGGTAACGACCACTGCGAACTGGACATCTGCCGGTATTTTAGATTTTTTTACTGGCAATGACAGTACAATTTTCGGTTCCATTGTGCCTGGGTATTCTTTTGAAAGCAATCAATTCAACCTCACCTCCACTTTTCCCTATTCGGGAGTTGTATCAGACAGCAATCATGTATTGCTTGCACAACTTACTACGGCAGGGGAAATATCGTTTAACATCAATTTAGAAGTTGTCTTTCTTGACAATGAAGGCAATCTACAAACCATCGAATATGTTGCGCAAGACACCCTTATAGGTGCCAATCAACAATACAATCCCTTCCTCTCCTACCCCTATATCTGTGGCTGCAATGATCCCGATTATCTGGAATATAGCCCTGCCTTCATTTGCTATGAGGAAGGAAGTTGCTTCACCAAGGCATTGATAGGCTGCATGGACAGTTTGGCTTGTAACTATGATCCACTGGCCAATATCTCGATGAGCGACTTGTGTTGTTATCCTGGAGATTGCAACAATCGAAACATTGTTGAGGTTTGTCCTTCCTTACTGGTCAATGATTTTGAAGGGAACCTATATCCCAACCCTGCAGAAAATCAAGTACGGGTTAACGTTGTTCAGCCAGAATCTGGCGATCTAACCATTCAATGGTTCAATGCATTTGGCACGCTTGTCAACACTATTGAAGAATCCAATGCCAGTGCGAATTACAATGATACATTTGATATCAACCACTTTACTCCTGGGGTGTATTACGTTCAAATCACGTCCAATTTCGGAACCAAAATTTTGACCTTATTCAAATTATAGTCATGAAGAAATTAGCCATTTTCCTTATCCTGTCTAGCCTTTTGTTCATTGGATGCGATAAGGACAAAAAAGAAGCGGTTACCATTGAATTTGGTAGCGGAATCGATAACAATGGAAATGCATTCACCACCGTCAAAATTGGTGATCAATGGTGGATGGCAGAGAATCTAAATTCCACCCTTTATCAAAACGGAGACACCCTTGATTTTATCACTAAAGAAGATGCGGCAGCACAATGGAACCTGACTCAAAGTGGTTCTTTCACTTTTCACAACGACAGTCTATTTGGAAATTTGTACAATTTCAAAAGCATTGAAGACACAAGAAAAATTGCACCTCGCGGTTGGAGAGTTCCAACAGATGCGGATTGGATAGAACTGGAAAAACACATCGGCATGAGTACCGAAGCCGCCAATGCATTTGGATGGCGTGGTGACAAAGAAGCCAATCTTTTGACTGCGAAATACTCGAAAGGCTGGCCGGAATTCAGTCCACTTTACGGTGAAGACTCATTTGGTTTTAACGCTGTACCCAGCGGATGTATCACCCTATTAAATGCAATCAATAACGCAGGAAACGCTGCATTTTGGTGGACAGCGACAGGAGACAACGATGATGCCTACTATCGTTACATTGATGCCCAACAAACCAGAATTCTTCGTTCCAAAACATCTAAACTATACGGGATGAGTATCCGTTGTATTAAAGAATAACGTAATGAAAAGAGCGAATATATTTTTCACTGGATTTTTTATTGTACTGTCACTTGCAGTGCAGTCCCAAGACAAAAGATGGAATTGGTCTTTACAATACTCTTTTTCCAATAACAAACCCCTATTTACCTCCGACAATACACTTCTACAAGAGGAATTCAATAGCAGCAGCACCTCCCATTTTGGAAATGCATTTACTGTTCTCGGTGGATATGTATTCAATGAAAAGCTAACCATCCGATGCGGACTAGGATACAAATCCATGTCTTACAAGAATGATAGCATTGGTGTAGAGAAAGTAACCCTCATTGAAACCACAACCCGGGGTATTGAAATCCCTGTAACTCTAGACTATCAAATGACTGATAATGGTTGGGTTGTAGGGATGGGCGGTTTGTATTATATGGGATTAAGAGATCAGGTAAGCTATCAGCTCTTGAACAACAACCAAAGACAATCGTATACCGGAAATTCCGAACTAAAAGGAGTTGGTTACCAATTGAGCCTTTCCAAAGCGTTTAAGCCTGATGACAAACATGTTCTTTCTATGGGGATTGTGGGGCAACATTATCCTAACGTATTAAACGGGGCAAATGGACAACTGGGCTATCTGAATATTGGTCTGAGATTGGGATTAATATTCCAATAACAAGACAGAAAAAATTTCACCGCATGATTAAAACACTGATGTTAAGTCAGTGTTTTTTTTTACCTCATTCACTAAACAAATGCTTAACAAATAACCAAGCGATTCATGCGATTGCTTAATAGAATCGTAAAATGACATTTATTCTGAATGATCATTGAAGTTTCAGATTTGCGGCAATCTATTTAACCAATAAAAATGAAAAAATTAAACAATTTGAACAAGGTCATTGCGATGGCATTGTCATTTGTTGCAACTGCCTCAGTTGCACAATCGAATTTGGGAGCAGAATGTGGATGTCCTGCAGTCGCCTCTCGTCCTGAAGTTATTGTTTCCTCAATGCCAGGTTACACTGCCATCAGTGGAACTTACGGTGGTGAAATGACCACTGGCGCTGCATTCACTTGCCAAAACACTTACATTTTGGACAAGAAAATTTACATTCCATCTGGCCAAACATTGACCATCGAGCCAGGTACAGTGATCAAAGGTGCGCCAAACGCAGTTCCTGCTGAGGCTACTGCTTTGGTTGTTTCAAGAGGAGGAAGAATCATTGCCAACGGTACTGAGTCTTGCCCTATCGTATTCACTGCACAGGCTGATCCAATGGATGGTACTTATGCCATCTCTAACATTGGTAAATGGGGTGGAGTTGCCATCAATGGTAAAGCTACCAACAACTTGACTTTGGCTGCTAACGGACCATTCGTAGTAGGTGCTGCGAACGGAAAACTAGCTGTTGCTGATGGCTTAGGTACATTGGAAGGTTTCCAAACAACCAACATTCAGGATCAGTTTGGAGCTAATTTAGGAGCTGGTGAATCTTTTGATGACAACGACAATTCAGGAATCTTCCGTTTTGTTTCTATTCGCCACGCAGGAGCCATCTTGACTGTAGGTGGAGAGATGAACGGATTGACCTTAGGTTCTGTTGGTCGCGGAACCACCATCGAGCATGTTGAAATTGTTTCTAACGCAGATGACAACATCGAGATCTTTGGTGGTACTGTTAACTTAAAGTATTGTACAACCATCTTCGGTAACGATGATATGTTTGACTTTGACTTGGGTTGGACTGGTAAGGCTCAATTCTTGTTTGGTATGAAATCAGATGCTACTTCAAGCCCTGACAATGACAGCGGATTTGAAATGGATGCTGATGACAACAAATCTAACAACTTACCACGTACACATCCAGTAGTATATAACGCTACCATCATTGGTAACGGAAAAACCACGACTACAGCTGACAACGGATCACTTTCTGCCATCAACGCAAAAGAGTTTGTTGAGGGTGAAATCAACAATTCAGTATTTGCTAATTTCAAAAGTGGATTAAACTTGATCAAAGGTATTAGCGGTAACCGTACTTATGCTGCAGGTGGTGAAGCTTGGCACAACTGGACCAACATCGCTGGACCAGCTTCAGCTACCAACGGTAACGGTTCTCAATCTTTGAAAATCAAGTGTAACACTTTTGTTGGTGTGACCAATCCATTAACTCAAGGTGGTAATGGCGCGACAGTAATTGCAACAGGAACCGCAGACTACATCCAATTTGATGATACAGACATGAACGATATCGTTGTTGGCGATGCATTGCCAGGCTTCAGCTATGCTTTCACTTTGAATACCACTACCAATGCTTACTCTGTAAAGGCTGATGTTATTCCAAACCCAGCTTTGTCTGTATCTGGTTGCCCAACAGCTCCAAACGATGGTTTCTTCACTCCAGCTCCTTACCGTGGTGCGTTTTCTTCAAACCCTGGTCAAAACTGGTTGTCTGATTGGACTTATTCTCAAGTAATCGGTCAAGTTCAAGGAATCAACGCATGTCCAACTGACTTGGATAGCGATGGTGATACTGACGTTGATGACTTCTTGATTTTTGCTCCAGCTTTCGGTACTTCTTGTAACTAAAAAAAATTGGGGAGGGGCAACCCTCCCCTTGTAAAAAAATATTCAAAATGAATTTAAAAAAATACATCCTAGGTCTGGGCATGGTGGCAGGAATTTCCTCTGCACAAGCCCAAGGATTGGAGGGTATCATCGTTGAGAGATACTACCAAGCCAACGCTGCAGATGCTGCATATACTGTTGCTCAGGGATATTCAATTCCATTGACAGAAGGTGCAGTCACTTACCGTGTTTATGTTGACATGGCAGCGGGTTACAAATTTGTCCAAATGTTTGGAAACGCTTCCAAGAATTTGACTTTTGGAACAACTACTTCTTTTTACAATGACGAGAACTACGATGCACAGGCAGGTCCTACTACATCTGTATTGAACACCAAAAAGCACACTGCTATGATCGATTCATGGATCACAGCCGGTGGTGCAGCTGCTACAAAAGTAGGTGTTCCAAAGGATGAGGACACAGACGGAAGTATCGCCAATCCTCATGCTCAAGGAATTTTAGGAAATACCTTGGGTGGATGTTTCGGTACTCAAATCACCGGTGCTTCTGGAAAAGACGGAATGTTGGCCTCTTCAGGTACCACTTATGTTACTCCCAACACATTGGGTATGAGCGGAACCATTTTAGACGCTTTGACTGCTGGTAATGCATTGGGATCTATCGTTGTGAACAACGGATCAATTGCTGCCTTGGGTGGTATCGTTGGAGCTACATCCAGCAATAAAGTATTGGTGGGTCAATTCACTACTGATGGAACTTTCACCTTCACTTTGAACATTCAGTTGTTGAGCCCAACTGGTGTTGCCGAGAACTATGTTCACGGAACTCCTGGTACCAACCAATTGACTCACCCAACATTGGTAAGAACAGCAGGTGGTGCTCCATCTGTATCCATTGCCTCTGATGATACTGACAACAGTATTTGCGGTGGGACATCTGTGACTTTCACAGCTACTCCAACCAACGGTGGAACTCCTTCCTATCAGTGGAAACTGAACGGAAACAATGTTGGAACAGATGCTGCAACGTATACAAACGCAGCATTGGCCAACAATGATGTAGTTACTGTGGTAATGACAGCCGGTGGTTGTGATGGCGCAGGATCTGCAACAAGCAATGCCATTACTATAACAGTTGCAGCTGCTGCTGATTATTATGCAGATGCTGACGGTGACGGATTTGGAGCTGGTTCAGCTACCAATTCTTGCTCCAATCCTGGTGCTGGTTTCGTGACCAACAACACAGATTGTGACGATACCAATTCGGCCATTAATCCAAGTGCCAACGAAGTTTGTAACGGTGTTGATGACAACTGTACTGGTGGTATTGACAATGGTTTGACTTTCAATAACTACTACACTGACGCTGATGGCGATAGCTATGGTACAGGTGCTGCACAATCATTGTGCGCCAATCCAGGTGCAGGAT
>JACCDX010292197.1_pt1 | contig 12702 bp, 18 predicted proteins | sample 7449681 | NCBI WGS metagenome assembly JACCDX01 (sample SAMN15323450, study PRJNA562643) | freshwater metagenome | isolation source: river surface water | place: USA:Blue River Watershed | collected 2017-08-18
TCTTTTTCAGGAAAATAAGGGCTAGAATATGAGCCGAATGGTGTATTAAACTCACCTTTTTTATTATATCTGCACAATCCATTGAAACAATGTTTATTTAAATACAAGAATATTTCTGATTTTAAATTTTTATCAAGAGTAGTGTTATAAATAGTTCTTAACTCGTTATATCTTTCTCTATTGTTTCCATTTTTAAATAATATTTTTACTTTTTCTATATAATCTTCTGCGTTATTTTGGACAAGATGATACATATTTATCATATCTGCATTTATGTCATTGCAAATATAGTTTTTAAATGAGGAATTAAGTGAAACTGCGCAACTTCCAGAGAATGGCTCGATTAATGTTTCTCCAACAAGATAAGGAGCAATTTTATCAACGACAGATGTTTTATTTCCAGCCCATTTCAAAAAAGTTTTCATAGGCACATTATAACGTATTATGAAGTCAATCTTTGAATATCTGGTTTGCTTAGATAGACTCTGCCTGATTTTGTGATAAGCATAAATTCAAAATTTTCTGGAAAAGTTTGATTTATTGATACACCGCTACCGCCAGTGATTGTTCTTTCCGCAAAATTCCAAACATCATATGCAGAAATACCAGAGCCAGATGATAATGTTCTTGTAGCATAGTTCCAAACAGATGTTGCTATTCCAGTATATGTTAGGGAATTTCCAATCGCAGAACCTACGTCATCAATAGTAAGTGTTGATAGCCCAGATTGTATTTGAGAAATATTTGAAACTGCAAAACCAGATCTTGTCGTCAGTATTGTTACTGTATCAGCAATTCCTCCAGTTATAGTTCTGTTTGCAAATTGCCAAACTGATGTAGCAATACCAACATAAGAAGTTTCTGTTGTTGGTACGGATGTTACGATTCCAGCAGTTATAGTATATCCATTTTTATCTTGATTAGATGTTATTGCAAATCCGGTTCTTGTTGTAAGAGTTGTAACAGTATCTGCTATACCACCCGTGATTGTTCTTTCAGTATTGGTCCAGACTGTTTGAGCTATTGACGCATTAGTCAAAGTAGGCATCAATTGGCAATTTGCATAAACTCCATTTGTTCCTGTAGCACCTCTTAAGACAACGGTCACATTATCTACTCCAGAGTAAGATACAGCATCAGGCAAATCTAATCTATATAATCCTGGAGTATATGAAGAAGAAATTTCACTAAAACCACCAGAAACCCATGAACCAGATGGAGTGTTTGATGTAAGTCCTATAGCAACTGGACTTGAATTTTGTCTAATATAATATGCTGTAAGACCTGTGGAATTGTAAGATATTCCAGTTGCACCTAGATATACATTTATTGATTGTTGCGTTTGGTCTGCAACTAATTTGAAATCATTATTTGATTTTTCAGTGGGATTGTAATAACCTATAGTATTCAGATCGAATTTTTCAATACTTCCGGCATTTGGCTGTGTTGTAGTTGCCCATCCTGTATTATAAATATCAGAAGTGTATCTATATCTTCTATGTGTTATTGTTCCATTTGTGTCAGGCGTAAGCCCATCAAGTGTAAAAGATGTAGAACCATAAGCTGCCGATACAACATAAATTGCACTTGAACTAATATTACCTAGAGATTCTGTAAATTGAATTCTATCATTCAAGTAATATGTTTTACCTACACCACTTACAGGTATTACAGGATTTCCAGCAGTTATAGTCACTCCTGTGCCATTTGGTTCACCAAAAGCAATATTGACTGAACTAGTAAGTGGAGTGAAGAAATCATCTGCCCCTATACCAAAAAATCTTTCAGCGCCAAATGATAAGCCTGTTGGACCATATAATGTGTCATGAGCACCTTGGGTGTATTGGTAAAATCCAAATTCATTATTATTAAATCTATTGTAATCACCAACTATAACACCGTTAGTTCCACCATTATGGACAACTTCAGCAGTAGCAAAAGCTACTAAATTATTGTATATTTTTATTTTATGAGTGGTATTAGAAATTGTGTCAACTTTTATTGGTCTAGTAGAACCCAAAACTGTGTTGTTGAAAATTTGAACACCACCGCCATAAGTTCCACTCATATATATATTGTAGCCTGAATAGAAATTTATACTTAAGTTATTGGCAATAGTGATGTCCATATCATAATTAGTTGAACCTGTGCCTGTTACAGTTATATTTGTTACTCCCTTTCCAATAAAAATATTACGATCAAATATTGAAGAACTTCCTACTGCTGCTGGAGCCGAAAGTGATAAACAACCACCATTATTTCCACCCTGAACAAAAATACAATTTCTGACTTTTATATATTTACAAGTGGTAAAATTGAAAGCTGCACTAGTATATCTTGCATTACTTTCGATATATAAATTTTCAAATGTAAGGTAATCTTTAGAAGTTGCACTCAAATTAGGTGTGTTTGTATCATCTGAGGTATCAGATTGAAAAGCAGTCCAACGTACAATTCCAGCATTCACCCCTGCAAATTGACTTGCAGTTGGATTTCCAATTATTCTTGTTTCAGATGTAGGAGAGGTTAAGCTGGCTGTGACAATTTCATAATATCTCCCTGGAGCAATATAAACAGTATCTCCAGAAGAAATTCCGGTAGACCCAAGAGCTTTTCCAATACTTGCCCAGGCTTGATTTGAAGCAGGTCCCAAACCAGTATTAGAATCACTACCATCTGTACGAACATAATATGTAGGCATATTTAATCAATTATAAATCCCCTCATTTCTGAGGGGATTTTCATTTAGAAATCGGAATCGTTATCCATATATCCTTTTCTATCATCACCATACATACTATCTTCTTCGTCTTCCATTGAGTCATAATCAAATGGTTCATCTTCTGGCCCCATATCATAATCATCGTCATCGATGTCATCATCATCGTCGTCATATGACATTTCGACTGATTTTCTGCCTGAATCTTGCTCAAGAATATTCATAATGGAAGCAATGTCTTCATCATCAAGATCGCCATTTCTTTCTGCATCCATAAGAGTACTAATCAAGCTGTCAAAATCACTTGATTGAGCATCTAAATCGTCTGAAGCTTGATCGTCTGGATTATAAACCATAGAATCAAATTTTTCATCCATCATATCTTCAGCAATCTTTGTTAAAGAGTTAGCCTCATTGTGCATATTGCTTGAATCAAGGAAATTTGCAATTTTGACTAATTCTTGGGTCAAATTAAATTTATTCATAAAACTGTTCCTTAAAAGGTTATATTTTATTTTTACAAATAAGAAATATATTTTCCTTTCATTATAAGCAAACAATCTTTGTATAATATAGATATGAAATTCAATACCAATCTTTCTGTACCGACGGCAAGTGCTGTTCCAAATGTGCAAGTAAGAAAGCCTGTAGTTGTATGTTGTATTCCTGGAAAAGAATTCACTCCTGGTTTTTTTGATTCGTGGACAAAACTTACCTTAGCAACTTCAAGAGGTCTTCCTTTTGATATTATTGTTTCAAGACACTATAGCCCAGTTATTTTTCACTGTAGAGCAAACCTATTAGGAGCAGACAACAGAGCTGGAGTGCATCAAATTCCATTCCAAGGCAAGATTGATTACGATTACATTATGTGGTTTGACTCTGATATTGTATTTGAGCCAGAACACGTATTGCAATTGTTTACAAAGATGCAAAGAGATCGTGCTTTAGAAGTTCTTTGTGGAATCTATTTGACAACTTCTGGAACACACTCAACAATTGTAAAAGACTGGGACTTAGACTTCTTCTTGAAGACAGGTATGTTCCCATTCTTGAGCCCTGCAGATTTAAAAAATATTGCTAATGAGTCTCCTAAAAAACTAGCTAAAGTATTCTATGCTGGTATGGGCTTTATGATGTGTAGAAAGGGTGCTCTTGAAAAGGTCACTTATCCTTGGTTTGAGCCAGCGATGCACGAAATCGATATCAGTAAAGACTTTTCATCTGAGGACGTATCTCTTTGCTGGAAGTGGAAAGATGCTGGTGTTGACGTTTGGGTAGATCCTGATGTTATTGTTGGGCACGAAAAGCAAATAATCATCAGATAATAAAAAAGGTCTCGAAAGAGACCTTTTTTTTATTTATAGAACTTTTCAAGTCTACTTTCCAGTTGTGCAAATTTAATAAAATGAGGAACTAAACAAGATAAAGTTTCTGTTATTTCATTGACAGTTTCCATTTTGTTTTTGGTATCATTGTCAGCGTCTATTAGATTTTCAGAAATGACGTGCATTTTGTATTCTTCCGCTTTAGTTAACACTGGGGAAAAATACTCAATAAACTTGATGAAAGATTCTAAAAGTTCTTGATGTAAAACTTTGTCTATTTCTGGGCCAATATTCTTCATAACTTTGCCTCTAATATTTTAAAACTCATATCGTAAAAATCTGCTAATAACTTTTTATGTTGTTTTTCATCTTCTAAAAAATTATGAGCCCAATGCACAGAGATTATAGCATACTTGTCGTCTGTAAATCCCCAAGATAAATTTAATCCATTAGTGTTGCATAACGGCAATGGAGTTATTTCATCAACTTTAGCGTCTAGTGTATTAAATAGTAAGCCTAACAACACAGGTATACATTTTTTCTTGACAATAAATACAAAATATGGTAAAGATTGTGAATTATCATCATGATTATGCCCTTCACAACTAAATAAAGTCCAACACCAAGATGATTTATTGATGTTCTTTATAGTTTCCTTTACATTAACATCAATAGCTTCATCAGCATCAAAATCATATTCGCTTGGATCATCAAATTTAATTTTCTTGAGAAAATCTTTCAGACTTGATTTCATAGTCCGATTATATCATCCCTATCATTAGCCTGATGTGAATCAATAGATACAACTACAAGTCCTTCGTTATTTAAGATACCTTGAGAAGATGCCTTATAATTATCCAAAGAACATTCTTTATTATTGTCTACAAACTCATCACGAAGATCATAAAGAATAAATTTACGTCCGTTATAGTAAACAGATAAATTTTCTCCGTACATATCAATAAGTTTATCAATCGCAGAAACATCGCAAACTAACATTATCCAGTGTATCCTATATTTAATCTTCGAACAAGATGAGTGAAATTGTGGCTATTTACAAGATGATAAAGAAAATAAGCACGTCTTCCTAATGAAAAGGCTCTAAATTCTTCTTCTGTTCTAAAAACTTGAGTGCCATCTTCATATTGAGAAGGAATCTTAATTCCATCTTTTGCCCATTCTTTTTGTTTATTGAATTTATTTTCGATGAGAGATAAGAGCCATTGGAATTCTTCTTGGGTATATCTTTTCTGTTTTGGCTCTAAAAACTCATCAAATTCTATTTTCTTATGAGAAAATGAGCTTCTATGAATAACTAAATAGACTTCTTGTTTGTTAGTTTTTTCAACAGGAGGAAGTTGAAGTGACCAACCTACGTATTTAGAAACACAGTATTCTGGAGCTGAATGATTTTTTACTCTCATTTGGCCTGTTTCTAAATCAACAACGTGATCTATACAATAATGATCATGAAATTCAGGTACAGTATCAGAATCAGTTTCAATAGATTCAACAAACTTAAACTCTGATTTAAATTTTTCTGTGCTTGGAACGTAGCGAAAAAATGAATGTTTATATTTAGCCATTTTTGATAATCTTTAGCCGAGGAAGAGTGCCTATGTTTTTGATTATATCATCTTTGCCTATATTGTCAATTGATTCACAAACATCATAAGCCCATTTTGCTTTTCTATGGATATATTTTTTATTTATAGAAAAGCAAAAATCATCATCTACTAAATTTGTTGCGATAAGGCTTGCCTTTTGTAAATCTTTTTTAAAATTATCAGTAGTAATGTGTATTTTAAATTCATCAATAACTTGAAAATCACCAACTAATATTTTCCAATAAACACGTAACGCTAGATAGATTATTTCTAATTCTTTAGCTGTAAGACAAATATCAACTTTATTAAGTCTTTTCTTTTTAATTATTATTCCAGTATCTATAAACTTTTGTTTTATATCTACCAATAAAAAACCAAAATCTCCCATTTGCAATACATTCAACAATTTATTATTGTAATGCTCATATTGCATATCTAATAGGAATGAGTGTAAATTTTTCATTCTTATATCAAATATTTCTGGGAGATCTAATTTATATTCTGTGTAAAGAGTTTTGTTTTCTTGAAATAAAGATTCTATTCTAGTAAGTTCACCTTTAGATAATGATTTCAAAATATCAAGAGATTTAGATATGAGTTTGACGTGCGCAATCTCAAATTTAACTTTGAAATCATAAAACATATTAATCTTTTAATTCAAAACTATAATCCAAAGGACCAAAAACTGTAATAGCAATTTCTTCCTCAGTTGCAAGAGGATATTTAGATTTGTAATATGTCATCCAATCACTTACTACAGGTGGTTTAGGAGCAAGTCCATTTTGGATATAGTATTGCGCTAATGTTTTGTATGTTCTATTGTCGGAGGGGTTTACATTAAATAAAACTAAATCTTCTTCATTAGTAGTTTGGAGACTTAGTGTAGAAATGAAATTGTCGAGTTGAAGCTTATTCTTAGCTAAATATTCTTGTAACTTTTCCGAGTTATCAAATACTTCATCGACTAAAACACTTTTGTCATAAACATTGTATTGTCTTACAGATTCTGTTTCTTCACTGCTTGCTTGAACGACAGGCTCTGGAATTTCTTCAACAATAGACTCTACAATCGAATCAAATTCTTTCTTGGCTTCCAAATCAGAAATCAATTCTGAATTTACATCAGTGTTGACTATATAATCGTGTTCAATTTCGTAATCGTGTGTAGCAACTTTTTTTGGTCTTGGCATTTTTTGTTTTCCTCACCGCAAATAAAAAAAGAATTATTTACTAAGTTTTTTTACTGCTCTCCATAAACTTATACCTATTATTACATTCAAAATACTTAAGAAACCAGCGAAATGATAGGGATTTTGGGTGTATTTGTATAAGTAGGGGCCGATGATTGCAGATGTTACGGTAATTAGGGTTGCAAAGAGAATAAATTTGATCATAACTTTAGATGCATATTCGTCTTTAAATTTTTCAAAGTGTTTACATCTTTGACAAGTTTTATCAAATGTACTTGTAGTAAAAGGTTGGTGACAATAATGACAAACTTCCCACCAGGGTTTAACTGTGTGGGAAGATTTGTGTGTATGTATAGAGTCGTCTAATAGACCCATTTGTTTTTAGAAAAGCTTTGGTAACTTCATCTTTGAAACATCGAAGCCAACACGAACGCCCCAAGCCCAGTTATTAGAAAGGTTGAGGCTATTAAGAGAACCACCACCAAAACCAGTTGGGAAAACTTGTCCAATGACCGTAGCGTTTGTGCCAATCACAGGAACATCAAACTTGACCAATTGCTTCTCAAATCCATAAGAAACACGGGTCTCTACACCATTGGTAGCAACAACAGATACAAAACGAGTGCCCTTGAAAATACCACCAGCGTAGTTCTCAACATTAGGAATGGTCTTTCCAGGATTTGTGATTGTAAACCAGTCCTTACCATCGTGAGCATAGTTTACAAAGAACTTGTTCTCTTGAAACTGTACGCCAACTGATTGCGAGGTAAATCCAACATCAGACTTCTTGGTAACTGTCTGAGCTCCAAACACAGGCTTGACACCAAATACGATGTCACCTGCGAATGCTGAAGTTGTTGCTAAAAGAGCAACAACAGTAAATAAAAATTTCTTCATTTTATTTTTCCTTTTTCAAATGAAACTTTAAACATTATACCGTCGTTTCTTCATATTTATCTAAAATAAGACGATATTTTTCTTGCAACAACTTTTTAGCCCTAAAAACACGAGATTTAACTGTGCCTAAAGGGATATTTTGTTGAATTGCAATATCTTTGTAGTCAACATCATCGACTACATTCAATTTAAAAGCTTGAATATTTACGTTGTCTTCTAAATCAGAAAAAAGTTCATTGACTATGTCTTTTTGACAATGGTTATTGCATAAAGTTTCAGAAAAATCATCTTCAATAATATTTTCAAAAATATATGCATCTTTCAGTGAGCTTAAAACATATTCTTGATAAGTATATTTTTTTCTAAAAGACTCAGCATACATTCGTAGTGTAATTACTGTAAGCCAAGTCTTCAGAGAACACTCACCTTTCCACTGTTCAAAATGACGAGTTGCTTTTATCAAAGAATTTTGAACACAATCTTCAATATCTTCGAGTCTTGCATTTGGATTCTTCTTTCTAAGAAGTTTAGTAAGATACTCTCTGTAAGTGCAAACTTCTAAATGTTTTTTCATTAGTGCATTTCACAAGAATATTCGCAAAGTGGTTTCCAGTAACTCAATGCTTTTTCTAAAAACACTAAACCATTCTCTTCATCATTGTTCTTCCACAACATAGCTTGAAATACGCAATAATAAGATAAACTTACAAGATGTTCTTGTGTTTTTTCAGATAAATTCCAATAAAAATCTGAATGCGAAGGTTTTATTTCTTCAATAAGACAAGACATTAGAATGGCGTAGTTAGCAAGATCAATAACTGTATCTTCAGCTTTTTCAGATATTACTAAGTATTCTTTTTCTTTAAGGAAGTTTTCAAGGCGGGACATTTTATCGCCAATTCTAACTAAACAACCTCTCCAAGCTTCTATACCTGCATCTTCACATTTACGAAGATTACCCATAGGAAGCCCAGTAGCAGAATAGTCAGAGTCTTTTGCCTCGTAAACTGCTTGCATATTATCAAGAATACTTATTGCAGTTTCGTCTTTGAACATTTCTTTAATTTTAAGAATTGTTTTATCATAAAACTTATTTCTTGACATAGTTCATAGTCCATCCATAATTTTCAGAATTTCTTGGGCTCCATTCTACAGTCACCTTAGATGGTTTTTCAAGCCTGACCAACCATCCTGCTGAAGAAGCCTCAAATTTATCCTGGGGTAAATCATAATTTCTTAAGATTGCCCGATATAGATCTTCAATGATAGTTAAGTGAGATTTTTGTGAATCGAAGCGACTTTTGCGTCCTCTTTCTAAAATCATAAAATCAAAATTAACTAATGCTTCATTTAAGGCATCATATTGCTCTTTGGTGAAAAATCTTTTTACCATTAACCTCTCCTTGGTGGTAATGAATTTTGTTTAATTTCAAAAACACCATTTCCAATAAAGTTAGTAAGTGTTTCGTTGCCACTGTAAGACACAGCTGAAGAAATACCACCCCAGAGTTCATCAACAAGCGATTCGAGAGGACGCAATTCATCAAGAATAGGAACCTCTTTACCTTCAGAATGGCGATAAACTTTACCAGTGGAAAGAATTTGTTGCTTATGAGATGCGCCACCCCAATAATGACCATCCCCTCTTACATGAGTTTCTGCTTCAAAAGCTCTAACAAAATATCCACCCATCATTACATAATCTGCACCAGCTCCAAAAGCTTTAGCAGCATAACCAGCATTTTTTATTCCGCCATCAGCAATGATAAATGGTTTACGTTTAGTAATTGGAGAAGGATCCCAAGGGTTAGAACCTTCAATTTCCATTATTTCAGTAATTGGACCACGATTATATCCAGTAGAATCATTAGTTGCACAAGGACTTCCACCAGCAATACCTACACGTACATACTTTTTGAAAGACTTATCAACAGCAATATTAGCTAATGCATGAAATCCATACTCAGAATGTACATTTCCCATCATCAAGTTTTCAATACGTGCTCTATCAGAAAGTTTTAAAACACATTCTTCAATTTCTTTAGCCATATAACCATTAGCCATATCAATAAGCCAAGAAGTTACACCAGCTTTTTCCAATTCATCAACTCTATCCCAATCATTAAGCCCAATAGAAGCAAAAACATTTCTTGGTTTTGACAAAGAATTATAAAGCTCTACCTGTTCTTCGATTGAACAAAATCTATGAAGACAAATAGTAAGCCCTAATTCATTTGCTTTAAGTGCAAATTCTTTACCTACAATAGCTTCCATAGGAGAGACGATAATCCTATTTAACTCAACAGGAATATCTTTGCGAGACTTTACTTTACAAGGTTGAGCTACAAGATTTACATCGTTGTAATAAATAGATTTTGTTTTGAGAATTTGTGCCATTTTGGATCCTTCAAACTACAATATATCTTTGTCATAAAAAATATGCAAGAGGATTATCAAAAAAAAATATAGAACAAGACTTTATAAATCCTCATGAGGAAAAGAATATGAAAAAACAAGTTGTAGCAAAATTAAATCAAATTGCAAACGAATTTGATCAAGCAGGATTGTATGTTGAAGCTAATACTTTGACAAATGTAATGAAAAGATTAGCTGAAGACGACAATGATCTTAATGACAATGATGACATAACTTTGACATTCCATGAAGCTTTGGCAAGATTTTTGAACAACGCCAAATACGATCCAGAAGCTGTGATGGAAAATTTGCTCAAATATAATATCATAAGACCTGGTGACCCAAGAAGTAGTGATAAAATGATGAGCGACTACTTTGGATTAATTGCTCCTCATATGGCAGACGGTGCCTTTCACGGTGTGATTATCTATAAAGACCAAGACGGAGAATTGTTTGGTCGTATGAGCTCAAAAAATCCTGTCCAATCTATGAAACAAGCTGAAAGAAATATCAAGAGATACTTACTCAGTCTCAGAGGCTTAGTGGAAAAACCATTTAATCCAGATTTCGCATACGATGTAGATAGAGACAGAAGGTCTTCGTACTAAAAAAGGGGAGAATATTCTCCCCTTTTTTTTATTTTGCTTTCTTGCTTTCAATCACAACATCAATGAGGCCGTATGCTTTAGCTTCATCTGCACTCATATAGTAATCACGGTCACAATCATTTCGTAACTTTTTTACTGTTTGTCCTGACTTGATAGAAAGAATTTCAAGTAATTGGTCATAAAGCTTATTTGTCTCTTTGACTTGAATATTGATATCAGCAGCTGTTCCACGATACCCAGATGAGACTTGGTGAATCATAATACGAGAATGCGGAAGTGCAGAACGAGTACCAGTTCCTCCACACAACAGAATTGCTCCCATACTAGCAGCAGTTCCAACACAGGTAGTATTGACAGGAGCAGAAATGGTATGCATAACATCATACAACGCCAAACCATCGACTACACTTCCTCCTGGGCTATTGATGTAGAATTCAATAGGCATATGAGGGTCTTCACGGTCAAGAAACAACATCTGCATAATACAGAGATTCATTGAATGCTCATTTACATCTTCCCCTAGGAAAATGATACGATCCTTGAGCAAACGTGAATACAGATCATAAGCACGTTCGCCTGTAGCAGATTTTTCGAGAACTGTTGGAATAATCATAACTGATTATCTACTATATTTTCAATTATGTCAAGCTTAATATTTTTGGATTTGGTGAAAGTATTTGAAATTCATCAAAATGTTCAACATTGTCAAAAAATAAATGGTCTGAACCATACAAAGTATTAATCCATTGACCAAGCTCTCCAATCCTAGGAGCGTTTAATACAGATGCCATTGTGATTGGAGCTGTTGCATTGAATAAATTCATTTTTGCACTATTTATTATGGTCATTTGCTCAGAAAGGCTTTTACAAACTAGGACATCTATTTTATTTTTAAGTGGGAATTCATCATATATTTTTTCATCATATGTGATAAATAATTTCTTATCATATTTTTCAAAAATATCCAAATACTGCTTCTCGACAAAGCTATTGAAATTAAATAATGGCTTTCTATGAACAATCAAATAATCTTCATATTCTTTATTTTTTTTCCAATTTAAAACTTGAAAATTTCTAGGTATATTTGGGCAGTGAGGAAATGCTGTGTGTAAAAATATTGCCCAAAATGGCCTACTGCACCAGATTCCATTTGTGCGAAATAAGTTTAGGTCGTAATCAATATGTTCGCCTTTGTAAAATTTAAATGATTCTGTAAATGGCTGAGTTGTAATGATTTCATGCAAACTCTTATAAGTATCTGATAAGCCTGTACTGAACTTGTCATATTTCTCAGTGATATAAATATTTGATTTCACCCCATAAAAGTGATAAAGATATTTCGGCACAGTAAGCATATGAAATAAATCGCCAAGCTTAGGGCCTATTAAAATATTTTTTGTTTGCATAACTTTATAATACATAAAAAAAGAGGGAGAATAAAATCTCCCTCTTTTTTATTTTATGATTTCTTTATCAAAATCTTTTTAACTGTTTCTGCTGGCTCTTCCTCTTTAACAACAATCTTCTTGAATGCTAATTTCAAGATGCCATTCTCTAAATGACAAACTTCAGCTTCAAGTTCAAGATTATCTGGTAGTTGAATTGTTCTTGTAAAAGCAGATTGTTTCAATTCTTTAAGATGATAAAAATAACTTTTCTCTCTTAAAACTCTTGAACTTCCAGTAATAGTAAGAAGTTTTGTTTCCTTGACAACTTCAATATCAAGATCTTTTTCTTCAACACCTGGAACAGCAAAGTCCAAACAGAAATAAAAATCGTCTTCGAAGATATCCATTTTTGGATAAGAAGTGTTGGAATGAATGAAGTTTTTACGATTACCTAAAAAATCGTCAAAAAACTTATTGATAATCTGTTCATGTTGATCCATGATCAAATTACGATTGGGCATTAAAATTCTACGCTGAGGTAGATTTAAAA
>JACCDX010488900.1_pt1 | contig 12699 bp, 10 predicted proteins | sample 7449681 | NCBI WGS metagenome assembly JACCDX01 (sample SAMN15323450, study PRJNA562643) | freshwater metagenome | isolation source: river surface water | place: USA:Blue River Watershed | collected 2017-08-18
CCGGTGCGCGGCTTGCGGCGACGGCGGCGGCGCTTGCGGGCCGGCGCGTCACCAGACGGGGCGCCCTCGCCTGCTGCGTCCTCGTCGCCGGTGTCGTCATCGCGGCGGCCGGATTCAGCCCCTGCCTCGGCCGCCCCAGCCGGGCGCACGGTGCGCACGCGGCGCGCGCCGCCACGGCCGCTCGATTCACGGGCCTGGGCCAGCAGGTCCTCGCGGACCGCGTCGCTGGCGGTGCTGAACTCCTGCCACCAGTCGGCCAGCACCACGTCGATCTCGCCGACATCGGCGCGCAGTCGCATGAAGTCGAAGCCGGCGCGGAAGCGCGGCTGCTCCACCAGCGTGAAGGGGGAGCTGCCGGCGCGCTTGTCGAAGCGGGGCTGCATCATCCAGATCTCGCGCATGTCGGCGCCGAGCTTGCCGCGGCCCGAGACATCGCCGATGCGGGAGTCGAAGACCTCGTCGATCGCCTCCTGCAGCGCCGGGAAGGGCGGCATGCGCCTGGACTGGCGCCGGGCCCAGCCCTCGCGCACATCGGACCACAGCACCGCGGCCAGCAGGAAGCTCGGCGCCACCGGCTTGCCCTCGCCCACGCGGCGGTCGGTGTCCTGCAGCGCGGCGCGCACGAACTCATCGCCGGCGCGCTCGACCACCAGGTCCAGCAGCGGGTAGATGCCGCGCTCCAGGCCCAGCACCTTGAGCTGCTCGATGGTCGCCAGCGCGTGTCCCGTCTGCAGGAGCTTGAGCATCTCGTCGAACAGGCGGCTTTGCGGCACGTCGGCCAGCATGCGCAGGCTGGCCTTGAGCGGCGCCGCGGTCTTGCCCTCGATCTTGAAGCCCAGGGGCGAGAGCTTGGCCGCAAAGCGCACCGCGCGGATGATGCGCACCGGGTCTTCGCGGTAGCGGGTGGCCGGGTCGCCGATCATGCGCAGCTGCTTCTTGCGCGCGTCCTGCAGGCCGCCGTGGTAGTCGACCACCACCTGCGTCTGCGGGTCGTAGTACATCGCGTTGACGGTGAAGTCGCGGCGGGTGGCGTCCTCGTCCTGCGGGCCCCAGACGTTGTCTCGCAGCACCCGACCGCTGGCATCGACCGCGTGCTTCATGCCGGCCAGCTCGTTCTTGCTGGTGCGCTCATTGCCCGACACCTGCTCGGCGGCGGCGTTGTCCATGTAGGCGCGGAAGGTCGAGACCTCGATCACCTCGTGCTCGCGGCCCCGGCCGTACACCACGTGCACGATGCGGAAGCGCCGGCCGATGATGAAGGCACGGCGGAACAGGCCCTTGACCTGCTCGGGCGTGGCGTCGGTGGCGACGTCGAAGTCCTTGGGGCGCAGCCCCAGCAGCAGGTCGCGCACCGCGCCGCCCACGATGTAGGCCTCGTAGCCGGCCTGCTGCAGCGTGCGCACGACGTTGACGGCGCGCTCGTCGACCAGGTTCGGGTCGATGCCGTGCTCCTCGCGCGGGATCTCGCGGCGCTTGCCGAAGCGGGGCCCCTTGCCGGCGGCGGCGCTGCCTAGGAGGCGGTTGATGAAGGTCTTGATCATGTCTCGGAATCAGCTCTCGGCTATCGGTGTCGGCGGGCGGCGCGATGGGTCAGTGGCCCGCGGGCGGCCCGAACAGATCCAGGATGCGCCAGCCCCGCGAGTGGGCGACCTGGCGCAGGCGGGGGTCGGGGTTGGTGGCCACCGGGTGCTGCACCCGCTCCAGCAGGGGCAGGTCGTTGGGCGAGTCGGAGTAGAAGGTGGCCTCGACCTGCGGCCAGTCCAGGCCACGCTCGGACAGCCATTGTCCCATGCGGGTGACCTTGCCCTCGCGCATGGTGGGCACGCCCTCGATCTCGCCGGTGATCCAGCCCGTGGCGTCGCGGGCCAGCTTCACCGCCACCAGGTCCTCGATGCCGAAGAGGTCGGCAATCGGCCGGGTGACGAATTCATTGGTCGCGGTGACCATCACCAGCCGGTCGCCGGCCTCGCGGTGCGCCTGCACCAGGGCCAGGGCCTCGGGGCGGATGGCGGGGCGGATGACATCGCGCAGGAAATCCTCCCGCGCCGCCTCGGCCGCCGCCCGACCGCGGAGGCGGATCGCCTCGGTCGCAAAGCGCACATAGGCGTGCACGTCCAGGGCGCCCGCCTGGTACTGGGCGAAGAACTCGTCGTTGCGGGCCTTGAAGTGGCCGGGGTCGCACCAGCCGATGTCCAGGGTGAACTGCCCCCAGGAGTAGTCCGAATCGATCGGCAGCAGGGTGTGGTCGAGGTCGAACAGGGCAAGCTTCATGCGGGGACGCGGGACTTGAATTCTTCAAAAGGCAGTTCAGGCAGCACGCGGCGCAAGGCGGTGAGGCCCTCGAGCGCCCGCCGGCGCCAACCGGGCCCGCGGCGTACCGCGTCCTGCCATGCGCCGAACAGGTCGTCCGGGCGTACCTGCAGCAGGTGCTCGAACAGCGCGGCGGCCTGCTTGACGTCCTTGTTCGCCTTGGTGCGCATGGCCGCCGAACGCTCACCGACGACCAGCAGCTTGTGGACGGCGTAGCGCTCGGGCGCCGGCACAGACACGGTGACGGCGGCGCCGTTGCGGTCCATCAGCACGGCCTGCGTGACCTGCTCGAGCGAGAACTCCATGAACCGCAGCGGCTGCATCGCGATGTTGAGGTTGGGGATCATGAGTGGCTCCCCATCGCCGCGATGCAGCGAGGTGAGGAAGTCGATCTGGAACTCGGGATCGCCCGTGAGCTTGTATGACGCGCCGGCCCCACCGGCCAGTTGCACCATGGGAATGAAGCCACGCTCGAAGGTGGACAGCGCGGCGTGGACATCCACCTGCAGGTCGGCTGGCAGGGCCACCGAGAGATTGCGGCCTGCATGCGCGAAGTCCACGTCGGTGGTCGCCCCGCCGTCCAGCCATTTGACGCCCAGCACATTGCCCAGGGCAATGAAGGCATGGGTGCCCACGAGCACGCCGCCGGCCTGGAAGAAGCCGTAATCCGCCAGGCGGCGGACCGCGCGCAGGTGCTTGGGAAGGGCCGGCGTGCAGCCGAGGGCGACGGCCGCCTTGGCCAGCGGCACCAGGGCCTGGTCCGGGTGTGCATCGCGCTGACGTGCGCGCTCGACGACAGCCCGGACCGGCTCGGTATCCGGGCCGACATAGAGCTGGCGCACGCGCCCGTCGAGGTCGCGGTAGGCAAAGTACCAGTAGGTGACGCCCTGGACCTTCTTGCTCGCGAAGCTGCCATGCAGGTGGGCGATGCCGCGCTCGAGGGCCTGGGCCAGCGACACATCCGCCAGCTGGGCATAGGCCGTCTGGGCGGAAAGGGGCAGTTCGGCGTGGAGCGACATCGCGGGCCGACTATACAACAAAAATTTTTTTGTTGTATAGCGGCATTGGGTCTGCGTGTCACTCGTTCTCCAGCATGGAGCGGATCAGGGGGATGGTGATGGCGCGCTGGGTCTGAAGGGCATAGTGGTCCAGGTGGTCCAGCAGCTGCATCAGGCTGCCCAGGTCACGCGAGAACCGGGACAGCATGTAGTCCATGACCTCATCGCCCAGGAAGATGCCGCGGTCGTCGGCGGCCTGCCGCAGTACCGCCCGGCGCTCGGGCTCGGACAGCACCTGCAGCTGGAACACATGGCCCCAGCCCAGGCGGGTGCGCAGGTCCTCTCGCAGCGACAGGTGGGCCGGCGGCAGCGAGCCCGCCGAGACGACGCCGCGCTGCAGGGCCTGGGCCTGCACGAACCAGCTGAAGGCGGCGTGCTGCTGCTCAGCGGTGTAGAGGTGGACGTCGTCCATGAGGACGGCCGCCCAGCCCTCGTCGAAGGCCGGCGGCTGCCGCAGCGACGGGTCGAGCCAGCCGACCCGGGCGCCCTGCTCGCGCAGGGCCTCGCCCACGGCCTGCAGCAGGTGGGTCTTGCCGCTGGCCGGCTCCCCCCACAGGTAGGTGGGCACGGGCGAGCGGGTGGGGCTGGCGGTCCACAGGCGCAGGTGCGCCACCGCGGCCTCATTGGGCCCGGCAAAGAAGGTGGCCAGCGTGGGGGCGCGGGCCAGCGCGATATCCAGCGCGATCTGCTTCATCAGGGGCGGACCGCGCCGCCCGCGGCAGCAGGAGAGGCTGGGGCACCCGGGGCCGGGCGGTCGCATCGGTAAAATCCCTGAAATTCTATCGGGGCGCGAGCACGGGCCCCGGTGACATCGCCCCCGGTCCCTCCTGCGCAACGTCCTGCGCCCCAGCCCGCACCACCCATGAGCCAAGCCCCCCTCTCCTACAAGGATGCCGGCGTCGACATCGACGCCGGTGACGCCCTGGTCGAACGCATCAAGCCGCTGGCCAAGAAGACGATGCGCGAGGGCGTGCTGGCCGGCATCGGCGGCTTCGGCGCGCTGTTCGAGGTGCCCAAGCGCTACAAGGAGCCGGTGCTGGTCTCCGGCACCGACGGCGTGGGCACCAAGCTCAAGCTCGCCTTCGAGTGGAACATGCACGACACCGTCGGCATCGACCTGGTGGCCATGAGCGTCAACGACGTGCTGGTGCAGGGTGCCGAGCCCCTGTTCTTCCTCGACTACTTCGCCTGCGGCAAGCTGCATGTGGACACCGCCGCCGCGGTGGTGGGCGGCATCGCCCGCGGCTGCGAGGAATCGGGCTGCGCCCTGATCGGCGGCGAGACCGCCGAGATGCCTGGCATGTACCCCGATGGCGAGTACGACCTGGCAGGCTTCTGCGTCGGCGCGGTCGAAAAGAGCAAGATCCTCACCGGCCAGGACGTCGCCCCCGGCGACGTGGTGCTGGGCCTGGCATCCAACGGTGTGCACTCCAACGGCTTCTCGCTGGTGCGCAAGTGCATCGAGCGCGCTGGCATCAGCCTGCCCGCCACCCTCGACGGCAAGCCGTTCCGCGAGGCCGTCATGGCCCCCACCCGCCTCTATGTGAAGCCGGTGCTGGCGACGCTGGCCCAGCACCCGGTCAAGGCCCTGGCCCACATCACCGGCGGCGGCCTGCTGGAGAACATCCCCCGCGTACTGCCCGAGGGTATGGCGGCCCATCTGGTCAAGGGCAGCTGGCCGCAGACCGAGTTGTTCGCCTGGCTGCAGAAGACGGCCGCCATCTCCGACCACGAGATGAACCGCACCTTCAACAACGGCATCGGCATGGTGGTGGTCGTCGCTGCCGCCGACGCTGCCGCCACCGCGGCCACCCTGCGGGCCCAGGGCCAGACGGTCCATGAGATCGGCAAGATCGCCGGGCGTGGCGATGGCGCGCCGGTCGAAGTCCGTTGAAACACGCCGGGCCGGCACGATGAACGCCCGCCGCCCCGTGACCTGACCCGCGGCATCGCATCGACTGCCGCCGGCCACATCGCATGTCCGCCGCCGACCGCATCCGCCACCCGGGCCTCGCCGCCCGCGTCATGACGGCCGAGGCGGCGGCCGCCCTCATCCCCCCGGGCGCCCATGTGGGCATGAGCGGCTTCACCGCTGCGGGCTACCCCAAGGCGGTGCCGCAGGCCCTGGCCGCCCGCCTGGCCGGCCTGCATGCCCAAGGGCAGAAGGACGCCCGCATCAGCCTGTGGACCGGCGCCTCCACCGCGCCCGAGCTCGATGGTGCCCTGGCCCAGGCCGAGGGCATAGCCCTGCGCCTGCCCTACCAGTCCGATCCGACCAGCCGCCGGCTGATCAACGAGGGGAAGATGCTCTACACGGACATCCACCTCTCGCATGTGCCGCAGCTGGCGCGGTATGGCTTCCTGGGCCCCCTCGACTGGGCGGTGATCGAGGTGGTGGGCATCCGCGCGGACGGCAGCCTCATCCCCTCCACCTCCATCGGCAACAACAAGACCTGGCTCGACATCGCCCAGCATGTGATCCTGGAGGTGAACCTGGCCCAAAGCCCGGCGCTCGAGGGCCTGCACGACATCCAGGCGGGCAGCGACATCCCGCCACACCGGCAGCCGATTCCCCTGACCCACCCCGCCGACCGCATTGGCGAGCCCTACCTGCGCTGCGACCCGGCCAAGGTGGCCGCCGTCGTGATCACGAACACGCCGGACCGCCACGGCGCCTTCGACCCTCCCACGGCCACCTCGCGCGCGATCGCCGGCCACCTGGTCGATTTCCTCTCGCACGAGGTGAAGGTGGGCCGGCTGCCCACCAGCCTGCTGCCCCTGCAATCCGGCGTGGGCAACACCGCCAACGCGGTGCTGGGCGAACTGGCCCGGGCCCCCTTCGAGGGCCTCACCGCCTTCACCGAGGTGCTGCAGGACGGCATGCTGGACCTGATCGATGCCGGCAAGTTGACGTTTGCCTCGTCGGCGGCGCTGGCGCTCAGCGCCGAGCGCTCAAGGGCCTTCCACGAGCGGCTGGACTTCTACCGCGACAAGGTGCTGCTGCGCCCCCAGGGCATCAGCAACCACCCCGAGCTGATTCGCCGGCTGGGCGTGGTCTCGATGAACGCGATGATCGAAGCGGACATCTACGGCAACGTGAACTCGACCCACATCATGGGCACGCGGATCATGAACGGCATCGGCGGCTCGGGCGACTTCGCGCGCAATGCCTTCCTGTCGATCTTCATGTCGCCGTCCACCGCCAAGGACGGCACGATCTCCTGCATCGTGCCCATGGTCTCGCACCATGACCACACCGAGCATGACGTGCAGGTGCTGGTGACCGAGCATGGCCTGGCCGACCTGCGGGGCCTGGCGCCCAGCCAGCGCGCGCCGCTGGTGATCGAGCACTGCGCCGACCCGGCCTTCCGCGATGCCTTGCGCGACTACCTGGCCCGCGCCCGGCAGGCCGGCGGCCAGCACACGCCGCACCTGCTGGACGAGGCCCTGGGCTGGCACGCGCGCTACCTGCGCACCGGCCGCATGTGAGGGATCCGAGGGCTCAGTGGCTGGCGCGCCGCAGCTGCGCCAGCCGCTCGGCGATGGCGTCGATGTCGAGCGCGTCCTGCGCATGGTGCAGGTAGACCTGCAGGTCCTCGGCGGCCAGTGCGGCGTGCCCGCGCTCGGCATGGGCCAGGCCCCGGTCGCGGTACTCGGCCCAGGCCTCGGGCAGCAGGATGATGAGGCGGTCCTGTACCGCCAGCAGCCGCTCCCAGTCCTGCTCGCTGCGGTGGATCTCCTTGAGGTTGCGCAGCATGCGGGCGATGATGTCCCGCGGCGGCGCCGCCTGCAGGTACAGGCCCAGCGGCACGTCGAACTCGCCCACCAGCCCCGAGCGCCGCTTGTAGGGCTCGAGCCGCTCGGTCAGCTCCTCGCGCGAGAGCGACTGCCCGGTGAAGGGGTCGATCACCACCTGCCCCTTGGGCAGGCTCACCTTGACCATGAAGTGCCCCGGAAAGCACACGCCGCGCGCCGGCAGGCCCAGGCCCTGGGCCAGCTCCACCCACAGCACCGCGAGCGAGATCTGGATGCCGCGGCGGGTGCGCAGCACCATGTGCAGGTAGCTGTTGTCGGGGTCGGTGTAGTCGTTGAAGTTGCCGCCGAAGCTCAGGTCGCGGAAGAAGAACTGGTTCAGCACCCGCAGCCGGTGCAGGTGGGGCGCGTCGGCCGGGATGCGCCGGCGGATGCGTTCGAGCAGCGCGTCGACCTCGGACAGCACCTGCTGAACGTCGAGGTCGGGGTACTCGTCCTGGGCGAGGCTGGCGGCCGCCTCGAGCAGGGGGAAGTCGTCGTCGCTCTGGACCAGGGAGCGGAAGTAGTCCAGCGGGCCGGCCGCCTGGAAATTCAAGGCCATTGGGACGTTGTAATCGGGCAGGGCCGCGGGCGTCAAGCGACAGCGGGGCCTTGGCCCTGTGCGGTGCCCGGCGCCCTGATCAGCGGAGCGCTCAGCGCCGCACCAGCTGCCGCAGGTCCAGGCCCGCCAGGCGCAGTGTGGTGAAGTAGGCAACGCCGGCCAGGGCCAGCACCCCACCCAGCCACAGCGCCCGCAGCCCGGGCGTGGAGCGCAGCGCCACCCAGTCGGCCTGATGCCCGGACCAGAACAGCAGCGCGCCCATGAGGCCCGTGGCCAGCAGCACCTGCAGCAGGAAGCGAACCCAGCCCGCCGAGGGCTGCCAGCTGCGGCGCCGCCACAGGCCGATCAGCAGCCACGTGGCGTTCACCAGCGCGCCCAGGCCGATCGACAGGGCCAGGCCCGCATGCGCCAGCCAGGGCACCAGCACCAGGTTCAGCAGCTGCGTCACCACCAGCACCACGATGGCGATGCGCACCGGGGTCCGGATGTCCTGGTTGGCGTAGTAGCCAGGGGCCAGCACCTTGACCGCGACCAGGCCCATCAGGCCCACGCCATAGGCGGCCAGGGCCAGGGAGACCTGGCCCACGTCACGGCCGGTGAAGGCGCCGTAGTGGAACAGCGTGGCCACCAGGGGCTCGGCAAACACCAGGAGCGCCACCGCGCTGGGCAGGGCCAGCAGCACCACGAGGCGCAGGCCCCAGTCCAGCATCGAGGAGTAGCGCGCCTGGTCCTGGGCCGCGTGCGCCGCGGCCAGCTGCGGCATCAGCACCACGCCCAGGGCCACACCCAGGAGCGCCGTCGGGAACTCCATCAGCCGGTCGGCATACGAGAGCCAGGTCACGCTGCCGGCCGGCAGCCAGGAGGCAATCTGGGTGTTGATCATCAGCGAGATCTGGGCCACGCCCACCCCCAGCAGGGCCGGCGCCATCATGCGCGCCACCTGCCGGGTGCCCGGCTCGGCCCAGGCCGCCCGCACCCGGCGCCAGCCCAGGCCGATGCGGGGCAGGTAGCCCAGGCGCCGCAGCGCAGGCAGCTGCGCGGCCAGCTGCAGCACGCCGCCGGCCATCACGCCCGCGGCCATCGCGTAGATCGGCTCGATGCCCCAGCTGGCGAAGGCCGGTGCCCCCAGCCAGGCGGCGGCGATCATGCACAGGTTCAGGAGTACCGGCGTCGCGGCCGGCACCGCATAGCGCCGCCAGGTGTTGAGAATGCCCGCCGACAGGGCCACCATCGACATGAAGCCGATGTAGGGGAACATCCAGCGCGTCATGAAGACCGCGGCCTCCAGGGCCTGCGGGTCCTTCTGGAAGCCGCTGGCCAGCAGCCATACCAGCACCGGTGCCCCGGCCACGCCGATGACGCAGGTGGCCACCAGGGCCCAGGCCAGCACCGTGGCCACGCTGTCGACGAGGGCGTGGGTGGCGGCCTCGCCGTCCCGCTCCTTCACATGGGCCAGGGCCGGCACGAAGGCCTGGCTGAAGGCGCCCTCGGCGAACAGGCGGCGGAACAGGTTGGGGATGCGGAAGGCGACGTTGAAGGCGTCGGTGAGCGCCGAGGCGCCGAAGGTCGACGCCATCAGCAGGTCGCGCACCAGCCCCGTGACCCGCGAGGCCAGGGTCAGCAGGGAAACGGTGGAGGCGGCTTTGAAGAGGCTCACCGGCCGAGTTTAGGGCTTGGCCGCGCCCCTTCCCGCCCGCCCGGCCCCGCCCCAGCAGACCCCTGATCCATTTCGGTTACACTCGAGGGCTTTGCTGGCATCATCCTCAGACACAAAGGATATTCACCATGGCTTCTGCCAAACCCAAGAAAAAGAACCCCCGCCTGGCGTCCGGCCGCAAGCGCGCCCGCCAGGACGTCAAGCTGAACGCCGCGAACACCTCGCTGCGCTCCAAGTACCGCACCGCCGTGAAGAACGTCGAGAAGGCCGTCCTGGCCGGCGACAAGGTCAAGGCGACCGAGCTGTTTGCCAAGGCCCAGTCCGTGCTGGACTCCGTGGCCGACAAGCAGATCTTCCACAAGAACAAGGCCGCTCGCGACAAGAGCCGCCTGTCCGCCAAGGTCAAGGCCCTGGCCGCGGCCTGATCTCCGGATCACGCCGCACACAGCAACCCCGCACGGGGAAGGCCCACCAGCCCTCCCCGCCGTTTGAACCGGGTGCGCTGCCAGCAAAGAGAGAAACCGCCCTCGGGCGGTTTTTTCTTGGGCGCTTGAATCGCGGGGACAGGAGATGCGGCCAGCTTGCCGCGTGACCGCCTACTTGCGAGGGGTGTCCGGGATCAGGCAGGCCTCGCCCACCTGCAGGTCGTTGTCGCGGGCGAAGTTCATGACGAAGTCCCAGGCCATGGGCTCGTACTCGCGCAGCTCGTAGTTGACGACCACGCACTTGATGCCGCCGATGACGGTGGGCACGCACCAGGGGGAGTAGCTCAGATGGCTGCCGGGTTGCGCGCCACCGGGGCGGAACTGGCTCATGACCCCCGCCAGGCGCTCGGCCCAGTCGCTCGGGCGAAACGTCCGGCCCTGGCTGGTGATGCCCTGGATGAAGACTTCTTTGGGGGAACTGGAGACCATCGGGAGTCGCGGAAGGGTGCGGGGTAGCGCCTGCGGGAAGACACGCACCGGCCAGGGATCGCCTCGACCGTCGCGTCCGGGAATTCTATCTTATATAAGACCTGAACCCGCCCGGCCGGGCCGTTGCCACGGGCCGCGAAGCGCCTTGTCCTTGCCCATGGGCGCAAGCAGGTCCTGTGCCTAAAATCACCTTCCAGCGGCTCCCTCCTGGGGCCGATTTCTTTTTTTCTTCCGAGGATCACGATGGCTCTGATCGAGGCCGCTTCGCCGCACGTCATGAACACCTACGGGCGCGTGCCCATCGCCCTGTCGCACGGCCAGGGCGTGCGCGTGTGGGATGTCAACGGCAAGCGATACCTGGACGGCCTGGGCGGCATCGCGGTGAACACCGTGGGGCACAACCACCCCAAGCTTGTGCCCGCCCTGCAGGACCAGGTGGCCAAGTTGATTCACACCAGCAACTACTACCACGTGCCGCTGCAGGAGCAGCTGGCGGCCAAGCTGGTGGCCCTCTCGGGCATGACCAACGTCTTCTACTGCAACTCGGGCCTGGAGGCCAACGAGGCCGCCATCAAGCTGGCGCGCAAGTTCGGCCACGACAAGGGCATCGAGCGGCCGCAGATCGTGGTCTTCGACAACGCCTTCCACGGCCGCAGCCTGGCCACGCTCTCGGCCACCGCCAACACCAAGCACCAGAAGGGTTTCGGGCCGCTGGTCGAGGGCTTCATCCGCGTGCCCCTGAACGACATCGCCTCGCTGGAGAAGGCCACGGCGGGCAACACCGACATCGTCGCCGTGTTCTTCGAGGCGATCCAGGGCGAAGGCGGCGTCAACCCGGCGCGCATCGAGTACATGCGCGAGCTGCGCGCCCTGTGCGACCGCCGCGACTGGCTGATGATGATCGACGAGGTGCAGTGCGGCATGGGCCGCACCGGCAAGTGGTTCGCGCACCAGTGGGCCGGCATCGTGCCCGACGTGATGCCGCTGGCCAAGGGCCTGGGCTCGGGCGTGCCGATCGGCGCGGTCATCGCCGGGCCGAAGGCCGCGAACATCTTCCAGCCGGGCAACCACGGCACCACCTTCGGCGGCAACCCGCTGGCCATGCGCGCCGGCGTCGAGACCATCCGCATCATGGAGGAAGACGGCCTGCTCGAGAACGCCGCCCGCGTGGGCGCGCACCTGCAGGGCGCGCTGGCCAAGGCCCTGCAGGGCCAGGCCGGGGTGAAGGAGATCCGCGGCCAGGGCCTGATGATCGGCATCGAGCTGGCCAGGCCCTGCGGCGTGCTGGTGCAGCGCGCCGTCGACGCCGGCCTGCTGCTCTCGGTCACCGCCGACACCGTGGTGCGGCTGGTGCCGCCCCTGATCCTCACGCAGGCCGAGGCCGACGAGATCGTCGCCATCCTCGTCCCGCTGATCCTGGCCTTCCTGGCCGAATGACCATGCCGATCCGCCACTACCTGCAGTTCTCGGACTTCACCGCCGAGGAGTACGCCTGGCTGTTCCAGCGGGCCGCCATCATCAAGGGCAAGTTCAAGGCCTACGAGAAGTACCAGCCGCTGACCGATCGCACGCTGGCCATGATCTTCGAAAAGGCATCGACACGCACCCGCGTGAGCTTCGAGGCCGGCATGTACCAGATGGGTGGCAGCGTGGTGCACCTCACCACCGGCGACAGCCAGCTGGGCCGGGCCGAGCCCATCGAGGACTCGGCGCGCGTCATCAGCCGCATGGTCGACCTGGTGATGATCCGCACCTTCGGCCAGGACAAGATCGAGCGCTTCGCCGCGCACTCGCGGGTGCCGGTGATCAACGGCCTGACCAACGAGTTCCATCCCTGCCAGATCCTGGCCGATCTCTTCACCTACATGGAGCACCGGTGCCTGGACGCCCAGGGCCGCCCCAGCCTGGACCGCCTGCGCGGCAAGGTGGTGGCCTGGGTCGGCGACGGCAACAACATGGCCAACACCTGGCTGCAGGCGGCCGACCTGCTCGGGTTCACGGTGCATGTGAGCACGCCCAGCGGCTACGAGGTCGACCAGGCCGTGGCCGGCGTGCGCAGCCCGGCGAGCTACAAGGTCTTCAAGGACCCGCGCGAGGCCTGCGTCGGCGCCGACCTGGTCACCACCGACGTCTGGACCAGCATGGGCTTCGAGGCCGAGAACGAGGCCCGCCGCCAGGCCTTCGCCGAGTGGCGCGTCACGCCCGAGCTGATGGCGCTGGCCAAGCCCGACGCCCTCTTCATGCACTGCCTGCCGGCGCATCGCGGCGAGGAGGTCGATGCCGAGGTGATCGACGGGCCGCAGTCGGTCGTCTGGGACGAAGCAGAAAACCGGATGCACGCGCAAAAAGCGCTCATGGAATACCTGCTACTGGGAAAAGTACAAGATCATCCGGTTTCGGCGCAGG
>JACCDX011684534.1_pt1 | contig 12698 bp, 11 predicted proteins | sample 7449681 | NCBI WGS metagenome assembly JACCDX01 (sample SAMN15323450, study PRJNA562643) | freshwater metagenome | isolation source: river surface water | place: USA:Blue River Watershed | collected 2017-08-18
GAACAGGATCTCCTGGGTGTTGTTGCCCTCGACGGCGAGGCGCAGGGCGGGGGCGGCGGACGGGAGCGGGCCGGCGGGGGCGGCGGGAAAGGCCTTGGCGCGGAGCCCGTTGAGCTCGGTGAGGGCGAGCTCGACGGCGGCGGTGCTGGCGCGGGCGGTGATGGGGGCGTCGAAGATCCAGCGCGTGCCCTCTTTCCGGATACGCACCCGGGCGGCGGAGGCGTTGGTGCGGACGGCTTCGGCCGGGGCGCCGGCGGTGGTCTGGAGGCCGAACGAGCGGGCTTCGAACACGCGGATGCCGAAAATCGTGTCGGAGCGGAGCTGGTCGAGCGGGGTGGCGAGGCGGTCGGCGAGGCTGCGGCCCACGACGTGGATGCGTTTGCCGTCGGGCGAGAGGACGTAGAGGCGTTTGCCGTCCGGGGTGGAATCGCCGATCTTCAGCTCGACGGTGGTGCGGGCGGCGGCGCCGGCGGCGGCGTCGCCCGACTGGAGGGTGAGGACGAGCTTGGGCGCGGCGAAGCCGAAGTCGGCGACGGTCTGCTTGTTCTTGGCCAGATCCTCGACGAGGAAGGAGGCGTCGTGCTCGAGGGTCTGGAGCTCGTTGACGATGGCGGCGGCGGCGTGGGGGTTGGCCGGCCAGCGGTCGAGGGGTTTGACGATCATCCAGGCTTCGCGATCGCGGACGAGGCGGAAGCCGCCGCCGCCGGGGGCGGCGACCTCGAGCGAGCGGATGTCGGCGGCCTCGGGGCCGAGGACCCGGCGGCGGGCCTCGCGCGAGGCGGCTTCGGTGCGCCAGGTGCGCTCGAATTTGAAGATGAAGAAGAACAGCGCGACGTTCAGGAAAACCAGGACGAGCGTGACTTTGGTGCGCAGGGGAACGGGGCGGTCAGCGGGCGGGAAACGGCCGGGGGGCGGAGGAGGGGACGGCGGACGGTGGAGTCATGGTCAGGCGCGGCGGGTCCAGTAGACGAGGAGGCCGCGGGGGAGGGCGGCGCCGGGGAGGCCGCGGAGGAGGGCGAAGCGCCGGCGGGAGAAGTCGGCGGCGCTGAGCGTGAGCATGAAGCTCTCGATCGGGCGCGGCGGGATGGTGAGCTGGTGGTCGCGCTCGACGGTCCAGTTCACGGCGTTGAGGAAGAGGGCGAGGTTGCCCTGGTCGACGCGGGCGTTGGCGACGAGGTCGCCGGTGCCGAAGACGACGAGTTTGCCGCCGCGGACGGAGAACGGCAGGTTGTCGCGGACGCCGAGGCGCTCGGAAGCGACCGCGACGCCGAGGCGGTTGGGCGGTTCGAGGCCGGGGATGGCGCGGGTGTCGATGCCGGGATCGTAGCGGGGCGGCACGCCCTTGCGGAAATCGCGTTCGCCCCAGGCGCCGGTGGAGGTGGCGGCGAGGGTGACGGCGGAGAGGCCGGAGCCGAGCGAGCGGCCCGGATCGGGGATGACGGTGCGGGCGGCGCCGAGCTGGAGGCGGAGGCTGCCGCCGTAGTCGATCAGCGTCTGGGTGATGGGGTGGCGGGAGAAGGCGCGGATGAGGAGGTCGCCGTTTTCCGCGACGTTTTCCTGGCCGGTATCGAGGATGAGGTCGTCGTGGACGAGGACGCCCCAGTCGAGGAGGAGGTCGTCGAGACCGAGGGCGGTGACGCTGGCGCCCGGGGCGAGGAAGAGGAGCAGCCGGCCGGCGTCGGCGCCGAGGTATTGGCGGAGGAGCTCCTGCTCGGCGCGGGAGAATTTGGCCTGCGGGGCGGTGACGACGAGGAGCGCGGCGTCGGCGGGGATTTTCCGCGCGACGGTGAGGTCGATCTCGTCGATGTCGAAATTGCGCAGCTTGAGCTGGGCGGCGACGGCGCTGAGGCCGCGGTGCGGGTCGGTGTCGGCGATGCGGAGCTCGGCGTGGCCGCTGACGAAGTAGATTTTCTGCCGGCCGGGCTGGGCGACATCGAGGACGGCGGCGGTGAGCACCTGCTCGCCTTTGAAGGCGTGGCGCTTCTTGTCCTTCATGGTGTAAAGCTCGTCGAGGGGGACGACGCGACGCTTGTCGCCGGAGAGCAGGACGAGGAGGTCGGCCTGCTCGACGCCGAGTTCCTCGGTGCGGCGGCGGTTTTGGTAAACGTCGAGGACTTCGCGGGTGATGCGGCCGCCGGGGCGGTCCTCGGTGGCGTAGACGTATTCGGCGATGAGGCCGCGGACCTCGGGGTTGTCGGAATCGGGCGAGGCGGACAGGACGATGTGGACGGGCTGCTTGAGATTCTGGATGTAGGAGAGCGTCTCGGGGGAGAGGGAAAACTTCCGGGCGCGGGTCAGGTCGAAGCGGGCGGGGTGGTTTTTCGCGACGTAGTTGAGCCCGCCGAAAAACGTCACGAAGAGCACGGCCTGGAGCACGAGGTTGAGCGTGCGGAGCCAGCGGACGGCGCGAAAACTCTGGAAGAGGGTCAAAACGGGTCGAGGGTTGAGAGCTGGGAGACGGGGGCCGGATTCCGGGAGCGGGCCGCGGGCGGCGTCAGGCGTGGAGGAGTTTGGTTTCGACGCCGAGGATGCTGAAGATCAGCGCGAGGACGGTGCCGCTGAGATAAAACAGCACGTGGCGCAGATCGATGACGCCGCGGGTGAAGTCGTCGCGGTGGGAGAAGACGTGGGCGTATTCGATGGCGCCCTTGGCGGAGCGGAGGAGGCCGTGGTCGAGCCACGGGGAATCGGAGAGGGCGTTGCCGCCGAGGATGAGGGTGGCGAGCATGACGCAGCCGAGAATGCCGGCGACGGACTGGTTTCGGGTGAGGGAGCTGGCGAAGACGCCGACGGCGACGAACATCAGGCCGGAGACGCCGATGAACAGGTAGCCGCCGATGAGCGGGCCGGCGTCGAGGAAGCGGGCGTCGCCGGAGAATTTTTTCAGGATCCAGAAGAAGCCGAGGGTCGAACCCCAGAGGGCGGCATAGAGGAAGTAGGCGGCGCTGAACTTGGCGAGGACGACCTCGGTGGTGGTGACCGGGGTGGTGAGCAGGGTCTCGATCGTCCCGAGGCGACGTTCCTCGGCGAGGCACTTCATGGTGAGAAGCGGGACCATCACGCAGGCGGGCAGCCAGAACAGCTGGAAGTAGACGTGGGCGGGGGAGAGCTCCTGGGGCGTGCCGCTGAAGAGTTCGAGGATCTTGGTGAAGATGAGCCCCATGAACGCGAGGAACAGCGTCGCGGCGACATAGGTCGCGGGGCTGACGAGCAGCATCCGGATCTCGTGGCTGAGGAGCGTGGGAAAGTGCTTCATGCCGGAAGGGGCGGGTGAAAAGGAGGCGGTGGGAACGCGGCGGGAGGTGACCGGAGTTCGGTCAGGACGCGGGCGGGCCTGGTTCCCTGTCGCCGGCGGCGGAGTGCGGCGCAGGGGAGGCGACGGCGTCCCAGCTCCGGCGGGTGGCGGCGAGGAACACATCCTCGAGCGTGGGTTGTTCGCGGGCGAGGGCGCGGACGCGGAAACGGTCCGCGACGAGGGCGGCGAGGAGCGGTTCGCCGAGTTCGTCGGCGCGACGGGTGGTGAGGGTGAGCCGGCGGAAGCCGTCGGGGCCGGGTTCGCCGGTGGTCGCGGCCTCGAGCGTCGGCTCGACGCGCGCGAGGGTGGCGGGGAGGGCGGCGACGTCGCCCGAGACCTCGAGGTGGTAGGTGGCGTGGCCGAAGATTTCGCGGCGAAGATCGGCGGGGGTGCCCTGGGCGACGACGCGGCCCTGGTTGATGATCAGGACGCGGTCGCAGGTGACCTCGATCTCGGGCAAAATGTGGGAGGAAATGATGACGCTCATGCGGCCGCGCAGGCTGGCGATGAGGTCGCGCACGATGAGAATCTGGTGCGGGTCGAGGCCGATGGTCGGCTCGTCCATGATGATCACGGGCGGCTCGGCCAGAATGGCATCGGCGATGCAGACGCGCTGGCGGAAGCCCTTGGACAGTTGGCCGATGATTTTGTGGCGGACGCGCTTCAGGTCGCAGACCTCGAGGACCTCGTCGATGCGCGGACCGAGTTTGCGGCGGGGAACCTCTTTGAGCCGGCCGCGGAAGTAGAGATATTCGGAGACCCGCATGTCCTCCGGCAGCGGGTTGTTTTCCGGCATGTAGCCGATGCGGCGTTTGATCTCGTCGGGCTGCGTGGCGACGGGCAGGCCGCAGATATGGACGGTGCCGGACGTGGCCGGCAGGTAGCCCGTGAGGATGCGCATCGTGGTGGACTTGCCGGCGCCGTTGGGGCCGAGGAAGCCGACGATCTCGCCGCGGGCGACGGTGAAGCTGATGTCGCTGACCGCGGTGACCCCGCCGTAGGATTTCACGAGACGGGAGACGGCAATGGCGGTCGGCGCGGGCTCGGACATGGGCGGAGGGCTCAGGCGGATTTCTCGAGGGTGACCTCGCCCGCCCGGTAGCGGGAGACGCGGCCGTGCGGGTCGCGCAGCAGCAGCGCGCCCTCGTCGTCGAGACCGGCGACGGTGCCGGGATGGCGGCGGCCGCCCTCGAGCAGGACGACGGGCTGGCCGCGGAGCAGGTCGTAGCGGTGCCAGAGGTCGGCGAAGGCGTCGGGATCCACGCCGTCGGTGAAGTTCTGATACGCGAGGAGGACGCGGCCGACGAGGGCGGCGGCGAGGCGATTGAGATCGAGCGGGGCGCCGGTGACCTCGGAGAGGGCGACGGCGCGGCGGGCGAGATCGCCCGGCCAGCCGGAGGCGGGGGCGTTGACGTTGAGGCCGAGACCGAAGACGAGGTCGCGGATCTGGTCGGCGTCGACGCGGGCCTCGGTGAGCATGCCGCCGGCCTTGCGGCCGCCGAAGAGGATGTCGTTGGGCCACTTTATCCCGGGGGTGACCTGGGCGAAGTTGGCGAGCAGTTCGCAGAGGTTGACGCCCATCCAGAGCGTGAAGGTCTGCATGCGCCCGGGTTCGACGCGGGGGCGGAAGGCGAAACTGGCGTAGAGGTTGGCGGAGGATTCGCTGTGCCAGACGCGGCCGAAGCGGCCGCGGCCGCGGGTCTGGCGGCGGGCGAGCACGGCGAAGGGCGTGGGGCGGCCGGCGGAGAGCTGGCGGGCGGCCTCGTCGTTGGTGCTGTCGATCTCGTCGAGCACGAGGAGCGAAAAGCCGCGCGGACGCACCTTGAGCTGGGTCTCGACGAGCGGGCCGTAAAGCGTGGGCGGGCGCCGGGAGATGCGGTAGCCGCGGGAGCGCTGCGCCTCGAACTCGAAGCCCGCGGCGCGCATTTTCTCCATGTGTTGCCAGACGGCGACGCGGCTCACGCCGAGCTTCCGCGCGAGGGCCGAGCCCGAGACCCAGTCGGGGTCGCGGGCGAGCAGTTCGCGAAGAATGACATGTTCGGCGGAGGACATGCGGGCGGCGGAAGGGCGGGCGTTAAGGCTGGGCGGGACGTGGCGGCGGAGATGACAAGAGACGCGCGGAACGAGAGATGGTTTGAAATGAGAGACGCGCGAAGCAGGCTGCGCAAATGTCATTTGAAGAGTTCCGGAAGGCGGTCGGCGGCGCCACGGCGCCGGCCGGCGCGAGCGGTGCCGTGCTGGCCCTGTGGCATGACGCGCGGGGCGATTGGGACGGGGCGCATTCCGCGGCCCAGGACGATGCCTCGAAGGACGGGGCGTGGGTGCACGCCTACCTGCACCGCAAGGAAGGCGATCCCGGCAACGCGGGGTATTGGTATGCGCGGGCGGGCCGGCGCATGCCCGCGGCGGGCGTGACGCTCGAGGCGGAGTGGGAGCAGATCGCGCGGACGCTGTGCGGCTGAGGCACGGGCCAAGGGCGAACGGAGCGGGACGGGGCGCACGCGGCGGGGGGAAAGAAAAGGCCGCGCGGACGGCGCGGCCTCGGACGGGCGGGCAAGGCGCGACGGGTCAGCGCGGTTCGCCGCTGCTCCAACCGAAGTCGGGTTTGCGCAGGTAGGTCTCCTGCGACGTGCGGCGGATATAGGAACCGGCGGCGGGGTCGGACTTGGCGGCGTTGTCGGCGGCATCGCGCAGGTCGGACATGTTTTTGAGGCGTTCGTCCTCGGCATACATCGCGAGGGCGCGGGATTCCTTGGAGGTGCCGAAGAGCGGAATCGTCCAGCGGTTGAGCGCGCGGTCCATGTCGGAAATGTATCGGCGCATGGCGATGTCGGTGAGGCCTTTTTCGGTGTGCACGGCGCGTTCGCTGAGGATCACGGGCTTGGGCTCGGTGACGACGTATTTGGGCAGGCGGACGATGGAGTTCCTGGGTTTGTCGATGTCGCGCATGTCCACGAGTTCGGACTCGGGTTTCGGCTCGGGCTTGGGCGGCGGCGGGGTGTATTTCGGGGCGGCGGCCGCGAGGGCGGCGGCGACTTCGCCGGAGATCGCGCGGGAGCGCCGCGGCGCGGGGTTCGCGGCAGCGGGACGCGGGGCCGCGGCGGAGGGGTTGAGAATGGGATTGGGGCCGGGCGCAGTCGGCGCGGCGGGGGAGGACGCCGGGGCGGGGTCCTGGGCCAGGGCCAGGGGGGCGACGACGAGGGCGAGCAAGGAGGAGCGGACCATGGCGAAATTGGAACGGAAGCGAGGGAAGCGGTTCCCCGCGCAACGGGTGGCGGGACGCGGCCGGCGCGGAAAGCTCATGGCCCGGAGATGGCCCCGGCCGGGGATTTTGGCAATCCGCGATCACGTGCGGTCAGGAGCTGGGCGGCGATGCTGAGGGCAATTTCGTGGGGATGGTTGGTTCCGAAATCCAGCCCGACCGGGCAATGGAAGGCGTCGGCCCGGGCGGGCGGGAGGCCGGCGGCGACGAGCTCGCGCCGGAGGACGGCGGCTTTGGCGGCGCTGCCGATCACACCGACAAACGGGAAGTCGCGCTCGGCCAAGGCGCGATGCAGGACAGGGCGGTCCGTGGTGTGACCCTGGGTGAGGCAGAGAAGAAACGCGTGCGCGGGAAGGGTGGGGACGAGCTCGGCGGGCGATGCGTGCTGCACGGCACGAAGGTGCGGGGCCCGGGGCAGGCGCTCGAGCCATTCGGCGCGGGAGTCGACGACCAGCAAGTCGCAGGGCAGCGGGAGCAGCACGCGGACGACGGCCTGGGCGACATGGCCGGCGCCAAAGATCGCGATGGGCCACGCGGCCGCGGGGGCGGCGTGCGGCTCGAAGTAGAGTTTCACCGCGCCGCCGCAGGTCATGCCGACGTCGCCCTTCAGCGTCCAGGAGACGAAGCGGGCGGGCAGGGGGTCGGAGGGCGCGGCGAGGAACTGCAGCGCGTGGGCGACGGCGCGGGCCTCGAGCCGGCCGCCGCCGACGGTGCCCGAATGTCGGCCGGCGGCGGTGACGAGCATTTTCGCCCCGGTATCCTGCGGGGTGCTGCCGACGGCTTCGACCAAAATGACCGCGACGAAGGCGGTGCCCGCGCGGCGGAGGGAAACGATCTCGTCGTAGAACGGGTCGGGCGGCGACGGGCGGCCGGACGGGTCGGCGGACGACGGCACGGAAGCGGCGGACATGGCGGCTAGGCACGCGGGAAACGGGCCAAAAAGCAAACGCGCGCCGGCGGAGGCCGGCGCGCGCAGCGCAAAGGGAATCGGGGTTGGGGGGCGCCCCAAGGCCCGGAGGGTCACTTCAGCGACGCGAGCAGCATGTTGTTGAGCCGGGTATATTCCTCGAGCAGCTCGCCCTTGCCTTCCGCGGCCACAACCTCGAGGGACTTCTTCGCCGCGGCGGCGGCGCCGGCCTTGTCGCCGGCCTTGGCGAGGACGAGGCCTTTGCGGTAGATCATCCAGTAGGCCTTGGGCTGTTCCGCGAGACCGGCGTCGAGCCACGCGAGGGCCTTTTTGAGGTCGAGGTTGTTCTCGTAGTAGAACATCGCGGCGGCGAAATACGGCTTCTTCTCGGTGCCGGAGGCGGCCATCGCGGCTTCGATCTGCGGCACCATCTGGCCGACGAGATCGACTTCGATCTTCACCGGCACGCGGGTCTTTTCCCAGGCGAAGTAGAGCGTCGCGGCGGCGGGCTTGAGATCGGCGAAGCCGATCGAGAACGACTCGATGGCGTTGGGCAGGGCGACCGGCGCGGCCTTCACGCGGGCGACGTCATTCTTGGCGTCGTAGGCGTAGGAACCCCACTGGGATTTGTTCTGGTGGATCACGACGGTCCACTCGCTCTTGCCGGGGATGGTGAAGAGCTCGTAGGTGCCGGCGGGAAGGGCGGTGCCGTTGAGTTTCACCGGAGTGGAAAAGGTGATCTTGGTCGCGGTGTCGGCGCCGGTGCGCCAGATCTTGTCGTAGGGCACGAGGCCGCCGAAGATGGTGCGTCCCTTCATGGCCGGGCGCTGGTAGGCGACCTCGATGTCGGTGAGGCCGACGGTCTGTTTCACAACGGCCTTGGGGCTGGCCGGCGGAAAGGCGAGTTGGGGCGCGGCGGTCTGGGCGCCGGCCAGGGGACCGGCGACGGCGAAGACGAGCGAAGCGAGGAGGAGACGGGGCGAGTTCATAGGGCGGGGAGCACAAGCGAGCGCGGGCGGGATGGCCAAGGTTTTTGCGACGAAGTTCCGGGCGGCCGGCGGACTTTTTTCCGAAAAAGAAACATAAACCTCGCGCCCCGCCGGGCCGTCGATCACAGGAGACGAAGGAGACGCGCAATGCGGTTGCTCCCCAACCCCCAACCCCCGGAAAAACCCGGCGCTCGGCGGCTGAGCGCATGGGGCCTTGTCGTCGCCTGGCTGATCGTCGCGGCGGCGGCGGGCGGCGCGGAGCGGCGGGCGGTCCTGGCGGCGGACGGTGCGGCGTTGCTGGACGAGGTGCAGCGGCGGGCGGTGCTTTATTTCGTGGAGCAGACCGATGCCGGAAGCGGGTTGACGCCGGATCGCGCGCGCCTGGATGGATCGGGCGGCGGACAGGCGCGGGCGCCGTCGAGCGTGGCGGCGACGGGGTTTGCGCTGACCGCCTGGTGCATCGCGGCCGAACGCGGATGGCTGACGGAGGCGGAGGCGCGGCGCCGGGTGCGCCAGACCCTGCGCACGCTGGCGGAGACGCATGCGCACGAACGCGGGTGGTTCTACCATTTCGTGGATGCATCGAGCGGGCGAAGGGTGTGGCAAAGCGAAGCCTCGACGATCGACACGGCGCTCCTGTTGCAAGGCGCGCTGATGGCCCGGGAATACCTGCGGGACCGGGAGATCGCGGCGCTGGTGCAGAAGCTCTACGCGCGCATCGATTGGCGGTGGGCGCTCGACGGCGGAAAGACGCTGTCGCACGGCTGGCGGCCGGAGAGCGGATTCATCGCGGCGCGCTGGGACAGTTTTGCGGAGATGATGGGCCTCTATCTGCTCGGGATCGGGGCGCCGGCGAATGCGCTCCCCGCGGAGACCTGGCGCGCGTGGCGACGCGAACCGGTGGTGCACGCCGGCGGGCGGACATTCGTGCAGTGCGGGCCGTTGTTCACGCACCAGTATGCGCACGGCTGGTTCGACTTCCGGGGGCGGCGCGACGGCGGGATCGACTGGTGGCAGAACTCGGTCGACGCGACGCTGGCGCAGCGCGAGTGGTCGGCGGCGCAGCGGGGGCGTTTTCCGGCCTGGGCGGGGGACTGGTGGGGCGTGACGGCCTCGGACAGCGCGCGCGGTTACATAGCGTGGGGAACGCCGGGGCCGTGGGCGGACGAGAGCGACGGAACGTTGGTGCCCTGCGCGCCGGGCGGCTCACTGCCCTTTGCGCCGGAAGAGTGCCTCGCGGCGTTGCGGCAGATGCGGGCGAAAGGGGGGCCGGGGGTCTGGGGTCGCTACGGATTCGCGGACGCCTTCAACCCGCACACGGGCTGGGCCTCGCCGGATGTCGTGGCGATCAACACGGGGATCACGCTGGTGATGGCCGAGAATCTCCGCACCGGGCTTGTCTGGCGGAATTTCATGCGGGCACCGGAAGTGCAGCGCGGGTTGCGGCTCGCCGGGCTGACCCGGCCCGAGTCGGGCGAGCTGGCGCCGTGGATCGCGACGATCGGGCGCTAACGGACAGTGACGACCTGCGGGACGCCGGGCGCGCCCAGTGCAGCCAAACTCAGGCTGACGCGGGGTCCTTTGCAGGGACTGCCGGCGTGGGCGGGCTGGGTCGGGCGGGAGCGGCGGCGGCGAACGTTTCTTCCGCCAACCGACGGAGGCGCACCGACGAGACCCGCAGGCGCAGCAACGAGCGCAACGGATTGCGGTTGCCCGGGTGGTGGTGAAAATTGGTCCGCTCGAGCGAGAAATCGCGGAGCGAGGTCAGATTTCCGACCGAGGAGACAAAGTCGACGTCCGCATCGAAGAATCCGGGATGAACGAATTCGAGGACGGGACGGAGGAGGCGGGCATGCGGCCGGAGGCAACGGCGCAGGACCGACGGCGTGAACGCGGAGCGAGACTGCTGCATCCGGGCGCAGTAAAGCTCGGCAAGGGTGGGCATGGGAATAGGGAAAGATGGGTGTAAAGTTGGGCCTATGCCGATTCAATAGTGTGCTAACGTCGGTTGCCGGCGGACCGCCGGGAGATTGCGGAGGCAGGCGGGCGGGATCGCGTGGCGACCGCGTCCGCGGGGGCGGTGAGCTCGGCGACCAAACGGTAGACGCGACGGAGCGAGAGACGCAGGCGAAAGGCTCGACGGGTGAGGCCGGCGTGGGCGAGCGTCAGCCGGTATTCCGCGCAGCAGGCCGGAAATCCGCGAAGGTTGCGCAGTTCACCCACCGCGCGAAGCAGCTCGAGGTCGGCGGCAAAGAAGTCGGGATCGATGCCGCCGAGCAGCGGGAACGCGAGGCGGGCATGGGGATAGAGGACCCGGGGCAGGCAGTGGGCGGCGAAATGCTCGGGCGCGAGGCCGTGGAGCGTGCAATAGCAGGCGGCGACGGTGGGCATGGCGGAAACGCACCGGCAAGGCGCCAAGGCGAGCGACGCTCGCTTGACGGGCGGCGAACGAAACTTGACGGACGGACCCCTGCGTCGGCGCGTCCGAAGTGGCGGACGGCGGGAAATCCGGGGCCAGCGGCCGAAGGCGGCGCGATGATCGGACCGCGGGCGGGCGGCGCGGTATGGCGAGCCCGGGACGGTGGCGGGCGACGCGGCGCGGCGAACGCCCGCGGGCGCACCGGGCGGGCGCGTCCGGCGCCCGGCTCAGACTCGTTGCAGAGTCGGCCGTCCGGCCTCCACCACGAACGACGCGCGCGTCTGCACCGGTGCGCCGGGACGCGTGACAAAGGGGACCGTGCGGTAGTCCGCGCGCCACTGCTGCGGGGTGACTTCGCAGCGGACGTAGCCGCGCTCGTTGTTCAGGAACTGGACGCAGGGATTCTCCCCGGGAATGCCGGCGCGGCTCTTCGGCAGGTTCTCGCCGTCGCCGCCGGACGAGATCGAGGTGCCGACAAACTCGACGGCGACGGGCGCGGAGTCGGGTCGTTCGGAGTCGAGCTGCAGGTTGTTGGCCCAGTTGCTGTGGATGTCGCCGGTGAGCACGACGGGGTTTTTGATCTTCCGCTCGTGGAAGTGCCGGAGGACGCGGCGGCGTTCGAACTCGTAGCCGGGCCACTGGTCCATGCTGAATTCGGCGGCGGGCCCGGGGGCGAGGTCGACTTTGGCCATCATGACCTGCTGGGCGAGGATGTTCCAGGTGGCGGGGGAGCGCTCGAGGCCGAGGCTGAGCCATTCGCGCTGCTTGGCGCCGAGCAGCGTGCCCTTGGGGTCGAGCAGAATGTCGTTCCAGGGCTTGCGGCCGTCGCCCTGCGGCTGGTCGGTGCGATACTGGCGCGTATCCAAAATGTGGAACGAGGCCAGGCGGCCGAAGCCCTGGCGGCGGTAGAGCAGCATGTCGGGTCCGGTGGGCAGGGCGGCCCGGCGCAGCGGCATCATCTCGTAGTAGGCCTGGTAGGCGGCGGCGCGACGCTTCAGAAACTCGTCGCGGGTGGCGGGCTTGGCGGGGATGTCGCCGGCGTAGTTGTTGGCGACCTCGTGGTCGTCCCAGGTGACGAACCACGGGGCCATCGCGTGGGCGGCCTGGAGGGCGGGGTCGAGGCGGTAGAGGGCGTAGCGGGCGCGGTAATCGTCGAGCGTGAAAATCTCCGGGCTGTTGTGGCGGCGCACGCCGCCGTCGCGGGCCGCGCCTTCGTAAATGTAGTCGCCGAGGTGGACGATGAGGTCGAGGTCCTCGCGCACCATGTGTTCGTAGGCGGTGAAGTGGCCGGACTCGTAGTGCTGGCAGGAGGCGAAGGCGAAGCGGAGCTTCTCGGGGACGGCGGCGGTGGGCGGCAGCGTGCGGGTGCGGCCGACGGGGCTGACTTCGCCCGCGGCGCGGAAGCGATACCAATACCAGCGGTCGGGGCGGAGACCGTCGACCTCGGCGTGGACGGAGTGGGCCCAGTGCGGGTTGGCGAGGGTGGTGCCGGAGCGAACGACGGATTTGAACGCTTCGTCGTCGGCGACTTCCCACCAGACGATGACGGGCGCGGCGGGCATGCCGCCGCCGGGTTCGAGGGGCTTCGGGGCGAGGCGGGTCCACAGGACGATGCTCGTGGTCGAGGGTTCGCCGGAGGCGACACCGAGCGCGAACGGGTAGCTCGGGAGTTTCGGCGCGGCGGCGGGCGTGGAGCCGAGCAGGCGGGAATTGGCGGCGAGCGCGGCGGCCGCGAAGGATGCCGAGCCCTGCAGGAACGAGCGGCGCGACAGGGTCTGGGCGGAGGAAAGCGGGTAGAGCGGAGTGACCACGGCGGGAGCCAAGGC
>JACCDX011702288.1_pt1 | contig 12694 bp, 12 predicted proteins | sample 7449681 | NCBI WGS metagenome assembly JACCDX01 (sample SAMN15323450, study PRJNA562643) | freshwater metagenome | isolation source: river surface water | place: USA:Blue River Watershed | collected 2017-08-18
CCATCAGCAATACTGATGTTCGTTTCACCTCTTCTTATTTGAAATATAGCTGCCATTAAATACTATTATGTTTCTTATTATAAATATGATTAAATATTAAAATCCAAATCCCCTGCGGTTGTTATATATTTTGCTAAATGCATATAGTTTGCCGTTATGCTGCCCGTTGTTACATTCATAGCAGATGAACTAATTGATAAATATGTATTACTAGCAATTGTAACATCAAACGAACCCGTTCTAGCTATTGCTTGTGTGTTTGATGTACTATCCTCTATGAAGTTTACAGTCCCTGCCGCTTCGGGGTCTAAATTAAAATCAAATGTATTTGGACCAGCTGCTACACCGACTTGGTTTCCATTAACTAAAAATGAACCACTTATCGATACCGAGCCTGTGAATTGGTGTGTATCATCCGATGTATCACCAAATTTTGTAGAACCACTTTGAAATAATACCGATGAAGAAATTACCGATATATTGAATTGTCTCGCATTAACTGTTCCTAAAACAGTCAAATTATTTGTAATGGTTTGAGAACCACTTAATATTAAACTTCCACTTAATAATGCGGAACTACCGGTGATATCCCCCGTTATATCAATATCACCCGCACCTATAATATCATTTGTTACATATAAATCTCTACTAATATTGGCATCTTGTGTTACTACTAATTCCCCAAAGGAACCTGTTCGAGTTAACGTTATAGAACCCGTAGTTGTTGAGTTTGTAACTACGATTCCTTCAATCGAATCAACGTTTCCCGAACGCTTGATAAATAGTTTACCATCGTAGGTATTTACAGCTATTTCACCGGCATTTAATGAACCGGTTGTCGGTACTTTTCCAGGTAGCGCTGAGCGCTTTAGTATAATACTTTGTGCCATATGTATGGACTATAAATTATTTAGAGTTATGTAACAAAAAAAAAGGTACTATATAGTACCTTTATAAATATATAATATTTTTATAATCGTAATTAGAATTCTCCAGCATCTGGGCCAAATGATGATGATACTTCAAGAGCTGCTAATCTATTAGCTACCGAACCACTAAATGCCAACACATCGCCTATTCCATAAAGAGAACCACTAAATCCGTTTGTGTTTGTAATAGTTGCAATTGTTACATCATTATATCTGAAATCAATTGCCTCATCATCGGTTGCTACTTTATAAAGAGAACCACTACCCTGTATATATCCAATTGTTCCTGCAAATGGTTCTGAATTGAAATCGAAATCATCCGGCCTCATTGAAGCGGTGATTCCTGTCAATCCACCACCAAAACCTACGAATAAAGATGCTGAAACTATTGATGCGGATACTGCTCCTGCAATATCAATATCACCGTTACCAACGATATCTCTCGTAACATATAAATCTCGTCCTATATTTGCATCAAAATCAATAGAAGCCTCACCAAATGAACCCGTTCCTGTCAAATAGATGGAACCTGTTGTGGTCGAATTGGTAGTAACTAATGTTTCAATTGATTGCGAAGAACCAGATTTGTGTATATAAACCTTACCATCGTAAACGTTTATACCCAACTCACCAACTAACAATGAGCCGGTATCAGGAACTTTCCCTGCTATTATCGACCTTTTTTGTAATATTTTTTGTGCCATTGCTATTGTGATTTTTGATTCATTTAAAAAGATTTAAAAAATCCCCCCGATTAGGGGGGAGTTAATATTTTAGAATGAACCACCATCAATCACATTACTCATCACAAAATCAGTTCCGTTCCATTGTAGTAAATCTCCATCAACACTTGCGGTTGGAACTAAATCCAAATTACCATTTGTGTTTCTAAATGCTACTCTCTTAGAACTTCCTGCCGTTGAGCCTAAATTGATGGAACCTGTTACATTTGATACAATCGATACGCTTGAACTAAATTGGTTTGTTGTTCCAACATATTTCAAACTTGCAGTAGTTCCTGCAACTTCAAATCCAGCGCCATCTGCGGTTGCGTTTGAAGTAGAACCACTTGCTAATGTAATTAATTTATCTTCAACTACTAATTGTGCGGTATTTAATGTTACAGTGTTACCTTGTACTACTAAATCTCCACCAACTACAACATCACCTGTCGTTGTTACTTTTGCGAAAGTTACGTTATTAGAAGTACCTACACCTTGTATTGTACCCGTACCTTCTAATGTATCTAATCTACTATCAACCGAAGAACTGAATGTAGTTCCAAAAGAAGAAGTAAATGTATTGATATTTGAAATTGAAGTGTTTACACTAGCAGTATAAGTTGCTAAAGTTGCATCTTTACCCAATTGAGAACTACTAAATGTATTTAAGTTAGAAATACTAACTGCGTCTGATGATGCTGATAGTATTAATGAACCCGTAATAGTTGCCAATGAAGTGAAACGCCCATCATAAGATGCGGTTACTGAACCAATTGTTGTAAATCTACCTTCAACTGAACCAGTATAAGTTGCTAATGTAGCATCTTTACCTATTTGAGATGCACTAAACGTATTCAATGCATCTATGCTAATTTGTTGAGAAGCGGATGATGCGTTTAATGATGCGGTTACGTTTGATAATGTAGTAAATCTACCATCATATGAAGCGGTTACCGATGCTAATGTAGTGAATCTACCATCAACTGAAGCGGTATAAGTTGCTAAAGTTGAATCTTTACCTAATTGAGAACCACTAAATGTATTTAAGTTTGCAATTGATACTGCATCATTTGATGCTGATGTAATCAATGAACCCGTTACCGTTGCTAATGATGTAAATCTACCTTCTGCCGATGCAGTAAAGTTATTTAATGCAGTAGTAGAAGTATTAGAAGAAGTATATGCGTTTAATGCTGCTACCGAAATATTAACACTTGCCGAAGTTGTTTCTAAATTACTTAATCTAGTTAACGCAGATGCGGTAAATGTATTTTGATTTGCATTTGCAATTGCTGCTACCGATGCTGAACTAATTAATGAACCCGTAATCGTTGCGATTGCAGTTAATTGTGGTGCAGTTATTGAACCTGTTACAGTCAAATTACCCGAAATGGATACTGTTGTACCATCATCAATAATTTGAGAATCTACGATATGCTCTTTGCCAGTTCCCTTAACTAATCTATTATTTGTAAGATATGTTTCGTTACCTAAAGAATCATATGTTTCAGGTCCCATCAATACAACAGAAGATGTTACGTTTACACCATTTCCTCTGTGAACGAATACCATTTCATCTTGCAGTGCATCATAAAGGAATGAGCCAGAACCACCTGATGAACCACTATCTATAATTTGTAATCCTGCAAATCTTTGTATTGGAGTTGCAGTGTTTAAAGTTATAAGTGCTGCTCCAATTGTTAAGTTTGAAGAAGTGATGTTTTGAATCGAAGATGAACCTTGTACAATTAAATCTTGTGATATAAATAACGAACCCGTAATTACTTGCGTTCCTGTAAATACGTTACCACCACTTAATTTTGCATATGAAGCAGATGCTGCGTTTAGATTCGCAACCGATATCGTTGTTGCCGATGCGGATGCTATTAACGAAGCGGTTACCGTTGATAATGCACTATTTTTTGTTTCTAATGATGCGGTGTATGTACCTAATGTAGAAAATTTAGTATCTACCGAACCTGTGTAAGTTGCTAATGTAGCATCTTTACTTATTTGAGATGCACTGAATGTATTTAAGTTAGAGATACTAATAGCATCATTTGAAGCGGATACTATTAATGAACCCGTAACTACACCAACTTGTGTTAAACGAGTTTCAACTGAACCCGTATAAGTTGCTAATGTAGATGATTTACTATTTTCAGATGCGCTGAATGTATTTAAAGCATCGATGCTAACTTGCTGTGAAGCCGATGAAGTATTTAATGCTGCAACAGATACGTTTACACTAGCTGAAGTAGTTTCTAAGTTTGATAATCTAGTATTTACCGAACCAGTGTAAGTTGCTAATGTACTATTTTTAGATTCTTGTGAACCCGTAAATGTATTTAATGCGGTTACAGAACTACCAATTGTACCACTACCAATAGATGCACTTAAAGCGTTAATCGATGTAGCAACAGACGCACTAAATGGTTGAATGTTACCTACTAAGTTTGGAATTGAGTTTGCACCTTCTCCCAATAAATATAAGGTAGAACTACCACTTGCGTAATAAGGAACACCATTCAACATTCCATTGTATGTTGCTGATGCGAATGTGTTAGGTGCGGAATTACCTACTAAGAATCTATTTACCGCTTGTACTTGTCCGTTTTCAGGAACTGCGAATACAATCGATGCTCCATTAGTTACCGATAGGTTGGATGAACCCGATGCGATTACTAATTCACCTTTTTGTAAAGATGAGGTTACCGCTGATAGGGATTCCAACGAACCACGTCTGTGTTTAATGATTTGTGCCATATTGTTTGGTTATTTCTTTTTTTCTGATTTGAATTCCTTTATAAATATCAATTTTTTATGTAAGCATTAAATAAGTTTGAATATCTTCTATATATTTAATTTTAATATATTACCACTCACCCATATCGATGTTAATATTCGATTGAGATACATAAACCTCTGCATCAGTAGCGTATGTAGAATCCAATGAAGAACTGAATAATTCTAAATTATCTAATCTATTATTTACCGATGAACTTAATATTGTTATCGAAGATAAACTTCCACTCAATGCGGTTGCTATCGAAGAACTCAACGATGCGGATATTAAAATTTGAGATGATGAAATTGAAGAACTTATAACTGCTACTTCTATATCGGTTGCAATATCTTCATATCCAATTGTTCCGGTAATGTATATTTGTGCAGATGAACTAACTACACCATCCGGTAAAGTGGCTACTACATTATTTGTTATAATATTAATAATTGAAGCAGATAGTGATGTTTCCAACGATTGTGATACTGCAATACTTACTGCATCAGTAAAACTACCACCGGATTGGCTAATAGCATTACCGGCGGTTACCGCTGCTGCTAATTCGGTACTACCTTCTATTTGTTTTAATCTTATTAAGTTTGCCATTTATTTAAATTTACCTATAACATAAATATCATCAATAGTAACATTATCAAAATCTATATATCTATCATTTAAAGTTATTACCACATTATTTCCAATTTCAGCTAAAGTAAAATTGCCGGGTATGTGTAATCCATAAACCAATATTTCAAAATTATTTGGAGAAGCCCCTTCTGTCCCATAATCTAAATAGGCATTATACAATGTAAGTGTGTTCGATGTATTATCAAACGCATCAACTGCTCTACTAATTTTTCTAGCACTATGTTCTAATATTTCTAAGTGAAAATTGTTAATTGTAGATTTGTTATTTACAATATTAGTTTTATTTGAATTTGAACGAGTTTTTGATTCAAATTTAGTATTGTTTGGAATTTCTATGTTTGCCAAACTTCCAGTCAAATCGGTAGACACCAAATTATTAGGATTTATTTTTGGTATAATCCTATTAAGTTTTCTAGCGTTTGAACTAAATTGTTTAAGCATATTTTTCTATATCTCCGTGTATTTCAATATAATCATCATCATCCAAATCAAATTCAAAATTTGATTTTTTAAATTTAATCAATAACCCATTTCCGCCTTCCTCAATATCATAATCTCGTGGAGAGATTCCTTGTGTATTTATCATTACCAATAATCTATCTTGCGATTCTCTATATTCTATTTCACGCAATACATCTACCAATTTATATCCGGTAGCTTGATAAATCCAATAATCGGAATGATTTAAATCTTTAGGAGTTAAAACTGCCATTATACGTTTCCTAAACATTTTTTGGGTTATATCTAATAAACTTCTTTTCATTATTCGATATCGATAAATTTACCTGTTATAATAATTTCATCGTTAGTATCCACTGTGAATCCTAAATTAGCTTGAATAAAGTTTATGGTTAAACTATTTAACGTAATTGAAACCGTAAAATGTGAAGTTTGATAATAACGTGTTCCATTTATATAAGCTTTAATATCATATGAATTACCTGCTACTGAAATTCCAGCATTAATTACCGATTCTAATTGAGAAGGGGTTTTTATTAATTTTACATCATTAAATGTTATAGTATTATTAGTAGTCGGATTAGCTGTTTTACTATTATTTAAAGATAGGAAATCAATCAAATCTTTATTATCGTAGTATGGTGATGGAGTAGTAAGTAAACCTTCTAAACGACCACTACCACTTGTAACATCGGTTTCAGTTGCTATTACAACCTTTCTCGTAGATATGGATTTTTTAGTCGTACTTTCTCCATCAAATGTTTCAGGCAATAAATGAGCTTTTACATTTAAACTAAATTCCACTCTATTAATTCTTTGAGAACCTTCACCAACTTCATTTATTACATTGAAATCTGAAATAGATGTTCTGAATTTAAACTTATCTCTATCTCCCCAATAAGTAGATGTAAAGTTTAAGTGTTCGATTACCGAATTCAATTGTTCGGTATAATCTGTCCAAACCATACATTCGTAATTAACCTCAACATAGTCAGGCATTACGATATTGAATAATTCGTATTTTGGTTTTACCGAACTACCCAATGCAGTAAATCTATCGTATCTATTATCTTTTGAATATTTTGTAATAGTTGGATATGAAACGTGTCTATTTTGCATTGGCATTGTTTCATCCTTTGCAATAGATGTTCTACGAATCATCATTAAAGGTAATTGTATAGAACCCTTTTTATCTCTATAAACACCATCTCTTCTTGCTCCCTTCCATCTTTCGGAATTACCATATATAACAGGAATACTTACCGATTTACCATTGTAATCTAACTTTGGTAAAGCGACATCTTCCAAATATGTCATCATAGCATAATCTATATCAAATAGACCTACACTTTTTTTAACATCTCCAACGTTGGATTTTATTTCTTTTGCCCTGTTTAAACCGGGCTTTATTGGATTTATTGACATATTAATTAATTAATTCGTTCTTCTATGTTTAATGCTGATTTATTAACCATAAATGTGCTACATACAATACTAAAGTTATTATCCGGCTGTCCTCCTACAAATTGAATTTCGTTTGTATTATCAATTTCATAATAAGAACCATCAAAGAATATAACATCACCAATTTCAGGATATGCATTTTTTTCTTCGCACATAAATCTATCCAACCTAAACTCTATGTTTTGATTAGCATCCGAACCAAATCCTTCATAATTAGCGGTTTCAGGTTCCTTATTGATTAATGCATATAATTGTACGCCAGGATGCCAAGTCTTATTAATCGATTCACCATACAAATTGATTTTTGTTTCATTTAAATTAACTTTAAATAATACAATCGCATTTTGTATAACAACATCGACAACTTCTCTTGCTATTCCTTTAAAAAACGCTACATCTCTTTCTGATATAAACTTTGGCATATTATCCTACATATATTTTTAATGGAACTTTTCTCAACATTTCCTGCTGATGGTCCGATTCGTGTGCCTTATTTTCCATCACATTCTTTCTACTTAGTTCCTCCAAATTTTCCCTCAATTGTGTAATCAATGCATCTTTCTCAACCTGTGCTTCCGCTCTCAATGCTGCCCCATCTAAACTGATATCCGCATCTGGAATTGGAATAGTAGAATATTTTTCCCTAATAGCACCCAATAATTCTTTAGAAAGTGCCAATGTATATTTTCTAATCCATTGCTTACCCACATCGTTAATATTTGAATATTGGATAAAATCATATGGAATATCTGAATAATCTGAAAGTGAATCCGATTGAATAGTTTGAGAATCGTGTTCAAACTCATCTCTACTCATATAATCAAAATATAATCGAGTTGGACCGTGTCCTGCTCTCGGTACCGGAAAAACTTCTATTTTATTATCAACAATATTAAAACTATGATGTGATTTACGAATATGGTCGTTTAATTCGATTGCTTGAATTCTCAATACATCCTCATATAAAGGCATTAATAAGAATTGTGCTGCCGGAGAATATGAACCAAATCCCATTTCATCCATTAAGTTCAATGTGCCTTGTCCACCAACAGAATATGGGTCAAAAAATCTTTGAATCGCCGGAGTAGCTTCATAGAATACTTTTGTAACATCGATAGTAGATGAACCGCTAAAAATTGTAGTAAATGATGCTGATGTTTCTACATCAACAGATGCCGATAATAAGTTATACTTTTGTTGACCGGGAACTAAATCGATATATGCTTTTTTAATACCAGTATTACCACCTACGCCAGCCAATGTTCCGTATTGTTGGGACATACGCACCGTTGTTGGTAAAAACGAACCATCAACCAATGTTTGAGAATAATTATTTCTAGCTGATTTTGGAGTACCTTTTAAGATATCCAAATTATTTCTAAGGTTGAATTGATTAACTTGTGCCGAATACTCCGATACAGATTCCTCAAAACAAGCATAAAACTGCTCATCAACCATTTCAACATCTACAATCGGATACCCCAATCGTTTTGCGCACCATACTGCGGTTTTAGGTCCATCGCTTACGAAATCCGTATCAGTATCATAGATTCCAAATGGAGTTTTACCTGCGATAGCCGAACCACTACCTGGCCATTTTAAATTTAAAGACATATTATTCCAATTATATTTACTTATAAATATAAGAATAAAAAAAGAATGTTATCCGATTTGAGTCAATGTTGCAATTACCGATGGAACTGCTGGTCTATTTGGTGTAGTTTGTGTTCCCATAGCTGCCAATAAACCCGTTGATGCATTACAACTCCACATCAATTCAACATAATCATTTGCTTTTATTGGTAACATAAAGTTCCAAGCTGCAACTTGTCTACCCAATTGTCCTGCCGATTTATTTACATCAATTTGAGTGTTTGTATTTGCAACATTACTACCTGTATAAGCTAGCCATATATCAAATGTGATGTTTGTATTTGCACTATTTGCTAATTGAGTTGAAAATTGTAAATTGTATATTCCGGTGTTTGCAACTGCTATTTTAGTTCCATCAACGATTGAAACTTCGTGTGCAAAATCAATTGTGTTTAATTTTTTTGCGTATGCAGTATTTGCTGAACCACTTTGTGTAGTTGTATCACTAAATTGTCCGTAATTAAATAGTTTGTTTCCTGCTAAATAAAATTCAGAACCACTTGCTACATTTACATTTCCTTTAATATCCAATGAACCGGTGATTATTTGAGAACCACTTGTAAACATTGAACCAGTCATTGTAATTGTGTGGTTGTGGAAATTTGTTGAACCACTTACATCAATAGTTCCATATAATTGTGTATCACCTAATAAAGTATTATTACCAATTTGAGTAGTTGAACCTGTAATATAAACCGAACCTGTAAATTGATGTGTATCATCAAAAGAATTACCAAATTTCGTAGAACCACTCTTATATAAAATCGATGATGAAACTACGTTATTAACATATACATCACCATCTATTGTTAGATTTCCTAATATAATTTGCCCTTCTGTAAATATATTTGAACCCGTTGTAGCAAATTGACCTGCTGATATATATCCCAACATACCATCCTCTTGTCTAGTTACTATGGAATCTATCTTATCTAATTGATATTGTTTTGTATAATTTTTGGCTTTTTCAAAAGCGGCATATCTTTGTTCGATGGACATATTATGATGATTTATAATAATAAATATTAAAAATAAAAAAGGGAAAGTATTTCTACTTCCCCTTTTTATATATTTTTAGTTTAAGATACTAAAATCTACTCAAAGATTAAAGAGTGTCTAAACCATCAACGACAATCTTACCGTAGAATTCTGGTCTTACGATTTTCTTAGCGTATCTAGTCATAACACCTCTTCTCGGAGTGAAGTTAGTTGGGTCATAAACTAAAGGAGTCATAATCAACGGAACGTATGGAGCGTAAACAGCACCTGTTTCGAAGAAGTTAGAACCTTTGAAACCTAATAAGATAACGTTTTCAGTCATATAAGGGTTCTTATAAACATCGTATCTATTAGAGATAGAACCGATGTTAGTTACACCTGCTGCGAAAGTTAACGCGTCCTTACCAGGATTTGCAGAGAAACCATTCATTGATTCTAAAATTGTTGCTACGTTTGGAGATACAACGATAAAGTTTGCACCACCTCTCATAGTTAATTGATGAATTTTGTTAGAAATCTTTTGTAATTTGATTCCTAAAGTTTGATACCAAGTGCTCTTAGTATATGCTGAAGCTGCTGCTGCGTTAGAATCGATAGAGAATCCGTTTCCGTTCCAATCGTATCCAACTTTTGCTGACCAGTATTCAGTTGAGAAAGCGTTTTGTTGTAACATTTCTAAGATTTCTAAGTCGATTTCTAAAGAGATGTACTCACTTAACATTTGAGTCAATTCCGCTTCTGCATCTACAGAGTGGTATGCGTTCAAATCTTGTGCCAATTCAGGAGTCCAAATTGCTTTTAACTTACGAGTCTTAGCAACGATTGGTTCTGATTTCAATTCTAATTCGATTTCTGGAATCGCTAATGCATCACCTCTATCTTCGAAATCACCACGAGAGATATCAGTTGGTTGTACATGGTATGCTAAAGAAGCACCATTTCCACCTGCTGAACCTGTACCAGTCACAGTTGCAACGAATTCTACGTTAGAACCATTCTTAGTAGTGTATTGAGGGAAGAAAGTTGAAGAACCTGATAATAAAGTTGCTTCGAATGCTCTTACACCATTGAAATCTGCATCTGCTGGCAATGCCAAAGTTACTTTCTTCAAAGTGTTAGCTGCAAATGATGCAGAAACAGTAGCGTTAGATAAATCGTAATCGATATCTGCTAAAGATGCAGATGCAACAGTTGCAGTGATAGCAGCAGTTTTGTTGTTGATTGTGTATCCGAAACGACCTGCTCCGTATAAACCACCTTCAGCTGCTTGAGTAGAACCTAATTTATCACCTGATGGAGATAAAGAATCTTTACCGAAAGTTCCACCATTACCGAATAATGAAGAACCTGTAAAGTTTGGATTACCTGCTGGGTTTGAACCATATTTGAAATCCATGTAGAAAATAAGACCAGATGGTAAGTTCATTGGTTGTACAGAAACGAATTCTTTAGAAGCGATGCTTCCGAATACTCTTCTTACCAATGGTAATGCTACACCAGCCCACTCTTCAGAACCTGCTGAAGTACCTGTTCTTGTAGCCTCATCTAATAATTGCTTAGCTTGGTTTTCTAACATTACTGCCATACCATGCTTTGCAGTTTCAGTACCTGCGTTTTCTAACAAGCCTGTTTTTTCCCACTTTGCTTTCAAACCTCTAGTTTGCTCAAGCATAATGCTTTGTGGGTTAGCGCCGTTCATTAATTTTTTTAAGTCCATTTTGGATTAATTTATTTTTTTGTTAATTACTTAATAATACCTGCTAATTTCTTAAATCTATTTGAGAAATCTGCGCTTTCAGCAATTACTGCTTTAGCTGCTTTTGGAGCAGTTGATTTAACTACTTTAGAAGCGATTCCTTCTTTGATTGTTTTCTTAGCAACTTTGTTAGTAGTTGAAGTGTATTTGAAATTCTCTGCTAATGTAGAGAATACTAATTTAACCTCTCTTACTGATTTTGTTCTATCCAAAGTTTCGATAACTTTAACTTTTTGTTCGTTAGTCATGTTATGAGCTCTGAATAATTTATTAGCGAATAATAACTTAGCGTTTAATAAGTTTACTTCGTTAATAGTTCTTTGTAATGATTTGATAGTTTTGTAAGCTTCTTCTAATTCAGCTTCTTTTTCAGCTTCTTCAGCTTCATCAACTTTCTCTTCATCACCTTTCATATCAGCTTCCATTTCTCTTAAAATTTCTTCTAAGTCAACTTCTTCTGAATCTTTATCGTTTTCTTCGTTAGTTACAACAACTTTAGGGTCTTCGCCTTTGTCAGTACCAGCTTCAGAACCATCAGCTAAATTTTCGTTTTTAGCTTCCATATCTTCTGCTTCTTCTTCCTCGTCGATACCTTCTTCCGAACCAGGTTCGTTTAATTGGTTTTCTAACTCTCTGATGATTGCGTCTAAGTCCATGTCATCTTCGGTTTCTTCTTCTTCTTCGCCGGTAACATCGTACTCTTCACCATCACCTTCTTCTGAATCCATGCCCATGTCATCCATGCCCATTTCATCATCACCTTCTGTTTGTGCAAAAGGATTTTCTTCTTCTGAATCTTCGCCTTCTAATTCAGCTAATCTAGCTCTTAGTTCAGCGATTTCAGCATCTTTGTCCTTTTCTCCGCCCATTTCTTCTTCTTCGGTAATGTCTGCTACTTTTTTGTAGTCTGCAACTTGTGCACCTGGCTCACCAGATGTAGTTTCAGTAGAACCACCTTCGAATTCAGTATGTGCATCCAAAGTAGGATTAGATGTAGAAGAACCGATTCCTGTTGAATCTAATTCTTCATCAACTTGCTCCTCATCACCTTCCATCTCAGCTTCAGCTCTTAACTTTTGAGTTAACATAGACTGTAGTCTTGGAGTGAAGGCTTCTTCAAGTGCAAGTTTTGCGTTAGCCAATGCAGTTTCTTTAACCGCTTTAGCATCTGCGATTGCTTCTTTTAACAATTTTGAGTTTGCCATTTATTTTTTATGATTTACTTGTGAAGTTATTGATTACAACTCCAATGATATTCCGTTGATTGTTCGGTCACGCC
>JACCDX011791685.1_pt1 | contig 12694 bp, 10 predicted proteins | sample 7449681 | NCBI WGS metagenome assembly JACCDX01 (sample SAMN15323450, study PRJNA562643) | freshwater metagenome | isolation source: river surface water | place: USA:Blue River Watershed | collected 2017-08-18
AAGTTGCCTAGGTTGGTCAAGGCCTTGCCCAATTTGCCATCATGCTCGTACAGGCAACGCTCGGCATGGATAAGCGCGGCCGGCAGAATCTCGACATGTTTGGAAAAGTCGGGTTTGGCCAAATTCTCACGAAGAATGTCGATGGCCGGAGTGAACGCTTTTCGCTCCACCGGAATCTCCGTGGGTTTTTCAAACGGCTTAAGCTTCTTCTTGCGAATTAGCTCGGCGAACAATGCGGACACCTTTTCGCGTAGTACGTCGGGGACGCTGACGCTCACGCGGGTGCCAACCTTGGTCTTCGCGAAACGAACCCGGGCCACTCCGTCGAACCCGATGAAGTCGAGGTCGATACCCTCCCCATTGAGCGCCACGCCGCCGCCCAGTTCCAGCACCTTGGTCCGGACATGGAAACGGACCGTGTTAAACGCCTGGTCGGGCGACTGGTGGCAAGTGTAGTCCCATGTCTCCATGGCGGGGTACCCGCTAACTTAGCGTCGGGCCGTGCGCTGGAAAGCGCATTCCCTATTAACTTATACAAGGTTACGAAAAAGGGGGCCACAGCGTGGCCCCCTTGAAACCGTCGCTCTTATTGAGCTTACTTGCGCGGGCCGTTGCCGCGACCGCCGCCGGAGGGATTTCCGGGGGGACGATAGACGCCTGCATCAACTGGCCTGCTTTATTTTCTGGACGCTTTCGTTGAGCCATCGTGAAACGGCCCACAGGAGAAGCATGAGGACGCCAATCGAGGCGGATTCCAGCATGAAGAATCTTCCTAGCTCCGGAGCCGTCGCGCCCATCGAGAGAGACAGCATCTTCGAAACATTCGTACCCAACCCGGCTCCAAGAAGCCAGATCGACATGGTAAGCGACTTGTCGCTATCCTTGGACACGTCGTGCATCAGGGCGAGGGCTGAGGGGACAACGAGGACTTCAGCGCATGCCTTAAAAGCGTAGGCAGTGATGATGGCCCAGGCTGAGAGTTTGCCTACAGTTAGGGCGAAGCCACCGCCAATGATCGCCATTGCCAAAACCAAGCACAAGACGCCTAGCACGAACACGTTCCGGTAACCAAACAGACGGACTTGCTTCTTGCGCACACGATCCGCAAGCAAAGTGAAAATAATGATGAAGCCGCAGAACATCCCGGCGAAAACTTCAGGCGGAAGTGATATTCCGAAAACAGCGAGCTCGACGTGATCTTTGATCACCAGCGTCAGTCCCGAAGTAATCTGAGCCACGACGGCGGAAATGATCGTGGATATCGTCAACATGACCATCCAGACCGCCTGACGTTGCATGTCTTTCTGGAAGGCAAAGATCATCGCCGAAGCCGGGATGCAGCCAAAAACAGCCCAGACAACCCAAGGATAGGGCGTCGCCCAGACGAAGAGCCAAAGCAAGGCGCATGCCCCCAGGAAGGCTACGAATAGCGGCCATAGGTTAACCGTGCTCAAGCGGACCTTGGCCTGAGGCCTTGCCTTCCAGTGTCCGATAAAAACGAGAAGGGCCACAGCCATTCCAAAGGCGGCCGCCGAAAACGCCAGATGCCAGGCAACTGAAACCGGGAATAGCTTGGAGGAACGAATATATCCCAAGGCAATAGGCCCGAGCAAACCGCCGATGCTGATGCTCATATAGAACAAGGCCATACCGGCCTTTTTCAGCTCTGATTGACTGCTATGATACAAATCGCCAACCAGCCTGCTGATAGATGGCTTAAGAAACCCCGTTCCAGCCGCGACAAAACCAAGTCCCCAGCAAAACGCAGCTTCCATGGGCAATGCCAAGGTCAGATGGCCGATAATTATACAGACGGCTCCGATAAGCACGGAGTTAGCAGCTCCAATCAAGTTATCCGCCAGAAGGCTGAACGGGATAGAAAAAAGGTAGATGCCGGCACCGTAAGCCGCCTGAACCAATAGGGCTTGATGTCTGCTCCAGCCGAGTCCGCCCTCTGATGGCGCTAGCGTCATGAACAATATCATCACCGCCCCTAGACCGAAATAGGAGAAGCGCTCCCACATCTCGACCATGAACAAGCGCCTAAGTTCTGCTGGATGATCTTTGAATGGATTCACGTGGGTTTTTATACGCCGCCGCACGGCGGGTAAATCCTATTTTTCTTTACAATAATTTCGCAGGCGGTGGCATGAGATTACATGCGATATCTGGTCACCGGTTGCGCAGGTTTCATCGCCTCTCGTGTCTGCGAGATGCTGCTTGAACAAGGTGCTGAGGTCGTGGGACTCGATGATCTTAACGATGCGTATGACGTCCGTCTCAAGCATTGGCGACTGGCGCGGCTGCTTGGGATCAGTCACGACGTGAAGGCCGACCATCGGCTGAACCTAGACCCCAGGAAAGACCATATATCGGAATGCGGAAAGTTCGTTTTCATCAAAGGCGCTACGAGCAACAGGCAGGATGTGCAGCGAGCATTCGCCCTTGGACGATACGATGCCGTCCTTAACCTCGCGGCGCGCGCCGGCGTCCCTGCCTCGTTTAAGGATCCCGTCGGGTTCCAACGCGCCAACACCGAGGGAGTAGGCAACATCCTTGATGCTATGGCCGAGCACGGGGTTAAAGTCCACGTACTTGCTTCAACGTCATCTGTCTATGCGCCGGAGCCTGGTGTGGAGGCACGGAGATCGAAGGAGAATGACCCTACCGACCATCCGCGGTCTCCGTATGCGGCCTCGAAAAAAGCCGCCGAGCTGCTTTGCAACAGCTATGCCGCCAGGAAAGACCACCCCATACATACCACAGTGGTAAGATACTTCACGGTCTATGGCCCGGCAGGCAGGCCAGACATGAGCATTTTCCGCTTCATCGAATCCTGCCTGCGCGGAACCAGCATTGAGGTTACCGGCGATGGGAATCAAAGCCGTGATTTTACCTACGTGGACGACGTAGCCAGGGGCACCATCATGGCCGCGAAAGGCGGAAGCGGATTCAGGATCATCAATCTTGGCGGAGGGAAGACTCCAGCCACTATCAACGAACTCATACGTGCCATTGAGTCAGCAGGAGGAAAGAAGCTCCGCCGGACCAAGGCGGCGCCCGCCATGGGCGACATGGCGACTTCGATGGCAGATATTTCCAAAGCCAAGGCAGAACTTGGCTGGGAGCCTCAAACGACCCTCGCCCAAGGACTCCGAAGGACGGTTTCTTGGCACAAGAAATTCCGGGCTTTTGCTAAAAGCATTAACTTAACTGGTCAGACTCCCGTTCTGGGCGATGAGGTTATCGGCGTCGTCGGCCTTGGTTATGTCGGCCTGCCTTTAGCGCATAGCCTGTCCAAGCACTTCAAGGTCGTGGGCTACGACCGGAGCGTCGATAGGATAAAACAACTGCGAAGGGGCGCCGACAGGACCAACGAGATTGAAGAAGAGCGTCTACGCGACGCGTTAGCCTCTAACTTGCGTGTCACGGATAAGCCATCAGAGCTAAGAAACTGCTCGATGATCATCGTCACGGTTCCCACGCCAGTCGATGAGTCCAACCTGCCCGACCTTATTCCCGTCAAGTCCGCGGCCGAAACCATCGGCAAAGAGCTGCGTCATATGCGCAAGGGGACGATAATTATCTACGAATCTACGGTATACCCTGGCTGCACGGAGGAAGACTGCGTGCCGGTCATCGAGCAGGCTAGCGGCATGAAGCTCGGCAAGGGGTTCCACATTGGCTATTCGCCTGAACGCATCAATCCGGGCGACAAGGAACACACTTTGGAAAAGATCACAAAAGTTGTCGCAGGCGACTCCAAAAGAACGACGGCCAGAATGGTCGCTGTTTACGCCAAGATATCAAAAGACGTTCATGTAGCCGAATCGATCAAGGTAGCCGAAGCCGCCAAGGTCATCGAGAACACCCAAAGAGACCTTAACATAGCCTTGGTCAACGAACTCGTGGTGATCTTCGAACGCCTAGGAATCAAGACTTCTCATGTCCTGCGTGCGGCGGCAACCAAATGGAACTTCCTGGACTTCAAGCCCGGCCTGGTCGGCGGACATTGCATCGGTGTCGACCCCTACTACTTGACCAACCGGGCTCAGCGCGCCGGCTACCATCCTGAAATCATCCTGGCGGGACGCAGGCTCAATGACGGCATGCCCAAACTCTTCGCTGATTACTTTGTGAAACGTTGCATCAACTGGGGGCACTCGCTCTCCGGTCAGCGCGTCCTCCTCCTAGGACTCACCTTCAAGGAAAACATCCCTGACTTCCGCAACTCGAAGTCCGTCGACTTGGTGCGAGAACTGCAAACCTACGGCCTCAATGTCGATGCATATGACCCGCTCATCGACGTGCACTCGTTCATGGCTGACAAGGAGAACCACGGGGTATGCGTGCTGAGGGAATCTCCCAAAGATCTTACCGACTATGTCGCCATCGTGCTGGCCGTCGGACACAAGAAGTTCAGGTCCACCGAGTGGTTAGACAAGGTTCACAAAGCCAAAAAGGCGGGCACCAAGGTGTTTGACCTTAAGAACACCTGGGACTTGCGAGATGGCCTAGCCGACTGGGCCCCCTGATGCCTGCTTCAGGAACTCCTTGAGGCTTCGGGCGAGGTCGCTCCGTCCTCGCACACGTCCGACCTTATCCTTACGCCGATTGTCTAGTCGCATTCCGGCGAGCTTGCCGGCCCAACCGTCACCAGAAAATGCCAGGATGGGACGGCACTTACTCCATGCCAGCGCCATCTCCGAAAGCGTCCCCGTGCCGCCACCGATCGCCAGAATCAGTTGCCCGTGCGCCATAACGTAATTACGGGCATGCCCCAGGCCGGTATAGATCACGATATCAGCCAAGCAGTCATCTCCATGCGGGGATTCTTTGGGGCTGACCGCAATGGTGTCTCCCGATTTATAGTTCTTGGCCCGCTTAGCGCCAACGAAGGCCGCTTCCATCACGCCTTTTTCACCCCCGGTCATGACCCGGAACCCCATTTCGACGGCAAGTTGACCGGCCATCTCAGCGTGCTTACGGTGGGTAGGCGTACATAGCGACTTGTTAGGTCCGATGATGGTGAGAATTGGCTTCTTCATGCTTATTCGTTCCAGCAATGGTTAAACCGCGTTAGGTCATCATGCGAGAAAAGACGCATTATCTCCAAGTCGCCCTTGTTCCTTTCGTCGGGGCAGGATGACGCCACGAATGCATAATCGACACCAGCCTCCCGGACCAAATCAGTCACCGCATTGGGTTGCTCGGCACGGTTCGCTTTGCCGTTAGGGTAGGCCAACCAGACGCCTTGATCCTGGTTTGGACGCAGACCCTTTATCCAACCCAGTATTCGGCACAACTCCCCGCGCAACTGATCAACTCCTAGAGAACCAAACTCATGATGATAGAGGCCATGGGCTCCGACATAAACACCGCTAGGCAGCTCCGCGATATCCCTCTCGGTCAGATGAGCCGGTCCGGCCATCGGGCGAGTCAATTCGAGCGAGTCCGCGAGGTTGCCGATCATAGCGGACTGCTCATCGGGTGAAGCCTGCAACATGGCCTTCTTAAGAGCGCCGCCCACCCAGCTCTTGCGATCACTGTCGTCAAGCCGACGACTTCCTCCGTAATCCGCGGCCAGCAGTGCATAAACCTGGTCCGCCGGGGGAACGAATCGTTCCACGACGGGAGCCATGGTGGGGAATAACGCACACGGCAGTCCCCGCGCGGAAAGCTCTGGCAATACCACGGTCATGAAATCGGCGTAACCGTCATCGAATGTTAACAGAACGGGAGGCTTGCTCAGCCGGCGACCCTCACGGCACTCGATGTATGTGCGGGCATCGACCAATGCGCATCGGCTTTGCAAGGCATCCAGATGTTGCCTGAAAACGGCAAGGGAGTGGAGCATGTTCCGCTCGTGATGGTAGGATTCGACAGTGCTCCGCTCCATTGAGAACTCCGGCAAGACACGGTGATAACAAATGACGGAAGGTGGTCTCATCAATGAGCGGAGGCCTTCAAGCCCTTGACGAATGCAGCAAGCTGGCGACGGCGATAGCGCACCGTATGCGCGGGAGAAGACAGTAACTTCAGCCCGCCGTCGGGCGACCTATCGAAGCCCGCCGGAAGAGCTTCGATGACCGCGAGGGCAAACCGGTCGGCCTCGGCCAAGGCGCCGGAAAGGCCGGGCAATCCGGGCAAATGCGAGAGGTAGGCAAGTTCTTGCCTGAGCATTTTCGCCAACCCCCTGATCCGGTAGAATGAGGCTATGATGGCACGCAACCTCATCTTACGGAATTCATGGATTGAGCGCATGAATAGTTCGAAGTCGGCCTTGCTGAAATCGCATCGTTCCTTGGCGTTCTTGCCGAGCTTGGTGTCGAGCCTCTGCAATTGCCGATGATCCAAGACTAACTTCAACGCCGAATAGATCGCGAACCCTTCGGTATCAGCCACATATTTCGTCGGGTTGAGCAGCGCCTTGGGCTCCTTGTTGCCCTCGTCTTCCCTTCTTTGACGGACCGGGAGTGAGCATGCCACGACTTTCTGTCCACGCAGGTAGCGGCAGATGAGCGCGGAAACCATGTCGGCGCGCCTTGGCGTCAGAGGCTTGCGCCGGTAGCGCAACCCTTTCAACGTCACCGTGGGATACAAGTCGGACTCCGACCCATTTGAAACGATGGTATTTCCCCCGCGCAAAACAGAAGGAACATGGGACAAAAGCGGCCTGCGCGAATGGCCAGGGAAGCCGTCAACGAGCATCTCGCCGGGATCTACGGCAAAATGCCTATCCGCGAAGATGGGCCTGAAGATCTGCTTCCCCTTCACGAGCTTGGGGAGTTCATCGACGACCTTACGGAGTACTTCCCCGTTCGTGGCGCGCGATCCCCTGAACTCGCCGTTTTCCCACGGGAAGTAATCGAACGGAATCTCCAAATGCATAACGTCCCTGCTGGATACGTCGTAGTAGAAATCCCGGATCTCCCGACCTGGCGATACCCACTTCTCTAGGATTCGCTGGAAGTCCCTGTAACGGTACCGGCCGCCGAGGGGCGAATGACGCAAGCGTCTCACGGCGTTGACCGCATCGAGCAACTGCAGGCGGTAGGTCATCGTCGCCGGAACAGGCGGGGCCTCGGTGACTTGGCCAAGGTGCATCGCCGTATCGGATCCCGCCTTATCCCGGGCGTCCTGCAGCAGCGCCGCTAGCTGCCAAAGGAACCAGCGTCGGCACTCGTCATCATCCCAGCACATGGCCCTGTTGACTAGGGACAAGTCCTCGTCGATGAACCAAGCCATCGTTTTGGTGTCGCCTTTACCACGGATGACCTTGGCAACCCGACGCTGGATGGCGCTCCGAGCGGCCGCGATCGAGGCCTGGAAGCCCGTGGCGGACGCATCATCATCGTCAAATCGCGGCTCATATATTCCGACGGAAAAGCCGCGGGACGACACCGGAAGCCTTCTGAACCAAGGCTTTCTTCGGTCCCCGCGCTTGGCGTTGTCAAGCACCTCGACATGGATGCTTTTTACGTGCCTTGAAAGCCATTTCAGGTCACGCAAGAGATCGGGCAGGCCGGAATCGCGCTCATCCACGTTGCCTCGGCTGAGCACTCCGACGACGATCTGGCAGGAGCGCAGTAAATGGCTCCTGGACGAATCCAACGTGGCTACACCAATTTTCCGAGCCTTCGTGGGCTTAAGGTCGTAGCGCAATCCCCAGCGCAACAGGCTGGTATTGGCGTCGCGTTGATCACGACGTCGCCGGATAGCCTTTTGCAAGGCAACCTCCGTCTTCAGATTCAACCGGTTGCGCGCCAACAGGCAGAAAGTTCGGCTACCTCTCCTCATCGCCAGAATAACCGCATCGGTGAGCTCCTCCTTTCTATATCCCGACGGAGGCGATCCTAAGGTGGCCTTCCCGGTCACGGACCATCGTGCGTCCGGAAGTTCCGACAGCCTGAGCAACAATTCGTGCGTCTGCATGCCCTGGAGGGCTTCATTGTAAAGTCCGGCCTCGAGCAACGACCCCAGCCTGATGCTGGACGCGGCCATGAGGCAGCTCGCGTTATCCAAGTTCAGTCCGTAGAGTCGCTCAAGGTGCTCTACGGGAGACGACGAACGAACCATCTTCAGCTTATTCTTCAGGCCCTCCACTTTGACGTCCGAAAGGACCAGGTCGCAGTCGCCTTTGCCAATCGCAGCCTCGACGCTCGCGCAATGGTCATGTCGCAGCCAATCTTCCTCGCGAACAAAAGTTACAAAAGTTGAACGCTCATCGGCGTACTCCATGAGTTTCAGCAGCGCCGTATTCATGGCGCCGCAGAGACCCGGTGTTCGCTCATTCCGGAGCACCTGGACGTGGCAGTTGTCGAGTCGCAGGTCCAGCACCCGCTCCTTGACGTCGTCGAAACCCGCCTCGGAGGCATCATCAACCACCAGGAGTTTATCTGGTTTCCTTTGTTGGTTCGCGATGGAGCGGAACGCCCGCTCGGCCATGTCGCGGATGTTTCTTTTGGCGTATACGATCAGCGCCAGGACCGGCCTGTCCTGTCTGTCCATCTTCATCGGACGATCAATCGGACTTCATTCTTCCACTTTCGGGGCAACCAGGTGTCGACGGGGAGCACATGTCCCTCGGCGGTGCGTACGACGTCCTGCCGGTAGAGCACCTTGGCCCCGCGACCTTTGGCGCGTAGGAGATATTCCACCACCTCCTCAGGCCCGTCAAAGTCGACGGATTCTTCGGGGCCATGATCGTCGAAGGGCACGGTGAAGACCCAGACCGAGCCAGGGCGTGAGACTCTCGCCATCTCGCGCAAAGCCTTGCGAGGGTCGAGCGAGTGATCCAGAGTGTGGTGTGAATAAATGACGTCGAAGGAGGCGGCGGCGAACGGCAAATCATGCATATCAGCCCGGCGGACCTCGCCGCACCTCGGATAAAGGTCGATTCCGACCAGCTTTGCAGGGGCGAATCCCATCTCCCGCATGGCGAGCATCTCTACACCGTAACGCGCGCCGATGCAGAGTACGTCGCAGCCGGCCTTGTAGTCCTGCCATAGCACCTTCTCGCGATCAGGCTGGGCATCGTCGACCAGAAGGTCGAGCTGCTCGATCATGTCGACATGCTTGGAGAACATCTTGAGCTCATAAAGGCGCCCCGACCTTACGTGCTTTTTCTGGCCCTCTAGGTATGCCTGCGGCAGATTTTTCTTCATCAATTGCTTCATAAAGATGGCTTTAAGGGGAGGATGATAATGATAGAGTGCTTGGCAAGGTCATCGCCCAGCTGTTGTTGAGCAAAATCCGCTAGGCTCATCCGGAGAATCCTCTCATCTTGCCAGGATACTTTATAGCCTACGATGACCTCTGATTCCGGGTGATAATATTTTGTTAAAAAAGCAGGCAGGGCTGCCCGCTCGGCGTATGACTGGAAAAGGACCAAGGCGGGCCTCTTCTCGCATGCCTTTCCTAACGCCTCCCAGTCCAGTCGCTTTTCTGCCGATACGGTAAGCATCCGCTCCAGGCTTATCACCATAATCGCCTGGGAAGTGCCGAACTCGGTCATGTCGACGCCCGCTGCCGCGCAAAGCGCCATCCAACTGCTGATGCCAGGAACGATTTCAAACGGCACACCCTTGGCGCGGAGCCAATCGACGTATTGGCCCACGGATTTTTCGCGCTCGTGCTGACCAGAATACAAGGACGGATCTCCGGGGACGAGTATGGCGAGGCTCTTTCCCTCTTTAGCCGCGTCATCCAACCTGCGGCTGACCTGCTCCAGCGGAATACGACCAACCGTCAGCTTATCGGAGGGGAAGATTGCCTTGATTTGAGGCCCGATCATTTCTCCGACATATATAGCCTCATCGACCTGCCGACAAAGTTCGGCCGCCCTAGTCGTCAAGTATTGCGCAGACCCCCCTGGCCCGATGCCGATCACATATATCATGTGAGTTCGATAACTGGTCGGACCCCCAGGAAGCGATCCCTGAACGTGGGCTTAAGTCCGAAACGATGGGAGGAGCGGCACGTTTCGGCCTTGTTCATGGAGCTGCCGCCGCGAATGACCCTAGCTTCGACATCTTGGTCTACGCAAAGAGGATCCCGGCCGGGACTTCTGGAGTAATAGGAGGTTGAATACTTATCCTGGCACCACTCCCAGACATTACCGGCCATATCGTACAGCCCCCAGGCGTTAGGCGGGAATGTTTTAGCGGCCTTAGGCTCCAACCCGGAGTTGACGCAGCACCATGCGTGGTCGGCGACCATCCTGGTATCATTACCAAAGTGGAAGACGCTTGAAGTACCCGCACGGCACGCATACTCCCATTCGGCCTCCGTCGGAAGGCGCACCCTCAAGCCAAGCTCAAGGCTGATGGCTTCACAGAATGCGAGGGCATCATCCCAACTTAGTCCAGTTGCGGGAAGCGTCTCATTAGCAGGGTCGAGCCAATAGCGGTAGGTCGACTGTTGCCAAGTTCTGGTCGGGGGGTGCTCAATTTCATCTCCTAGAGCATAGGCCTTTTCGGGGTCTTCGAAGACCTTGAATTTGAAACTACTATCGGCAATCACCCCGGCATGCCGTCCAAGAAAGATCGCCAGCCGATCGCAGCGCAGGGGGGCGTCCATAAACGCCAGCCGCTTGGTAATCGCAACTTCATGAACGAGGCGGGCGTGGGTATGCTCCTTTCGAATCTCGCCGTTCAAGGACTGGTACGGCTGATCGTTACCCATGCTAAATACGCCGATCGGGATTTCCACGAAATCACCATAATGGGTCCTCATTCCGAAAAGTTAAACCGCGACGCGCGACCTTCAAGCCGATTACATTGACTTCTAATACCTGAAAGATTTTTTAAGGGGCATGCCCCTGACGCTCTCCCTGCACACAGGCCATGACGCCAACATGACCATCGCCGACCCGAAGTCCGGCGAAGTGGTTTGCTACGTCGAGTTCGAGAAAGTCGCCAATAAGCGCTACTTCAAATTCCAGAAAGAGGCCCGAAAATTCGAAGCCGAATTCAGACTGCTGGCTTGGCCGATCGTCGAACGATACGCCGACCAGATTACCCGTCTAAACCTTTGCTGGCTTGAGCCTGCCCAGATCGAGGTCGTGAAAGCGCGGCTACCCAAAGCCAAGGTGGACGTATCAAAAAAACACCATCTGCTGCACGCCTTCTCGGTCTATGCCTTCACCAAGGCCCGCAGAGGGGACGTCATCGTTAGTTATGACGGCGGTGGGGACATGGATGACTATTTTTGGATCTTTGGGTGTGACGGGCGAAAGATCACGCCCATGGGCCAGCAGATACCCCAGAACTTAGGCGTGCCTTACCGCTACCTCGGATTGGTCGCCTCTGAAATCAAATCAGATCCGACGTTCAAACTTGAGAGCAACCAGCATCTGGCCGGGAAAGTCATGGGGCTGGCCCCGAGGGGGAAGATACGCGACCGTTTCCTCAACCCGCTGCGGAACTTTTATCGCTTTTTCAATCAACGCAGGAAGGCCGAGGAAATCGAACAGGCCATCGTGGACCTGATCGCAAAGTGCGATCTTCGTCCTCTGAGCGCCACGTGGCCCAAAGGAGACGCCAGACGGGTTATCCTCAGACGTAGCGCCGCCTGCGACCTTCTGCGATCTTCCCAACATGTCTTCGAGGAGGAGTTCTGGGCCCATGCAGGCCCCAGCATCCTTTCGGAGTCGTGCCGACGAGTCCTGCTCACAGGCGGCTGCGCCTTGAACGTCAAACTGAACAGCCTGATCTTCGAACGCGCGAAGAAGGATGTTATCGTCCTCCCGGTGCCCGGCGATTGCGGCATCTCCCTGGGAGCGGCCGTAAATGACACCGGCCTGATCAAGTTCCGACCCTTCGATGATGCCTTTATCGGCCCTCGGGCGACCGGCTCGATCCTGCGCCACCTTCGGATTAGGGAAGGGAAAGCCGCCACCCCGGAAGAGCTCGCCGAGCTACTTCACCAGGGAAAACTGATCGGGACCGTCATCGGTCAAATCGAGGCAGGGCCGCGCGCCTTGGGCAACAGATCCCTCCTTGCCAATCCTTGCATACCCGGGATGAAAGACCGCCTGAATCACGTCAAAGACCGCGAGCCTTTCCGGCCCGTTGCTCCGCTTGTCACCGAAGAGATGCAAGAGGCCTATTTCGATCCATGTCCTCGGACGAAATACATGAGCTTCTCACCTCGAATTAAGAAGAAGCATGCCGGCAAACTCAAGGAAGTGGTGCACTATGACGGCACCTGCCGGATCCAGACGGTAACGCGTGACGAGGTTTTCCTGCATAACCTGCTAGTTGAGGTCGGTAAGCGCACCGGCTTTGAGGTTTTGATCAACACATCCTTTAACACCAAGGGGCGGCCGATCATCAACGATATCGACGAGGCGTTCGTTCTTCTCGATACCAGCGAAATTGATTACCTCTACGTGGACGGTTTCCTTTTCCCGCGAAGGAAGTAAAAGCGCCAGTAGGCCACCGCGTCATGTGACGCGTGAAGGTCATTTTTAATTGGCTTATTAGGTCTTAGGTTCGGTTTCATGCGACAAGTGCCCTCGTGGTTTTTCCGCGGAGGGGAGCCCTATGGTTGAACATGGTACCTATCATTCCCTCGATGCCCTTCCTCGCCTTCCCTTCGGAGAAGGTGCTGGCCGAATTCCAGCCGGTCCGCGGCCTGCTGGTCACCGCGCCCCTCCCGGGCGGGGCGGACAACCGCCCGGCCGTCGACT
>JACCDX010963313.1_pt1 | contig 12691 bp, 13 predicted proteins | sample 7449681 | NCBI WGS metagenome assembly JACCDX01 (sample SAMN15323450, study PRJNA562643) | freshwater metagenome | isolation source: river surface water | place: USA:Blue River Watershed | collected 2017-08-18
GGAAAACTGTTTCAGGATTCAAGCATTCCTACATTTATGTTGACTGCCGATCGATTTGAAGCACAGTACAACCTTGAAACAAGTGCGCCAGAAGATTACACACTTGATGTTTCTATACTTAAAGACGGTGCTACGAAGATAGAAAAGAAAACAATCAAGGTAAATAAACCAATGACTATTGGAATGACACGTGTCTACTTACAAGCAAATGGTTATGCACCTGTAGTAACTGTCCGAGATTCCAAAGGTGATGTTGCATTCCAGGGACCAGTAACTTTTCTTCCACAAGATGCAAACCTTCGGTCAATCGGTGCGATCAAAGTTCCTGATGCTGATCCACAAGTTGGATTCTTAGGATCATTTCTTCCAACCTATGTCCGCGATGGCGCAAATGGAGGAGCAAGTGCATTTCCAAAAGCGCTAAACCCACGTCTCTTGCTTGCGGTGTGGAGTGGTGATTTAGGTCTGGACTCAGGAATTCCACAATCTGTCTATCGAATTGATACATCAGAGATGACGCAAATAGGTCTTAAAGGCTTAAAGCCAGGAGAGAGTTATAGCTACGAAGGTGGTTCAATAACTTTTGAAGGTTACGTGCAATGGGTCAACCTTAACTTTGTTGCAGATCCCGGAAAGCACCTTGCTTTACTTGGAGGTATTGTTGCCATCCTTGGATTGCTAGCTTCTTTGTTTACTCGTAGACGGCGTATTTGGATTCGAGTAGAAGATCGTGTCGAAGTGGCGGGATTAGCAAAGAATGCCGCTCCGGGCTTAGAAGTTGAAATGAAAGAGTTTGTAAGAATGTTAAAGGGAGAGAAGTAGATGTCACGTTCATGGGCTCTTGCATCAAATTATTTGGTGTATTCGGCGATGGCTGTCTATGCGATCTCATTCTTGGCACACCTCGTAGAAACTGCATGGGCGGTTAAAGTTCCTAGCGGTAAAGATTCAGTATTGGATTACAAACGAACTGAAAAAGTTGCTCGCGTCGCAACTGCGATGATGATTTTAGGATTTCTACTTCTGTTTGCCGGTGTTATTGCACGTGGAATTTCAGCGGGCAGAGTGCCTTGGGGAAACATGTATGAGTTTTCAATCACCGGAGCACTTGCTTTTTCAGGTGCATATCTGATTGCGTTGCGAAAGTATGATCTTCGTTGGTTAGGTTTACTTGTTTCTGTTTCAGTTCTTTTGACAATTGGAACCGCAATTACTGTTCTGTATGTTCCGAGCGCCCCATTGGTACCTGCACTAAAGTCTGAATGGCTAGTTATTCACGTTTCTGCAGCAATTATTTCAGGTGGCGTTTTCTTGCTTTCAAATGTGATCGCTTCTGCGTATTTGTATTTGGATCGCATGGAGCAAAAAGGTGAGCGAGCAGCTTGGGCTAAACGTTTGCCAGATTTAGAAACTTTAGATCTGTTGTCATATCGACTAGTGGCTTTTGTATTCCCACTATGGACATTTTCAGTTATCGCAGGTGCGATTTGGGCTGAAAGTGCATGGGGACGTTATTGGGGTTGGGATCCAAAAGAAACGTGGGCATTTATTACCTGGGTTGCATATGCCGCGTACTTACACGCTCGCGTAACTATTGGTTGGCGTGGTCGACGCGCAGCATGGTTGTGTTTGTTTGCTGGCTCAACGTTTTTGTTCAACTACGTCTACATAAATATTTGGGGAACTGGAAAGCACACGTATTCGGGGCTCTAGAGCTTCCTTAAGAAATCTGGATCATCATCAGGTGGAATTATGCGGCGCTTAGGAGCTTTACCTCTTTTTGGTTTGTTTCTACCAGCGACTAGATAAGCGATCGGCCCAATAGCCACAGCTTGTGGTCCCAACAGAATAATAATTAGAAGCCAGCCCCACTTAGGCAAGTTTTTAACCTGAGATTCATCGGCGCGGGCACAATCAATCAAGGCATAGATTGTTAATCCAAAAAATAGCACCAAAGGGATGATCCGGGTCATGTGCTTATTGTATCCCTAAGCCAGTAGCAAACAAGATGGCAAAAATCATTTGCAGTTTTCCGGTTTTACCCAGAACTGGAATCAGATCCTTACCTGAAATGCCACTTAAAACTTGCCTTGAAATTGAATAACTCATTGGCAGTGCCAGCAAAGTAATTAGCGTAGAAGGAATCAAAGTAGCAATAGCGGCGATGTGAGCAAGCATCAGTAGTCCCACATACATTAATCGAGCTTTACGATCGCCAATCCGAACAGCAACTGTTAACTTTCCTGCCAACTGATCCTTTGGTCTATCCCGAAGATTGTTCACAGCAAGAATCGCGCATGACAGTGCGCCCATAGGAATAGAGACGATAAAGCTTAAGAAAGTTATTGCTTCAGTTTGTGCGTAGTAAGTTCCCATGGTTGCAATAACGCCGAAGAATAGAAACACAGAGAGTTCGCCTAGACCTCGGTAGCCATAAGGGTTTTTGCCTCCGGTGTATCCCCAAGCAGCTGCAATAGAGATGACACCAACAAGAATAAGCACCGGTGAGGTCAAAATTGCTAACCAAGTGCCGGCAATGCTGGCGATTGCAAAAGAGATAAAAGCTGCGTACTTAACTGATTTAGCGGTGGCCATTCCGCTTGCAACTAAACGAACGGGACCAACACGATCTGAATCTGTTCCCTTAACTCCATCGCTGTAATCGTTGGCAAAGTTCACACCAATTTGTAGCCACACTGCCACCTTTAGCGCCAGCAGTGCACGAAGCCAGTCGATATCGCTTTCGACTAAAGCTAGAGCTACAAGGACAGGTGCAACAGCAGCGGCAAGTGTGCGCGGCCTGGCACCCAAGATCCATTTATTCACTGCTTACTCCTTGAGCCAATTTTTTGCGGTCAATTTTCCCGATACCAAGCAAGGGTAGCGAGTTCATGAAATGAATGCCTTTTGGTTTTGCGAAAACACCTATCTTACTAACGAGAATTGATTCGATGCTGTCCTTGTCTACGTCCCCGACAATTGCAAGGTGCAGAGTTTGCCCCCATTGAGCATCAGCTATAGAAAACGCTGCAGCTTGAATGGATGGAAAGTGTTCATTCAAAATGCTTTCAACGTTGTTAAGGGAAAGGTTTTCGCCTCCAGTGATTATTACATCATCTGCTCTACCAACTACAGATAACTTTTCGTCAATGAATTCACCTAAATCGTTGGTCTCAAACCAGCCATCCTTTAAATCAAGATTAAGCGCAAGGACTTCTCCTTGGATGTAAATGATTCCACCCCGAATTTCAACATTTACACCATCTAAAATCTGACCGTTATAAACACAGCCACCAGATGTTTCACTCATTCCGTAGGTTGTAACAATATTTATTCCTGCTGCTGTTGCTTGGTTGTGCATGCCAGCAGAAAGGGCGGCTCCGCCAACAAGAACTTTCTGTGCACTTTGCAAATGCTCTAGTAATGCTTGGTCCCCATTTAATGCTTTGAAAAGTTGAGTTGGAACAATTGCGGTGAAATCAACGCGAGGATATTTACCACCATGGTTTCGTAGATCAACAGGGATTGTTCCTAATTCAAATGCACGAATAAAAACGTTAACCGCTGCCACATGAGTTAACGGCAAGAGCAAAGACCAAGTGTCTCCAGGCTTTGCTCCGAGAAATTTGTTTGATGCTCTGGCCGATGCCAAGAGCGCACCTGCTGAAAGTGAGATTTCCTTTGGGGTACCTGTAGTTCCAGATGTTCCAATGATTATCGCTGCCCGTGATTGTGCGAACTCGGAGGCAATCTCACCGAAACCGAGGGTGGGCCCAGCGCCTGCGAGAGCTGCTGTGATGTCCCTCGCTAATTGAGGAGTTTCGCATACAGGGCTTACCCGCAGAATTTTTCGTTGTGACGAGATATCCATTGCCGTCGTAGGCTATCGCTAGCAACGACGATGGGGGAAATGTGAGCAAGCCGATCAAGCGCGAATTTGGTAGCCGTGAGATTCCACAATGGGTGACCGCACCTGGCGGAGAAGATTTCGTAGATATTAGATATCAAATGGGCGATGGAATTGCCAAGATCACCATCAACCGACCACAGGTTCGCAACGCATTTCGTCCTCAAACAATTATTGAGTTAATCGAAGCCTTCAATTTGGCTCGTGACAATGAAGAAGTCGGCGTGATTATCTTTACTGGCGAAGGTACTGAAGCTTTTTGTTCTGGCGGAGATATCAGTGTTCGCGGCGATGATGGTTATTTGGGTGAAGACAAGTTGGCGAAAAAAGGAATTGGTCGCCTCAATGTTTTAGATCTTCAAGTACAAATTCGTCGTACCCCTAAACCAATTGTTGCGATGGTTGCCGGTTGGGCAATTGGTGGCGGTCATGTGTTGCACGTTGTATGTGACTTAACGGTTGCAGCAGATAATGCAAAGTTTGGTCAGACAGGTCCAATGGTGGGCTCATTTGATGGTGGTTACGGAGCTGGCTTACTGGCTGAACATGTTGGGCAAAAGAAGGCGCGTGAAATTTGGTTTATGACTCGCGAATACAACGCGCAAGAAGCTTTAGATATGGGATTAGTAAACACAGTTGTTCCGGTTGCTGAACTTGAAGCTGAAACAGTGTCGTGGTGCCGCGAAATGCTTCGCAATTCACCAATGGCGCTGCGTCTACTAAAGGCTAGCTTGAACGCTGCCACAGATGGTTTAGCTGGTGTTCAGCAATTAGCTGGCGATGCAACGCTTCTGTTTTACATGACAGAAGAAGGTCAAGAAGGTCGCGATGCTTATCAGCAGAAGCGAAAGCCTGACTTCGGGAAATTCCCAAAGCGCCCTTAATTTATGGATCAACAACTTCTGGATAGCCTGCGCGTAATCGCGCTGCCGATGAAAACTAAATTTCGAGGCATCTCTGTTCGCGAAGTTTCATTAATTAAAGGTTCACATGGATGGGGAGAGTTTTCTCCCTTTCTGGAATACGACGATACCGAAGCTGCGCCATGGCTTGCCAGCGCAATTGAGGCGGCAACCACGCCAAAGCCCCAGCTATATCGCTCATCGGTAGCGATTAATGGAACTATTCCGGCGCTCAATGATCCAGAGGCACTGAAAGCAATTGTTAATTCTTTTCCTGGAGTGAACACTTTTAAAATAAAAGTGGGCAGCAATCTTGTTGAAGATTTGGCTCGAGTTAATGCTATTCGCCAGTTGCGACCTAATGCGAAAGTACGAATTGATGTCAATGGACTTTGGAGCGTTGCACAAGCTGAAGAATTCTTAAGTTCAGTGGGCGAAGTTGAATATGTCGAACAACCATGTGCAACGCTTGAAGAATTACGCGAATTAAAAGCACGTACTTCGGTCAAGATCGTGGGCGATGAAATTCTTCGTAAAGCATCCAACCCATTTGAAATTGATTTGTCGGGTGCAATTGATTTCTTGATGCTCAAAGTTCAACCGTTAGGTGGAATCAAACGCGCACATGCTCTTGCCGAACATCACAAGTTACCCATTGTTGTATCAAGTGCACTTGAAAGTGCGGTGGGAATCAATTATGGATTAATGCTTGCTGCCTCTTTCGAGAAAATGAACTTTGATTGTGGCCTTGGTACAGGTACATTGCTCGCAGCTGATGTGGCTCACTTGCCGATTGTTGATGGAAAGATTGAAATTTCAGAGTTTGAACCACAGTTAGACGGATTAGATGTGGCATCAGATCGCTTCGAATGGTGGAAGAATCGGATCATGAGAACCGCGGAGCTCTTGCAATGAATAATTCAACTTCATTAGCCCGCGTTGTCGTACGCCAGATAATTGAATCCGGAATTACAGATGTTGTGATTTCTCCTGGATCGCGTAACGCGCCTTTATCACTGGCTTTTTTCGCAGCTGCTGAACAAAAATTGATCAAAATTCATGTACGTATTGATGAGCGCACTGCTGCCTTTTTTGCTTTAGGAATCATTAAAGCTACTGGCCGACCTGTTGCAGTTGTCTGCACTAGCGGCACAGCAGTGGCTAACTATCACCCAGCAGTTCTTGAAGCCCATCACACAAATACACCATTGCTTGTTTTAACTGCTGACCGTCCAGCTATGTTGCGCAGAACAGGTGCGAACCAAACAACAGAGCAAGCTCGCATATTTGGCAAAGCGGTCCGATATTTTGCAGATGTTGATGGTCCAGTTTTTCCGATGGAACTACCTCTGGATAGTTTGCGCCTTGGTCCAGTGCACTTAAATCTTCAATTTGATGAACCTTTGCTTCCGGATGATTCAACGGATTGGGTCTCTGAAATCATTGTTGCTCCAAAGCATTTTGAGAATCGGAGCAAGAAAGGCACGTTGCGTTTAGTCGGGGCACGTGGCGTTGTTGTAATTGGTCACGACCGTGCTGGATTATCAGTAGAAGAAATCACCAAATTCACCAAAACTATTGGCTGGCCGGTTATTGCCGAAGATCCTTTGTCATTTCCCGATGCAGTCGCCCATGCTTCTGTTTTCTTAACATCTCAAGAAATTAGAAGTACCTTGATTCCACAATCCGTTTTGGTAATTGGCCGAACCACTCTTTCCCGTTCGATCAATGCCTTTATTAAGTCCAGCCCAATTCAGTATGTAGTTGATCCTCGTACAGCAACGGTCGATACCGATCGCCAGGCGGATCGCGTTTTCACCGCGCTTCCAGAATTGCAAGGAGTTATTCAATCCGATGAATGGATTGCAACCTGGAACAAAGTTTCTGAGCGGACCAAAAAACTGGTTTCAGCTCTTGATGGCTGGAATGAAGCGGTAATTGCGCGAACAATCGCCGCAGCAATCCCTGATGAAACCGCGCTATTTGTTTCATCTTCTAGACCAATTCGCGATCTTGAAGGATTTGCCGTTCCTCGCACCGGAGTTCACACCTTTGCCAACCGAGGTTTAGCTGGAATTGATGGAAATATCTCTACCGCACTAGGTATTGCTTATTCACACAAAGCAACGATTGCAATTTTGGGCGATCTTTCATTCTTGTATGACTTAACTGGTTTGATTAATAAAGAAGAAATTGATTGCAAGATAATTGTGATCAATAATGATGGCGGTGGAATTTTCTCAACTTTGCCGCAACGAGGATCACATGGCTTTGAAACGGTCTTTGGAACTCCACATGGACTAAATCCAGCAGAAATTGCTAAGTCAATGGGAATATCTGCACGATCAATTTCAAGCATCAAAGAATTAGAAGCCGAAGTCAAAGCTCCAATTTCTGGAATCAGTGTTGTTGTGTGTGATGTTCCAAATCGAGAAAGCAATGCTGACAACTTAAAAGCAATTTATGAATCTCTAAAGTCCTTCTAAAGACACAGTTCTATGTAAGTGCGCTGCGCATAGGAGCAAACTTTGCATGTGTTTCAGCCAGTTCGATTTCAGGATCTGATCCATCTACGATTCCGCATCCTGCAAAAATTCGAATCGAATCTCCATTAATCTGCCCGCAACGTAATGCGATTCCAAGTTCGCCGTCACCTGCAGCATCAATCCAACCAACTGGCCCTGCATAACGACCTCTGGACATTCCCTCAATTTCAGCGATCAACTTGGCAGCTTGTGGACGAGGAGTTCCACATACCGCAGCAGATGGATGAAGTTGTTCCAAGATTGTAAAAGCATCAACATGTGAAAGTGTTTCAACTAAAGCGCCAGTTACATCTGTTGCAAGGTGCATGACATTTGCAAGGTGCAAAACAAATGGTGATTCTGGAACATTTGTAGAAGAACAAAACGGTTCGATGGCATCTGCAACTGAGCGGACTGCGTATTCGTGTTCTGCAAGATCTTTTGAAGAACGAGCAAGGGAGCCTGCTAGAGCAAGATCTTTCGCATCATCGCCGGTCTTACTAATTGTTCCTGCAAGAACGCGTGATGTGATCATTCCTCGTGAAAGGCGTAGCAATAACTCGGGAGTTGCTCCAACTAATCCCGAGATCGCAAATTTCCAGGTTGTTGGGTATTCCAAAGCAAGTTTGTTCAAGATAGAACGCGGATCGATTGCTTTGTTTGATGATGCTGTTATGTCACGTGCAAGTACAACTTTGTCTAAGTCGCCCCGCTGAATACGAGACACCGCCGTAGCAACTCTTTCTTTCCATAAATCATTAGCTTGGGGATGTTCATCCCATTTCATTTCACCGTTAGAAAAGTGATCGGGTGTAGTTTTCAATTCAGGTTGTGAATCAGAACCGATCCAAGTAATCCATGATTTGCCACTCTTTGTTCCAACAACAACCTGAGGAATTACAAGAACGGAAACATCTTCAGGTGCAAAAGAAAAAGACGCAAACAAAACTGGACCTGTGCCACTTCCGTGCACTGTGTTGTTAACAGTTAACTTTTCTAACTGTTTTTCCCACCAATGACGTGCTTCAGCAAATCTATGTGGGCCACTAACCGTTGTTGTTGCATACGTTCCCCAACCAACTAAACCTTCACCACTTCGCACCCATGCAAGAGGTTGGGTATCTGGAAGTAAATCCAACAACGGCAAATGCTCGCCAAGGCGGGTTGTTGTTACCGGAACCAGTTGAACCATCGGGGAAGAGCTCTCCTCTAAATCGTGCCTTTGTTGTAGTGGCGTTGAGTTGTGGATGAGCCTACTTCAAGGGAGAATATGTGCATGTCCCGCGCTAATCTGAACAAAGATCCCGATGAAGTCGCGGCTATGTTTGATGGAGTCGCCAAGCGATACGACCTCGTTAATGATCTTTTGAGTTTGGGCCGCACTAAGGCCTGGCGTAAGGCGGCAACAAAAATCATCGCACCGGCACCTGGAATGGTGATCCTGGATTTGGCGGCAGGACCTGGATCTTCATCAGAGCCCTTGTTTAAGGCAGGGGCCACCGTTTTTGCCACAGATTTCAGCGAGGGAATGTTGGCCCAGGGCCGAAAAGCCCGCCCGTATCTGAACTTTTCCAAGGCCGATGCCCTCAATCTGCCCTTCGAGGCAGACAGATTTGATGTTGTCACCATTTCATATGGCCTGCGAAACACTGCCGATTTCGATAAAGCGCTCGCCGAGGCCCGACGGGTCACAAAACCAGGCGGACGGATGGTGGTCGTCGAGTTCAGCCACCCAACCTGGCGCCCTTTCCGCACCATCTATACCGAATACCTGATGCGCCTGCTGCCTGCCATTGCCAAGCGGACCGCATCGAACCCAGATGCCTACGTTTATTTGGCCGAATCCATCCGGGCCTGGCCAGATCAGGCGGGATTGGCCGCCCATATGGAAAAGGCGGGCTGGAGCCAGGTCACCTGGAAAAACCTGACTTTCGGTGTTGTTGCAGTTCACAGCGGGATTAAGGGCTAGCGGTCGAGGGCATACGCCTTTCCACCTTAGGATTTCGACCGTGATATCCACATCCAATCCATACATCCCAATCATGGTGATAGGGGCGATCGGGCTTGGCTTCGCAGTTTTCTCAGTTGTTGCCGGAGCCCTAACAGGTCCAAAGCGCTACAACCGAGCAAAGCTAGATGCATACGAATGTGGAATCGAACCATCACCGCAAGCTGCTGAAGGCGGAAGATTTCCGGTTAAGTATTTCTTAACTGCAATGCTTTTTATCATTTTTGATATTGAAATTGTCTTTTTGTATCCATGGGCAGTTGCTTTTGATTCCCTTGGTTTGTTTGGTTTGATTGAAATGGTGATCTTCATTGCAACAGTTTTTGTTGCATTTGCATACGTTTGGCGCCGCGGCGGATTGGAATGGGACTAAACCATGGGTCTTGAAGAGAAAATCCCAAGTGGGTTTGTTTTAACCACTGTAGAAAAACTTGCAGGTTACATGCGTAAAAACTCGCTGTGGCCAGCAACTTTTGGTCTTGCATGTTGTGCAATTGAAATGATGGCAGTCGGATCTGCGGCTAAGTACGACATTGCTCGTTTTGGTGGCGAAGTTTTCCGCGCATCCCCACGCCAAGCAGATCTGATGATCGTTGCTGGTCGCGTTTCAAACAAAATGGCTCCAGTGCTTCGCCAGATTTATGATCAAATGTCTGCACCAAAGTGGGTTCTTGCGATGGGTGCATGTGCATCATCAGGTGGAATGTTCAATAACTATGCAATTGTGCAAGGCGTAGACCACGTTGTACCGGTTGATATTTATCTTCCAGGATGTCCACCACGTCCAGAAATGTTGCTTGATGCAATCTTGAAGTTGCACGAACAAATTAGCGATACAAAGCTTGGTGCAAACCGCGCCCAGGTCATCAAGGAAGTTGAACTTGCTGCAATGAATGCAAAGCCAACTCACGAGATGAAGGGCTTACTCGCGTAATGAGTTCTACTAATCAAGCAGATGGCATGTTCGGTGCAAAGGGCACTGGCGATACATCAGGCTACGGCGGATTAGTTCGCCAAGCCGTTAGTTTTGGCTCTTCTGAGCGTCCATACGGCTCATATTTTGATGAAGTTGCCGACGATCTTGAGCGCGCTTATCCAGAGTTTTCTGATGCAATCGAACGTGTTGTTGTTGATCGCGGCGAACTTACTCTTCATGTAAAGCGCGAAAAGTTGGTTGAAGTTTGCATGATTCTTCGTGACAAGTTGAAGTTTGAAATGTGCATGGGTGTGAATGGAGTTCACTATCCAGAACAAACTGGCCGCGAAATGCACGCTGTTTATCCACTTCTTTCAATGACAAAAAATCAGCGCATTCGTCTAGAGGTTTCTGTTCCAGATTCAGATGCACATATTCCATCTGTTGTTGAAGTATGGGCTGGAAACAATTGGCACGAGCGCGAGACATACGACATGTTCGGAATCATTTTTGATGGTCACCCAGGCTTGACTCGCATTTTGATGCCAGATGATTGGGAAGGCCACCCACAACGCAAGGATTACTCACTTGGCGGAATCGCAGTTGAGTACAAAGGCGCAACAACGCCACCTCCTAGTGAAAGAAGGAGTTACAAGTGACAACTTTTGATCCATATGCACCTTCACGTGAAACAACTGAAGGAAAAGTTTTCTCTGTTACAGGTGGAGACTGGGATGCACTAGTCCAAGATATTGGTGCAACGAAAGAAGAACGCGTTGTAGTTAACATGGGACCTCAGCACCCATCGACTCACGGAGTGCTTCGTTTAGTACTAGAACTTGAAGGCGAAACAATTACCGAAGCTCGTTGCGGAATTGGGTATCTTCACACAGGTATTGAAAAGAACATGGAATACCGCAGCTGGACTCAGGGAACAACATTTGTAACGCGAATGGATTACCTAGGACCTCTGCACAATGAAACTGCATACTGCCTTGCAGTCGAAAAGCTTTTGGGAATTACAGATGATGTTCCAGAGCGCGCAAGTGTTATCCGCGTGATGATGATGGAACTCAACCGTATTTCTTCACACATGGTTGCTTTGGGTACGGGAGCCCTAGAACTAGGCGCTATGGGCCCTATGTTCTTTGCTTTCCGTGACCGCGAAACTGTTCTAGAGATCTTCGAAATGATTACTGGTCTTCGCATGAATATGGCGTACATCCGCCCAGGTGGAGTCCAACAGGATCTTCCTGAAGGTGCGTTAACGAAGATTCGCGATGGCGTGAAGTCAATGCGTAAGAACTTTAAGGACAACGCAACGCTTTTGATTGGTAACTCAATTTGGATGAAGCGCACGCAAGGCATTGGTTACTTAGACCTTGCAGGTTGTACAACTCTAGGAATCACTGGTCCAGTACTTAGATCAACTGGAATGCCATGGGATCTTCGTAAGCTTCAGCCGTACTGCGGTTATGAAAACTACAACTTTGATGTTGTAACAGCAGATACTTGTGATGTTTACGGACGCTTCTTGATTCGTATGAACGAATTAGAACAATCACTTCGCATCATCGAACAGTGCGTAACCAAACTAGAAAAACTTGAAGGCGCGCCAGTTATGGTTGCAGATAAGAAGATTGCATGGCCTGCGCAACTTGCACTAGGTGGCGATGGACTTGGTAATTCACTAGATCACATCCGCCAAATCATGGGTACTTCAATGGAGTCATTGATTCACCACTTCAAACTAGTTACCGAAGGTTTCCATGTTCCAGCAGGTCAGGCATACGTTGCAATCGAATCTCCTCGCGGAGAACTAGGTGCTTCAATTGTTTCAGACGGTGGAACAAAGCCGTACCGTGTTCACTTCCGCGAACCATCCTTTAACAATTTGCAAGCAACTGCTGCAATGAGTGAAGGTGGAATGGTTGCCGACATCATTGGTGCAGTTGCTTCGATCGATCCAGTTATGGGAGGCGTTGATCGCTAATGGCATTTTCATCTGAAGATCTACAAATCATGGATTCGATCATCAAGCGTTATCCACGTTCACGTTCTGCAATCATGCCTTTACTTCATTATGTACAAGCTAAAGCTGGTTATGTAACTAACGAAGGCATCGAAGTTATTGCACAGCTTCTAGAGCTAGAAGCCGCTGAAGTCACTGCTGTATCTACCTTTTATACCCAGTACAAGCCAACCCCAGTAGGTGAATACCACGTAGGTGTTTGCACAAATACTTTATGCGCGATCATGGGTGGAGATGCAATCTTTGCTTCATTGAAGGATCACCTAGGAATTGGCAACGACGAAGTAACTGCCGATGGAAAAGTTTCTTTGGAACACATCGAATGCAACGCTGCATGTGATTACGCACCTGTTGTCATGGCTAACTGGGAGTTCTACGACAACCAGACCGTCGAATCTGCC